>ODAI012625183.1_pt1 | contig 15902 bp, 13 predicted proteins | sample 1539321 | NCBI WGS metagenome assembly ODAI01 (sample SAMN02144231, study PRJEB22623) | gut metagenome | biome: sheep rumen | host: Ovis aries | place: New Zealand
CGGTGTTGCGGTCCGACTGGGACCTTGTCTCCAACGACCCGCACGAGGCGGCGCGTGTGCTCGTCGAGCGCATCCACCGCTGCGAGATACCCTTCCACTGGTCGCGATGCATCCTGAAGAGTCCGGCCTGGTACAATGAAGTGGTGCGCGAAGCCTGCCGTCTGGAGCCATCGGCGCAGTTGCTTGATGCACCAGCCTTCTTCGCCCTGTTGCGCTGCTGGCTGCAAGAAAGGGAGGGCCGGCCTGAGCAGCGTGAAAGGTGACGGAAAGAACCGTTAAAAAAGGTTAGCGCCGGCTTTCCCCGTTAAACTTTTCCCCGATTTGCGCGGTCAAAAGGGTGAAGAGTGATTCAAGAACCAGTTAACAAAAAAGGAAAAAGAACATGAAAAAGACAATTCTTATGGCAGTTGTGGCTCTCATGGGCTGTACTGCATTGAACGCTCAGGAAAGAGAGCGCATGAGTGATGAAGAACGTGCCAAGGTAATGGGCGAGCGCATCGAGAAGTCTGCCGAACATGCGGCAAAGGAGTTCGGACTGAAGGACGACGCGAAGAAAACCTTCATTGCCACCTTCACCGAATACCAGAAGGAGATGTTTGCAACGAACCGTTCCCGCGGCCAGCGCTCCGAGCAGGCAGAGCGCGACGGCGAGAAGAAGCTGACCGACGAAGAGGCAACAGCCAAGATTCAGGAGAACTTCGACCGCCAGGAGCAGCAGATACAGACGATGCAGAAGCGCCTGGAGGTGCAGAAGAAGTACGCCGAAGAGTTTGGCAAACTGCTCACCCCGCAGCAAGTGCTCAAGGTGCTTACTCCCCAGCGCGGACAGAACGGAAGGAATCTGCGCGGCAATGAAGAAGGCGGAAGGCGCGGTGGCTTCGAGGGCGGTCCTCGCGGCTTCGGCGGCGGACGCGGCGGCTTCGGCGGCCCCGGCTTCTGAGAGGGCTGTGGTTAGTGGTCAGAGGTTAGAGGTTAGAGAATACATGTTTCCACAGCAATCCTCTCACCTCTAACCCCTCACCTCTAACTACTAAAATACATCGCTCAAACAAAGAAAAAAAGTCCAAAGTCTTGCCGCTTTGGACTTTTTTTCGTAAGTTTGCATTCGCTAACAATAACAACGCAAAACAATGGGAAGAGTACTTATCATCGGAGCTGGCGGTGTAGCCACCGTTGCAGCTCACAAGGTGTGTCAGAACCCCGACACGTTCACGGAAGTCATGATTGCCAGCCGCACGGAGCAGAAGTGCATCGCACTGGCTGAAGTCCTTAACAAGAAATACGGCACCAAGGTCAAGACGGCGCAGGTGGATGCCGACAGCGTCGAACAGCTCGTCAAGCTGCTGGGCAGCTACAAGCCCGACATCGTGATGAACCTGGCACTGCCGTATCAGGACCTCACCATCATGGAGGCCTGCCTGCAGACGGGGTGCAACTGCCTCGACACTGCCAACTACGAACCCAAGGACGAGGCGCACTTCGAGTACTCGTGGCAGTGGGCCTACCGCGAGCGCTTCCGCGAGGCTGGACTAACCGCCATCCTCGGATGCGGATTCGACCCTGGTGTCACCAGCATCTATACGGCATACGCTGCCAAGCACCACTTCAAGGAGATACAGTATCTGGACATTGTCGACTGCAACGCGGGCGACCACCACAAGGCCTTTGCCACCAACTTCAACCCGGAAATCAACATCCGCGAGATTACCCAAAAAGGACTCTACTGGGAGGACGGAAAATGGGTGGAGACAGAGCCGTTGGAGATTCACAAGGACCTGACCTACCCCAACATCGGACCACGCGACAGCTACCTGCTGCACCATGAGGAGATAGAGTCGCTGGTGCTGAACTACCCCACCATCAAGCGAGCACGATTCTGGATGACCTTCGGACAGCAGTATCTGAAGCATTTGGAGGTGATACAGAACATCGGAATGAGCCGCATCGACGAGGTAGAGTATGAAGCACCGCTGGCTGACGGATCGGGAAAGACGGTGAAGGTAAAGATAGTACCCCTGCAGTTCCTGAAGGCCGTACTGCCCAACCCACAGGACCTGGGCGAGAACTACGAGGGCGAGACCTCTATCGGATGCCGCATCAGAGGAATCGGCAACGATGGCAAGGAGCACACCTACTATGTCTACAACAACTGCTCGCACCGCGCTGCCTACGAAGAGACAGGCATGCAGGGCGTCAGCTACACCACTGGCGTACCAGCCATGATTGGTGCTATGATGTTCTGCAAAGGACTGTGGAACAAGCCCGGCGTCCACAACGTCGAGGAGTTCGACCCCGATCCATTCATGGAACAGCTGAACAAGCAGGGACTGCCCTGGCACGAAATCCACGACATCGACCTGGAGCTGTAGGGAATGCAGAATGAAGAATGCAGAATGAAAAACGAAAAAGAGTCCGACAATCACTTGCCGGACTCTTTCTTGTTAAAAAATGCTATGCTTTCTCTTTTCTTACTTCAGGCCACGGTTAACGAGCGTGGTGTTCAGCAGCATGACGTAGTTCTTGTACTGCTTCTGATTCAGAACGTAGTGCATGTAGCGCAGATCCTTGCGGATAGCCTTGTCCATCAGCTCTTCACGCTGCTCGCCGGCAGCATGACCTGCCAGTTGCATCTCCTTGCAGAAGTTGGTGTGGATGTCTTCCACTGCCTCCATCTGGTCGAGCGTCAGTCCCAATGTCACTGCCAGACGACGTACGTTCACCGACATGTCGTAGGCATCAGCGCCCTGTACTGTGTTTACGTTCTCGTTCTCAGCATATCCCATCGTCATGCTGAGCATGGCTACTACCATCAAAACAATCTTTTTCATACTTTCTTTCCTTTCTTTTTTTACTCGGGGCTTGCCAAGGCGTTGTGTTATCCTGTTGAGTTGTTATCCTGTTTGCCTCGTTGGGCCCCTACTTTATTAATGTATGTTATCCTGTGTCGCAAGGCTTTTTATTTCCTTTTGACGATGCAAAGGTACGGCGTTTTTCTGAAATGGCAATGGATTTCAGTGTACTGTGTTCGCAAACAGCCCCTTTTGTTGATAAAGGTCAACAAAACGGCTTGATTACATTTTTTCTACGTTTTTTAGTTAAACTGCTATAAGAAAAACCGATTTCTCTTGGTTTTTCGCTCGGTTTACACTACCTTTGCAGCAACATTCTATATCAACAAGCAACAAAATGGCACAAAACAAGTTTATTTCCGTCAGCTATCAACTCTATTCCATCGATCAAGATGGCAGCAAACATCTGGTAGAGCAAACCCAGCAGGGCCGTCCGTTCCAGTTCATCACTGGCTTCGGCTACTCGCTCGATGCCTTCGAACAGCACATCCTGGCACTTGAGCAAGGAGAGAAATTCGACTTCGCCCTGGCTCCTGCACAGGCTTTCGGTGAATACGACAAGGAAGGCGTACACAAGATGAAGCGTGAAGTGTTCATGGTCAACGACAAGTTCGACAACGACAACATCTTCCCCGGCGCCGTCATCACCCTCATGGATGAGGAGGAGAAGCGCTTCATGGCACGCGTCATTAAGGTGGAAGACGATGGCGTCACCATAGACACCAACCACCCGCTGGCCGGACTGACGCTGGAGTTCAACGGTGTGGTGCTCGAGAACCGCGATGCCACCAACCAAGAGATTGAGAAAATGCTGACCCACCTGAGCCACGGCTGTGGAGGCTGCGGAGGCGACTGCGGCGACTGCGGTGACGATTGTGGCGGCTGCGGCGGATGTAAGGGATGAATTATAAATTATGAATTATAAATTCTAAATTATAAATGCGTAACACCTTCGGACACCTCTTCACCCTCACCACCTTTGGTGAGAGTCACGGCGCAGCCATTGGCGGCGTCGTCGATGGCATGCCTGCAGGCATCGAAGTCGACATGGAGTTCATACAGAACGAGCTCAACCGCCGTCGCCCAGGCCAGAGCCAGCTGACCACCAGCCGGCAGGAGGCCGATCAGGTGGAACTGCTCAGCGGGGTCTTCGAAGGACGTACCACGGGCACCCCTATCGGTTTCATCGTTCGCAACGGCGACCACCACTCGACCGACTACGACAATCTGCGCAACCTCTTCCGGCCGTCGCATGCCGACTACACCTATTATTATAAATATGGTACGCGCGACCACCGAGGGGGCGGACGTTCGTCGGCACGCATCACCATCAGCCGAGTGGTTGCTGGGGCACTGGCCAAACTGGCGCTGCGCCAGGTAGGCATCAACATTCAGGCCTACACCTCCCAGGTAGGGTCTATCGCCCTCGACCGCGACTACCGACAGTACGACCTCCAGCTGACCGAGAGCAACGCCGTCCGCTGCCCCGATCCTCAGAAGGCAGCACTCATGGAAGCACTCATCAAAGAGGTGAAAGCCGAGGGCGACACCATCGGGGGTGTCATCACCTGCATCGTCAAAGGCTGTCCCGCCGGACTGGGCGAGCCCGAGTTCGGCAAGCTCCACGCAGCCTTGGGCGCTGCCATGCTGAGCATCAACGCCGTGAAAGGATTTGAGTATGGCGAGGGATTTGCTGCTGCCACCATGCGCGGCTCGGAACTGAACGACCCCTTTATAAGTGAAGAGTGCAAAGTGAAAAGTGAGAAGATGACTACAGCGACCAACCACAGTGGCGGCATACAGGGAGGCATCTCCAACGGCGAGGACATCTACATGCGCATCGCTTTCAAGCCCGTTGCCACCTTGCTACGCGAGCAACAGACCATCGACCTCTCAGGTCAACCCACCACTTTCACGGCTCAAGGACGTCACGATCCCTGTGTGCTTCCACGAGCTGTTCCTATTGTCGAGGCGATGGCTGCAATGACTGTTTTAGACCATTATCTGATGGCTAAAACGATAAAAATCTAAAAATATACGATTTGTTTGCAAAATTCTCGTACAATCTTATGGTTGTTTCAGAATTTTTGCGTAACTTTGCAAACGCTTTTGAGGGCTTGCGAAAGTCCGATTTAGCTTTAGTTAAGTCTAGTTTAGTTTTTGTGTTGGTTGAGGGCTGCCGTTTGGCAGCCCTCAAATTTTATACGGTTTCGCCTCGGAAGAGGCGGCTGCCGTTTGGCAGCCCTCAAAATTTTGTACGGTATCATTGAAAAGGAAAAGGGCTGCCGATTGGCAGCCCTTAAATAATGTTTAGAAACGAACTTTTCTGTTGGTGACGCGCCCCTGTCCATCGGTGATGCGCTCCACGTAGAGCCCCGTGCCTGGCGTAGCGACCCGCTCGCCAGCGGCAGTGAAGTACTCCACCTTGACGGGCTGCCCCATCGTGGCGCTCTCGATGCCGTCGCTACCACCGAAGTGATACTCGATGTACAGAATGACGCACTGTTGCTCACCCGTATTCGTAAACGTGAACTTGTCTGGCACATTGTTCAGCGTGAACGTCACGGCATTGGGGTTGTCGCGCGGAGCGTCGAGGTCGAGCACCGTCGTGGTGGTCTCGGTGTAGTTGACGCCAGCCACCTCTTTCCAGTAGCTCGTGCGGTTCGAGCTGTTCGTGCCGGTGATGCTGTAGATGATGACCTTCGTGGCCTTAGCGCCCTCGGGCATGAACACCGTGTTCTGGGCACCGTTCGACAGCTTGATGGCTGTGCGCTCCAGCACCTCACCCTTGTAAGGAATCTTCAGCTTCGGTGTGCCGGCACTGGTATAGGCCTTCTGCAGGTTGCCGGTGATGACCATCGAGAAGCCGTAGGCCTCATCGTTCTCGGCACCTACCATCATATTGTTGTACGAGCTGTTGTCATACGACTTCGCAGCCATGTTACCCCAAGCCAGCAAAGCCGTCTTCGTCTCACCTACAGGATCGTCGCCAGGACCAGGGCCGTCGTCAGGTTTCTGCTCGCCACCAACGACGCGCAGGATGCCCTTAGTGTAGAGGTCGGTGGTGTCCCACTCCTGACCCTCGCCCGGTGTGGCAGGCACAATCTGTGCGAACGTGCCGGTGATGGTGCCGCCGCTCAGGTTAAAGACTTGATACTCTGTCTTGTCGTAGGGTGCATCCTCCATCTCTACCTCCAGCGTAGCCGTGGTGCTGATGGTCGTAGCGCCTTTCAACGTGATGGTGTTGCTCTTCTCGCGGTTGGCCAGCACGCGCAGCGTGGCCGTGCCGTTCATCTTCAGCGTGCTGTTGAACGTCAGTCCGCGTCCGTTCACCAGGGTGTCGCCAGCCTGAAGCATACCACCCGTATTAATAGTGGTGGCAGCAGCCAGCGTACCCGTACCTGCCAGGGTTGCACCCGTGCGGACCGTGACGGCTCCCGTACCCGAGTGGGTACCGTTGACGATGAGCGTGCCAGCGGTGACGTAGGTCGTACCGCTGTAGACATTGCTGCCCGTCAGGCGCCAGTCGCCGGTGCCCTGCTTCTCAATCGAGGTCTTGCCCTGCTGTCCGCCTTGTGCACGGTTGTCAATGACACCGCGGAAGGTCTCATCGGTGTTGGCACCGCCAACGACCCATGTACCACTGCCATTAGCAGACTTCACGTCAAAGCCCGACAGGTAGGTACCGGCATCGCCAGAGAGTCCGCCAAGATAGAACGTTGACTGGTTCTTAGCGCCATTCACCTGTGCAGTGCCTTTCAGATAGAGCGTAGCGTTCTTCACGCCCACCCCGTTGCGCACTGCGAACTGGCTCTGTCCTGCCTTGCCCGTGCCGTTGACGATGAGCTGACCAGTGAAGTTGTCCCAGTTGCCCTCGATATATTCGCGCAGATAATGGACATTCCAGATGAGCGTACCTGTGCCGCTGACGGTACATTTGTTGGTGTTCCACAGGTCGAAGTCCACGGTCGAGGTCGTACCGGCCTGAGCGATGATGGGGAAGTTATAGCCCACGCTCGACTCGTTCTTGCCCACGGTCGTCAGCGTGCCACCGGCCATCACCAGTCGCGATGCGCTGCCGATGCCGGCGCTCGACACGTCCTTCGTAGCCAGTTTCAGCTCGCCGCCCTGAAGCACCAGGTCGCCGTCGAACTTAAAGAATCCGGTGTTGTTCACGGCCAGTGTGCCGGCGCCGCCGATGGTCAGGTCGCCCTGTCCCTCGAACGCACCGTTCATGGTGACCACGGCACTGCTCTTCGCGATGTCCAACTCGCTGTCGCTATACAGCTTGGCCGAACGGTTCGTGGTCGTCGTGCCACCGGTATAGCTGTACGTGCCGCCGTCCATCACCCAGTTCTGGGCAAACTCCTGGCTCATGCCCAGGCCGCTGGCCTCGCCACCGTTCTTCAGCGACGAGAACTCGTAGACGCCCTGATGGAGCACCGTTGCCCCTTCGTAGTGCTGGTCACTGGCAATGGTCAGCGTGCCCTCACCAGTCTTGTTCAGCGAAGCCATGCCGCTGATGTAGCCCGTACCGCCAAGGGTGACATGGGCATCGGAGCGCACCACGACGGCCGTCTTCTCCGTCGGTGCGTCAAGCGTGATCACCTCGTCCTCTACAGGAGCGATGAGCCACTCGCCATCGCCCTCACCCGTGAAGGTCTCTGCGTCGACGATGTCCACCTGCTCGGGACGTGTCTTCACTGTAATCTCGGGCGTATAGTCCGACTTCAGACCGCCGTCGTAGGCACAGACACGCACCACATAGGGCTTGCCTGGCTCCAGCTCAACCTGTGGGCTCTGAATGGTGAACTGTGAGCTGCTGGTTCTTCCCACCTCAACAAATGCGCCGTCCTTCTGTATCTCCACGATAAAGCCTTCCTCGTTGTCGGTGAAGTCGTACCACGTCAGCGTCAGGCTGTTGGTCGTTGCCGATGCCAGCGAGGGCAGCAGCGGAGCACGCAGGAAGTACTGCCGGTTCTCCTTCGTCAGGCTGTTGATGTAGTTCTCAATATTCGTATAGCCCGAATCGTCAATGTTCATGGCATCGTTCAGACCCTTGTCACAGCCATTCTCATCCTCCCACCAGTCGGGCATGCCGTCGCCGTCGCTGTCCTGGGCCTTGGCACCTTTAAACCAGCTCCATGTCGTAGGCACGCCGATGGGCAGCTCGTTCTCGTTGGTGATGAGCTTACCCCTCTTGCCGAACGACAGCACCTCGTCGACCATGTAGCAGTCGGCCAGGTCGCGGTACGGCAACGAAGCGCCCACGTCGGGCAACAGTTTTTCTATGAGCTCATTGCCGCCCCACTTCTCCAGGGCAGGATAGTCGTAGGGGGTAGAGACGCGGTCGCCACCACCGTCACCCGTGAAGAGCGAGGGGTTGTAGACGCCGTCGCGGTTGGAGTCCTGCCAGTTGTCATTGCCATAGAAGTGGAAGTCGCTGTTGCCGCCCGTCAGGCCATTGCCGCCCACAGCCGGACCATTGATAAAGAGGTTGTTCTCGATGTTCACATAGCTGGTGCCTTGCGAGTCGCCGCCCATGTTGTAGGCAGCATTCTTCCAGTTGTACACCAGGTTGTTCACGTACTGGTTGATGCCCTTCACCTTGAAGTTTCGCGTGCTGTTGTCCACCAGCAGGATGCGGTAGAGCGTGATGTTGTCGGCCTGCATCAGTCCGCCTGCCGAGTGGGTCATCAGGCCCTGTCCCACGATGGAGTTCATCAGCGTGATGTTCGTCGGTGCCGTGCCTTTGTTGTCCCAGTTTATCGAGAAGTTCTCGTCCTGTCCCCAGGCAAACGAGCAATGGTCGAATATCATGTTCTGGCCATTGGCAATGCCGGCGCAGTCCTTGTCTTTCGAGCCCACGGCGCCCATGCGGAAGCGCATGTAACGGACGATGATGTTGTCGGCACCCGAGAAGCTCACGCCGTCGCCATAGACGGGGATGCCCTCCCCCGGTGCCGTCTGTCCGGCCACGTAGAGGTTCTTTGAGAACACGATGCGCGAGTTGATGCGGATGACGCCGCTCACGTCGAACACAATGATGCGGTTCGGCTGGCTCACGGCATCGCGCAGCGATCCAGTGCCAGAGTCGTTCAGGTTAGTCACATGATAGACGCTGCCCGTGCGTCCTCCGGTAGCGAAGCGTCCCCAGCCTTGTGCGCCAGGGAAGGCTACGACTGAACGAGAGTCGTCGGAGCTTGCTTCGACAGCCGAGCGTGAGTAGGCTCGGCCAGAGGCCAAGGCCTGTTGCTGGGCCGTTACGGTCAGGCTGCCAAACAGCAGCATGACACTCATTAGTAGTTTGGTAGTAGTTTTCATTATGGTTATAGTTTTTTATTTATTCTATCGCGCCAATGATGTCTTTCACATCGTCGACGCCGTGGCGGTCGAGCCAGTCGTTGATGCCGTGCACCACCTTGATGGTGATGGCAGGGTCGACGAAGTTGGCCGTGCCTATCTCGATGGCCGTGGCACCGCACATCAGGAACTCGATGGCATCTTCAGCCGAGGCAATGCCACCCAGTCCGACGATAGGTATCTGCACTGCCTTTGCCACCTGCAGCACCATGCGCAGGGCGACGGGCTTTACGCAGGGGCCGCTCAGTCCGCCCGTGCCGATGCTGAGCACACGGCGACGGCGCTCAATGTCGACCGCGGTACCCATCAGCGTGTTGATGAGCGATACTGCGTCGGCGCCGGCAGCCTCCACCGCACGTGCAATCTCGGCGATGTCGGTGACGTTGGGCGACAGTTTCACTATCAGCGTCTTGTGATAGCGCTCACGCACAGCCCTGACCACACTCTCCGCACCGGCACAGGTGACGCCGAAGGCCATACCGCCATCACGGACGTTCGGACACGAGATGTTCAGCTCGATGGCCGGCACGTGGTCGAGCCCGTCCACACGGGCCGCACACTCGGCATAGTCCTCAGGCGACGAGCCGCTGACGTTTACTATCCAGTTGGTATCGATATCCTTTATCTGCGGGTAGATATGCTCGCAGAAGTGGTCCACACCTTTGTTCTGCAGGCCCACGCAGTTCAGCATGCCCATAGGCGTCTCAGCCATGCGGGGGTAGTCGTTGCCCTCACGCGGCTTCAGCGTCGTACCTTTCACGATGATGCCGCCCAGCTCTTCCAAGGGCACGAAGTCCTGAAACTCCAGCCCATAGCCGAAAGTGCCCGAGGCTGTCATCACGGGGTTCTTCAGACGGAGTGCACCTATATTTACATCTAATCTTGCCATAACAGTCTGTTGATATTAAACACCGGACCTTCCTTGCAGACGCAGACGTTCCCGTCCTTCGTCTTCTCCACACAGCACAGACAGGCGCCGAGGCCGCAGGCCATCAGGTTCTCGAGCGACACCTCGCAGGCTATCTGCCGCTGGCGGGCATAGCGGGCCACAGCCTTCATCATCGGCGTCGGGCCGCAACACTGTATCAGGTCGAAGCGCTCCTTATTTAATATAGAGTGGTTCGTCACGAAACCGCGCTCACCCATCGATCCATCCTCAGTGGTGACGAGCACGAGCCCATACTTCTTAAACTCGCTGAGCATCAGCAGGTCGTTCTTCGTCCGTGCTCCTAAGAGGAACGTCGGCTCTATCCCACTCTGCTTCAGCACGGCGCCCAGATAGAGCAATGGTGCCACGCCCACGCCGCCTCCGACGAGGAGGACTGTGGAGTGAGAAGTGAGAAGTGATGAGTGAGAAAAGCCGTTGCCTAATGGCAGGACGCAGTTCAGCGTGTCGCCAGCCTGCAACGCTGCTAAGCGACGGGTGCCGTCGCCCACACAGGCCACGAGCAGCCACAGCTCGTTCTGTTCTTTATCAACGAAATTGATGGAGATAGGCCTTCTTAAGAAGGTATTGGCACTGCCATCCACACGCACTTCAACAAACTGCCCAGGTGCCATGTCGGGCAGAGGCGCATCGGCAGTAAGGCGTATGAGCACATAGCGCTCATGCACCTTCTCCACGGCCTTGACGGTCAGGTCGAGAATACATTTCTTATACATGATGCTGCAAAGATAGTTATTATTTCCGAAACAGCCGCGAAAAATCGAAAGAAACTTGTCCGTTTTTTCTTCTGACTGACAAAAAAAACGTATCTTTGCACCCGACAATGAAGAAAACGACCATCCTTGCATGTCTCTTAGCGACCCTTGCCACCGCTGGCGTAGCAAGGGCGCAACAGCCATCCTCCGAGCCCGAGGTACACTTCCCCTTCCCCGAGGTGCCCTCTGTGATTCTCGAGCCGCAGGAGAGGCTGGCCTACCTGTTGGAACACTACTGGAGCTGCTACCACTTCGCCGACAGCACGCAGTCCAACCGCATCGTGGGCGAACAGGGCTTTGCCGACTACGTCAACCTGATGCAGTATGCCGACTCGGCTGTCTGTGCCCGTTCGGCCACCATGTTTGTCGACAGCATCAGTGCAGAGGCAGGGCGCCAGCACTTCTTCGAAGAGCTGATAGCCCACTATCTGGGCAACCCGCAGTCGCCGCTTCGCAACGACCTTGTCTATGCCCACCTGCTCAAGGCCTTGCCACAGACGCCCCAGCGCTCGTTCCTCCTCCGTCAGGTAGAGCAGAACCAAGTAGGCACCGTGGCCAACGACCTGACGATAACCGACGGCAACGGTACGAGCCAGCGGCTGTACGACATCGCCTCGCCGCTGACCCTGCTCGTCTTCTTCGATCCTAAGTGTGAGCACTGTCAGGAGCTGATGCCTCAGCTCACCGCCCGCACCCAACGGCTCAGCCAGACCTTCCCCCTGCAGGTGCTGTGGGTGAACGTCGAGCTGACCCCCGAGGCCAACCGTGCCTACTATCTGCCGGCGCTGCCCTCGCTCTATCTGCTCGACCACAAAAAAACCGTCCTCGTGAAGGACGGTTCCATTGATGCGGTTGAGCAGATGCTCCAGTCGGCAAGCACTATTTTCTGATGTTCTGTCACATCAGCTGCTTGACCTCATCCGTGCTCTTGCCGAGTCTTTCTGCTATTTCCTCTGCCGACATACCGGCTTTAACCAGCAACTGAATAGTTGTACGTAACATAGCATCCTTCTCGCTAAGCTGAGCATCCTTCTCGCTAAGCTGAGCATCCTTCTCGCTAAGCCGAGTCTCCTGCTCGCTGAGCCGAGTCTCCTGCTCGCTGAGCCGAGTTTCCTGCTCGCTGAGCTTTACGCTCTGCTCGATGAGCTGGGCATCCTTCTCGGCCAGTTTTTTGTCTCTGAGCAGTATCTCGGTGTCGCGCTTCTCTATGATGGAGAAATACTCGTCCTCCACGTTCATGCGGTGGCGCATGTCGGCATCGGCAGCAGCCATCGTCAGCCGGTGGAGGATGCGCTCCATCTCGCGGTCGTCGCTGTAGAGACGGTCGTCGAGACGCAGCAGATGCTCGTCCGCCTGGTCCCTGTGCGTCTGGTCGAAGATGCTCAGCACCTTGTCCAGGCGGTTGTTTATCTGTCCGTGCAGCCGTGGTATCTGCACGATGATGCTGTCGTGCGTCAGGCTGTCGATGAAAGGGTTCGGCAGTCCTTTGGTGACAACCTTGCCGTTGTAGTCATACGACTGGTGGTGCACGTAGACCACTGGTTCCTCGATGTCGCCCACCTTGTGGCCCAGCAGGTAGACGGCCACCGTGGGCAGGGCATGGTCTCCATCCATGTTCTTCGGGTTGGAGTAGTGCACGCCTAAGTATTGACGGAAGCGCAGCGTCTCCGTCTCTAACCAAGTCTTTTGAAGTTCCACGAGTATGAGCTCCGTGCTGCCGTCGTCCTTCCTGACGGTGGCACCGAAGTCGATACGGTAGACAGACAGCGCGTCGCGCTGGTCGTTGGAATACTCATGGGGGCGCACCTCGACCGCCACCACCTCTTCTTTCAGCAGGGCCGACAGAATGGTGCGTGCGATGCGTTCGTCCTCCATCAGGTATTTGAACACGATGTCGTAGATGGGATTGGCTATAATCATCACGGTCAGTTTTATTTTCGTGGCAAAGATAATGAAAAATCCCCAAACCGCAAAGTGATTCGGGGAAAAAGTTTATGCCAGCATTATTTGGGGGGAACGCACGGGGCTGCCATGCGCTACTTCTTCGACGGCACGAAGCTCTCCCAGGTCTGGTCGTCGTAGTAGACGCGTATCTCCGTGACGCGGCGCTGCTGGCGCTCGACCACCACGCGCGGCTCTACGTCGCGCATCGGCTCAGCATATCCCGCACGCGCATGGGTAGTATAAGGTGCGGCCGGCTGACCGTTCATCGGCAGTCCGCTCACCGGCTGACCACCGCCGGCAGCGCCGCCGTCGAAGTCGAGCATCTGACTCTGACCGAAGAGCGACCCCTCGCGCTGGCGGGTGGGAGCGTCGTCTGCCGCGCCGGCATACGATGGTTTGCCCGCCGGATTTTCGCCGTCGGTCGGCTTGAACATTGTTCCGTTTCCGAACAGTAGCCAGTCGGTGTTGATGGCCGGAATTTTTTTCTTGATCGCCTCCACGATGTTGATGGTGGGGCGGGTGCGGTCGTTGAAGATTCCGCTCAGGGTGGCGGGGGGCGTTCCGATGAACTCAGCGAAGACTTGTTGGGTCATGTGCTGAGCCTCCATGATTTGCTTGATTCTGTCCTTCATTTTTCTAAACAGGTCGTTTTTGGGCCCTAAAAGGGCTATTTTCAAAGATTTTACAAAGGTAAATCAAATAATTTAAACCTCCAAATGTTTTAAGAATTATTTTAGATTATTGAACTTTGAATTTGTAATTTCGTATTTGTAAATTTAAATCTTAATAGACGGCGGAGCGACATTTAAATTCGTAAACTTTAATTTACGCCTTTAAATCGCCCCAAAGCTGTTTTCGAGCGTTTACACATAAATAACTGGCTATCTTCAAGATATTTAAAGGCTCGATGCTCTATTATGCATCAATTCAGGCAAAACGGAGTTTTTAAATCGGATTTTCTTATATTTCCCTTTGGTATTTTTGCATAATTAACTGATTAAATGCTGATTAAAGAACTTAAATACACGATGAATAAACATGTCTTCAAGATTTTAAAGCAGCATATTTAAAGTTAAATATTTAAATATTAAAACCACAAACAGACTCTTTAATCTATTAAACTTTACATTCCTATATCTAAATCCTCACAAAAGATTTTAAACTTTAAACCTTTAAATTACGCCTTTTTAAATGCTAACAAACGTGAAAGCCGAATTTCGGGGGTCAAAATTTGGCCAAAACGCTCATTTTTGAAGAATTCCGAACGAGCGGCCGAAAAGTTCAAAATTTTGAAAATATGAGGCCATTATTTTCGCCCGAAAGCCCTGTAGGCATCGGGGTTTAGGGTCAAAAAAAAGCACTCTCGCGAGTGCTCATTCTAGAAAAAAACAGGTCTGAAAATCGACTTTTTTCAATGCAAAATGAAGAAGAGAAGCTCCTTCATCAGCTCCCCGGGAGGAGTGTTCGGATTGTCCAATCCTTTACTTTTTGCATCCATTTCTCTTATCTTGCCGATGATTTGCATCACCTTCGTTGCGGTGAAATTTCTCATGCCCGTCATGTAGTCTTTCGCTGCCCACGGCGACCTCAGGTCGAGCCACTGAGCCACCGCCTCCTGACTCGTTCGCTGGGGTGCGTAGAAGGCCAGCATCAGGTTTTGGAAGTAGTTGAACAGCAGCGGCAGGAAGGCATAGATGCTGCCGGCCTTCGGGTTCTTGTCGAAATAGTTGATGATGAGGTTGGCCTTATAGACGTTGCGGTTCACGATGGCGTCGCGCAACTCAAAGCCGTTGAAGTCCTTGCTCACCCCTATCTGGTCCTCCACCACCTGGGGTGTGATGCGGCGGTCGCCCTCCGGCAGCGCTATGAGCACCTTGTCCAGCTCGCTGGTCAGTCGGCTCAGGTCGGCGCCGATGGCCTCGGCGATGAGCTGTGTCGACTTCGGGTCGATGGCCGTCTGCCGCTCCTTCAGGTAGTTCTCGATGAACGGCGGCAGGTCGCGGTCGCGCAGCTTCATGCTCTCAAAGAGCACGCCAGCCTGCTGTATAGCCTTTATATACTCGCGTTTCCGACCGTCAATTTTGCCGTTCTTGTGGCACATCACCAGCACGGTGCTCTGCATCGGCTGCTTCATGTACTTCTCGATGGCCTCAGTGTTCTTGATGTTCTGCGCCTCTTTCACGATGACCACCTGTCGTTCGGCCATCATCGGGTAGCGGCGGGCCGCATCGGCAACCGTCGACGCGCTGACGTCGCTGCCGAAGAGCACCGTCTGGTTGAAGTCGCGCTGGTCGGCGGGCAGGGCGTGCTCGGCGATATAGTCGCTGATCTGGTCGATATAGTACGGCTCGTCGCCCATCAGGTAGTAGACGGGAGCGTATTTGCCGGCCTGCAGGTCGTGCATCACCGCGTTGAACGTCACATTTTTAGTCTCTGCCATGCTGTTATTTAAAAGATTATTTGTAACTTTGCTGCAAATTCGCTGCAAAGATACAAAAATGAATCGAATAAACCTCCCTCCATACGCCATAAAATTGCGTAACGATGGCGACAAACGCCTCATTTTCGACTTCCTGCGCCGCCGCTACGTGGCGCTGACGCCCGAAGAGTGGGTGCGCCAGCACTTCGTCCACTTCCTCATCGACCACAAGGGCTACCCCCAGGGGCTCCTGGCCAACGAGGTGGAGCTGCGTGTGGGTGAGAAACGGCTGCGCTGCGACACCGTATTATATTCGCGCGAGCTGAAGCCGCAGATGATCATCGAATACAAAGCAGCCGACGTGGAGCTCACGCAGCGTGTCTTCGACCAGATCACGGTCTACAACATGCTGCTCCACGTCGACTACCTCATTGTCTCTAATGGCCGCCAGCACTACTGCTGCCAGATGGACTACGAGCAGGGCTCCTATCGCTTCCTGCGCGATATCCCAGATTACGCTACCCTCTGAAAGAAGACAGAGTAACGAATGAAAAGACAGAGTAACATAATAACAGAATATAAAGGACAGAATAACGAATGAAAAGACACAGTAACAGAATAACAAA
>ODAI013991360.1_pt1 | contig 15902 bp, 13 predicted proteins | sample 1539321 | NCBI WGS metagenome assembly ODAI01 (sample SAMN02144231, study PRJEB22623) | gut metagenome | biome: sheep rumen | host: Ovis aries | place: New Zealand
AGTTCTGAATAGCTGATTCCCAGCTGCTGTGCATGCTGTGCAGTCTTGCTGACAATCAAATCACCACCCTGGAAGTCTTTGTCAGACTCCATTTTTGTCTTAATCTTGTCGTAGGTCAGTTTTTTTGCCTTCAGGTCAGCAAGCATGCTGTCAGCCTTAGCCTTTGCAGCCTCATTGTCCTTGGCATTTTTGGGCACAATCACCAGAAAGATTTTTACCATATCATTCCAGACAAAAGAAGCCTTGTTCAAATCATAGAAAGTACGGATTTCTTCATCAGTAGGTGCTACGTTTTTGATTTCATTCTGTTTCTGGCTCAAAACATACTGCTGGGCCAAAAGCTGATTCTTCAGAAATACCTTATAATCTGCAACTGACATTCCCAGCTGCTGTTTCATAAAGTCATCCAGAGACAGACCAGACTGAGCCTTAACAATCTCTGCAAACTGCGCTTCTGTTACCGGCTGACCAACCTGCTGGCTTACGCTCTGGAGGAAATACTGTTCCACCTGAGAATCTGTAATCTGCATGTTAGCTTTCTGTGCAGCCTGAACTACCAGTTTTTCATCAATGATAGCAGCAAGAATATCTTTTTTCTGATCCACGGTAAAAGAAGACATACCGCTCTGCTTCTGGTACATCTCCACTCTGGACTTCAGTTGTCGGAGAGTAATGGTTTCCGGCTTACTCAATTTTACTACTGCAAGTGCCTGTAAATCATTCTGTGCAAATACCGCAAATGCGGCCGCAAAGAACAGTGCGAGTCCAAGAGCTATTTTTTTCATTTTTCCACCTCGTTATTCAGCCAGCGGCAGAATACCACTAAACTTTCTTACTTTATTAAAACAGACATATCTGTATTTTGTTACAGATAATTGCAACAAATTGTTATTTATCCAGCGGCAGACCGCCTGAAATAACTGCACGGATACGACGTACTCCGGCTGAAGAAGACTGTTCCTTGGTAATCTTAAAGTCACCAATCTGAGCCGTGTGCTGAACATGGGGGCCGCCACAGACTTCCTTGCTGAACCAGTCATTTTTGGGGTCTTTACCAACTGTATATACTTTTACACTCTCACCGTATTTATTTGCAAACAGTGCCCTTGCACCTTCTGCCTTAGCCTCTTCCAGAGTCATCACTTCCATTGTAACCGGAAGATCTTCCTTAATCTTAGCGTTTACAATGTCTTCTACCTTCTTAATTTCCTCTGCTGTCATGGGACGGTCAAAGGTAAAGTCAAAGCGCATGCGCTCATTGTTGATGTTAGAACCTTTCTGAGCAACCTTGTCACCCAGCACATCCACCAAAGCCTGCTGCAGCAGATGGGTTGCCGTGTGATATTTTGTCGTCGTGTCACTCTGTTCTGCAAGACCGCCTTTTGCCTTTCCCGCATCCAGAGATTTTGACGCTTCCTTATGCTTTTTCTCTGCTTCCTTAAAGCCTTCCAGGTCTACCGTAAAGCCGTGCTCGGCACCCAGTTCCTGAGTCAGTTCCACCGGGAAACCAAACGTATCATAGAGACGGAAAGCAACTTTTCCGCTGATTTCTTTCTTGGGATTCTTCATCAGGTTGGGAAGCAGTTTCTGGAATTCTGCCTCACCGTTTTTTAAAGCCTCGCGGAACTTATTCTCTTCTGCTGTCAGCTCGCTGCAGATTTTTTCTGCATTCTGTTCCAGTTCAGGATAGGCAGCCTTGAAGTTTTCAATAACGGGAGCGGCAATCTTTGCCAGGAATTCATTTTCAATGCCCAGTTTCATGCCATGGCGTACGGCACGGCGAATCAGACGGCGAAGAACATAACCTGCACCCAGATTTGAAGGCGTTACCCCACGCTGATCACCCAGGATGAATGCAGATGCGCGGGTATGGTCAGCAATAATGCGGACGCTCTTGTCTTTTTCTTCATCAGAACCATAACTGTAGCCGGAAAGCTTTTCAATCTCAGCAATAATCGGCTGGAATACTTCTGTCTGATATACGCTTGTTTTTCCCTGCAGGATACAGTTTGTGCGCTCCAGACCCATACCGGTATCAACATTCTGCTTGGGCAGTTTATTGAGCTTTCCGTCGGGCTGGCGGTCATACTGCATGAAAACATTGTTCCAGATTTCCATCCAGTTTGCGCTGTCTGTCTTTTTATTTGAACCTTTCGGAGGCAGTCCTTCGCCCACCCAGTAGAAAATTTCAGTATCAGGTCCACAGGGGCCGGTCGGACCCGCAGCCCACCAGTTGTCACCAGCGGGAAGGTAAGCAATCTTATCTTCGGGCATACCGTTTTCTTTCCAGTAGCCGGCTGCTTCCTCATCACGCGGAGCAGACTCGTCACCTTCAAAAACAGTTACGGAAAGTTTTTTTGGATCAAGACCAAGCCACCTGGGACTTGTTAAAAATTCATAAGAGAATGCGATTGACTCTTTTTTGAAATAATCGCCAAGAGACCAGTTTCCCAGCATTTCAAAGCATGTCAGGTGGCTGGGGTCTCCAACCTCGTCAATATCGCCCGTACGGATACACTTCTGGTAGTCAGTAAGACGGGTTCCAGACGGATGAGGTGCACCCAGCAGATAGGGAACGAGGGGATGCATACCTGCCATCGTAAACAAAACAGAAGGATCATTTTCGGGAATCAGAGACTGTCCTGAAATTTCAGCATGATTTTTGCTTTTAAAAAACTCAATGTATTTAGAACGTAATTCGTTTGCAGTCATAATAGTATATTTTATGAATTAGTGCCCTCGGTGTCAATTGACACGATAAATATTCCTTATACAATAGATACAATTATGGACGCAGGTAAATTAAAACTCTTTGAATCATCTCCCATCCCAAAAGCCGTTATCTCACTCGCTGTTCCCACGGTAGTAAGCATGATTGTCACCGTTCTTTACAATATGGTTGATACATTTTTTGTGGGACAGACCGGAGATCCAAACCAGATGGCCGCAGTCAGCATCGTCACTCCTGTCTTTTTATTTTTCATGGCAGCAGGAAATATATTCGGCATTGGCGGTGCATCTTATACCAGCCGTTCTCTGGGTGAAAAAAAATACGAGCGGGTAAAGCACATCAGTTCCTTCTGTCTCTATGCAGGCATCATCACAGGTATTTTGGGCGCACTGCTCATGCTGGCCTGCATGACTCCCCTTTTGCATGCAGTCGGCACCAGCGAGAATACCTTTGACTTTTCACGCAGCTACCTGACCTGGATTGCACTTGGAGGCCCCGCCATCGTCACAGCCACCCTGCTGACCAATCTGATTCGTGGCGAAGGTTCAGCAAAATCTTCAATGGTTGGAATGATGGCAGGTACTATTACGAACATCATTCTGGATCCAGTTTTCATCCTAAAAAGCTTCTGGGGAATTCCCGGACTTGGCATGGGAGTTGCAGGAGCAGCCATTGCAACGGTTCTGGGAAACATTGTTTCTATTATTGTCTATTTTGTCCACATCATTTCAAAAAAATCGGTTCTTTCCATACATTTCAAGTATTTTTCCATCCACGACGGCATACTCCGTCAGGTTCTCGCCATTGGTCTTCCAGCATCCAGCGTCAGCGTACTGATGAGCCTCAGCAACATTCTGATGAACAACATGCTGGTAACCTATGGCGACATCCCCGTTGCCAGCATGGGAATCGCCATGAAAGCCAATATGCTTGCTATCTTCGTTCAGATGGGATTTGCAATGGGCATTCAACCCCTCATCGGCTTCAATTTCGGTGCAAAAAACTACCGCCGCATGAAAGACGTCATGAAGTTCACCGCTGTCTGCGTTTTCATTTCAGGTACAATACTGACCATCATTTACTTCATCTATTCCCGTCCCATAGTCAGTTTCTTCATCAGTGACGAATCGGTCATCGAAATGGGAATCACCACGCTTCACGCCCTCATGTGCTCCACGCCCCTTCTTGGTATTATGTTTGTCTTCTCCTTCTCCTTTCAGGGCATGGGAAAAGGCAAGGAAGCGCTTACAATTGCAATAAGCCGCCAGGGTTTCATCTTTCTTCCCTGTGTCATCCTGCTCAACAAATTTTTTCAGCTCCGTGGCCTCATTTATTCCCAGCCAATCGCAGATATCGTTTCAGTCGCCATGTCCTTCGTGATATTTCTTCACATTAACAAAGAACTGAAAACTCAGGAAAAAGCCGCAGCCCAATAAAAGCATTCGAATCTCATCAGCATCTCATCCGTGTCTCATCCCAGCCCATCTGCGTCCATCTGTGTCAAAAACCAATTTCTATCTTCCTTTCCCCGCTCCCTATTTACCTACTTTGATTTCAACGGTATAATAGGGAACGTATTTCGGTGCGTATTTTAAGCATGCGTACCACAGTATTAGGAGATATCTCAAGATGGGAAACAATTACTTTAATTCAATTCCATGGCGCGAAGCTCGCTTGCAGCTTGGTCACTGCCGCTCAATGGCAAAGGAAGAATTCGCTGACGGCGTAAATGCCCTCAAAGGCAAAAAAATCGTCATCGTCGGCTGTGGTGCACAGGGCCTGAACCAGGGTTTGTGTCTCCGTGACTCAGGTCTGGATGTAAGCTATGCACTGCGCGAATCAGCAATCAGCGAAAAACGCCAGTCATGGAAAAATGCAACTGAAAACGGTTTCAAAGTCGGTACATACGATGAACTTATTCCGACCGCTGACCTGGTTGGAAACCTTACTCCCGATAAACAGCACACAAAAGTAATCTCAGAAGTAATGAAGAGAATGAAGAAAGGCTCTGCCCTCTGGTACAGCCACGGCTTCAATATGATTGAAGAAGGAATGCAGATTCGTGACGACATCACAGTCGTTATGTGTGCACCTAAAGGTCCAGGTACAGAAGTATGGCACGAATTCCAGCGCGGCTTCGGAGTTCCTGACCTCATCGCCGTTCACCCGGTAAATGACCCGGAAGGCAAGGGCTGGGCTTATGCAAAGGCTCTCGCAGTCGGCATGGGCGGAAGCAAGGCTGGCGTTCTGGAATCAAGTTTCGTTGCAGAAGTAAAATCTGACCTGATGGGCGAACAGACAATCCTCTGCGGTATGCTGCAGGCTGGAACCATCGTCTGCTACGACAAAATGGTTTCTGAAGGCATTGCACCCGAATACGCAACAAAACTCCTGATGCACGGCTGGAACGTTATCAGTGAAGCTCTCAAGTGGGGTGGCATCACCAACATGATGGACAGACTGTCTAACCCTGCAAAAATCAAGGCAAACGAACTTTCTAAGGAAATCAAAAAACTCCTGGCTCCCCTCTATCAGAAGCACATGGACGACATCATTTCCGGCAAATTCTCCAGCACCATGATGCAGGACTGGGCAAACAAGGACCACGATCTGCTCACCTGGCGCGAAGAAACCGGCAAACTTGACTTTGAAAAGAAAGACGAAAGCAAGGAAGAAATCACCGAACAGGAATACTTCGACAAGGGTATCCTGATGGTAGCAATGGTCAAGGCAGGCTGTGAACTGGCATTTGAAACAATGGTAGACGCAGGTATCAAGGAAGAAAGTGCATACTACGAGTCACTGCACGAAGTTCCGCTGATTGCAAACCTGATTGACAGAAAGCGCCTCTATGAAATGAACCGCGTTATCTCCGACACTGCAGAATACGGCTGCTATCTCTTTAGCCGCGTTGCAGCTCCCATGATGGCAAAAGACCTTATGCCCAAACTGCACACCGATGTTATCGGTAAAGGACTGGATGTAAAGGACAACTGCGTAAACAACACCCAGCTTGTTCAGGTCAATGCCGAGATTCGCAACCATCCGATTGAAGTTGTTGGACGCAAACTCCGCGCCTATATGACAGCAATGAAACCGGTTGTGTGATAAATCATAAGCGTTAAAACATAAAAGGCATCCGGATGAAACTCATTCACTGGATGCCTTTTTTTATTCCCCTGTAAAATTCCCAGTCAGAATATATGGATTTTTCCCCTGCCCGCCAGAACCATTTTCTTCTCCATTCTGCTTTGAAGCATTGTTTTGCGTTGATGTATCTTCCTTATACCGCGTCTTCACCGTCATCTCAGACTTAATTCTGTCCAAGGCCGGATTAAAAACACGAAGAATGCTCTCCAGAACAGCAAGAACCTCTTCATCCGCATCCTGACATTCAATCATCTTCTTGTAAAAGTCAAAAATCAGAACATACGCATGGTTCAACTTTGTATAGTCTGAATTGTAAACAGAAACCTTATCCATAAATTTATGATAACGCAGAAAAATCAAAGAAACAAGCAAAAAATTCTGGCGCACATCCAATCCAAATAAAACATTCAATTCCTCTCTATCAAGTCCATGCGGCAGTCTCACGGGCGGCGGCGAACTTGCGCTCGGCGTGAACACCCCGCTTTCGAGTACGCCGAACGGAGCGCAATTCGAGTACGGCGTTATGCCGACTTTCCGTGCGGGGCTTTGCGTTGAGTGCCGCCTCTCCGACCGCACAGCCGTTCAAATTAAGGCGCACTGCCACTACGCGGGGCTTTCGTACACCGATTCCGTCGGCGACATCAAGACGGATTTTATGACCATCGACTGCCCGCTCCTTTTCAAATACACGCTCGGCGAACGGACGCAGGCGCATTTTTCCGTGCTTGCGGGTGCAACGTTCTCTTTCTGCCTCGGAGAATCCAAAGACGGCACGACTGACGGCTTTGCGCAGCCCGAAAGCGACTCCGACCGCTCCGTTCCCGCAGGGAAATTCCACGCAATCGGAATTGAACTCGGCGCGGAATATGCGTTCACAGGACAAAAAGGCTTTCATCTCGGTTTTTCCGCCCTCTTCGATGCCGCAAACTTCCGCGATGGGGCGCACCTCTGAACGCGGCGCGCCTGCTTCATGCCGTATGTGGGGTACTGGTTATAAGAATACCGATTTGATATTTGCGCGATATGTGCTATAATTATGGTGATTACTATGGGATAACTTCCTTAATGTTCTGAGGTAGGGGCTTTCGGTTTATTCCGTGTTACCTAGGCGGGCAGGCAATAACAGCGGTTCTTTCGAGCCGCTTTTTTATTTTAGTTTCATAAACTTGTCTTCTATATTTGTAATAAACATAGACAGATTCTGCTGCCGCATTATCCGCAATGGCTTTTTTTCAATTCCCAGTTCAATTTGTCAGACAAGTTCTGACAAATTGGATAGATAAGATAGAATTTGCGCATTTTGTTCAGATTCGGACTGCTACAGTCTTTCCCCAATTTGAGCGTGAGCAATTGTTGGTCAGCAAACTCGTTCCGTATTTTGTATTCACATTACTTTCTGCTACAACTTATTTTTGTATCACTTCAGAGTATTTTCTCATCTAACATAATTTTCGTATCCCCTTTTAAAACTTCCTCATTCTTTAGTTTTTGTATGAGCGCCGAATAAATACCCAAGTCCCAGCGTTATCAAGGATGAAGCAGTTTGAATAAGTCGATTTCTTATGTCAGCATCTATATCTAATGGAAGAAGAATTATGACAAACAACAAAATAATGCTCGAAAGACAAACTATGCCCACAATATTTTGAGCGGCATGTTTTGTTCCCCAAAATTTTCCCAACCAGCCAGCTTCATTCTTTAACTGCCTTTCCTTTATACTATTTTCAACTATTTTTTTCTGAATATCAGGTGCAACACCATCAGGAATTTGCCAATTATTATCCATCAGCTTTTAATCTCCTCTTCAAACCAATTGTAATGCACAATTTTTATTGTATTTGATTTTTCTCCAATGGCATCAACAGACAGTGCTAATGAAAATTTTTTCCCATTTATAATTCCTACAGGATAAAAACCTCCGACAGCAGTTCCCAAGGGATTATTAAAATTGTAGAGACGAATATAAAGTTTATTTCCATCTGCTTTTTTATCGACCCGTGAAGTTTCATCATTGGAATCGTTAATAAACTTGAAGACAATATGAGCGCCTGGTATCATTTCAAAATCAATTTCGTCAGACTCATTACAAATTATACTCCCTTGAGCATATAACTTAAGTCCATTTCGTTTTATTTCCATAAAATCATTCTCCATAAATTATAAGATTTTGCAAATATCTGTATGTCAATTATCTTTTATTTCATCGCTCTCCCCCCACCCTCTCTTTCCCCAATTCTTTTTCAATCTCCTCAATGCTCGGCAAAGAAGATTTCACGCTTTCCATAATTTTACTCGTCTCATACTCTGCGATTCCCAGTGGCTGCGTGATTCCGCGAAGGGCATATTCCGCTTTCACCTTGCTTTTTGTACGACACAACAGCAAGCCGATACTGGCGACCGACATACGCAAATCCTTTGCCCATTTCCAAAAGAAAATCGTTAATGCGCGTCGTAAGCTGTTTTTCTATATCCAGTTCATTCTGCCGCTCGGACATTTCAAGAAAGCCTAAATTATACGGGTCTTTGAACACGGCTGCCACAAGGTCAGACTGTGGCGAGGGTAGTGTTTGCGGGAAGTTGTTTATTGACTTTCCCGCCCGCTCATACAAATTGCTTTCAACCTGCATAAGCATTACATCTCGACTCCAGCCGTTTTGCGCTGTTTCGGTGATATAAAACGCCCGCTCATGCAAATCTTTTACTTTGGCGATAAGCGAAATATGATGATACCATGTGATTTGCACGAGCGGAATCTGCACAAACTGAGAAACTGCGTTTAATTCGGCAAGCGGCACTTGCCGAATTGCAGGGATTTTCAAAACAGGAAAATCTGGGTATTCCCGCGCAAAAACTTTCATCGTCCGCAGATTTCTGACAGAATAGCCGTTATTTTTGCCGAATTCCTTTTCCAAATCTGCGGAAAGCAGGTCTATCACATGGCTTCCCCAGCCTTTTTCCGTTTGCGCCTGTAAAATCTGATTGCCGATTTCCCAATAGTTCTGGAGTGTATCGGCATTGACATTCAGCACAGTACGCAACTGCCGCGTGTGTATCTGTTGTATTATGTCGTTTTTCGTGCATATCCATTTGAGATACTCATCGTGCCGAGTTTCTTTATATTCGACTAATTGGAATTCGGGCATATAAACATTTTCCTTCAATAAATACTTGTAGATTTTTTCTACTGCACTTTTTTTTACTCAGTAACAGTTCCTTTTTTTATATGCCAAAGGATTTTATGTTTTTTGCAAAAATCGATTATTCGATTTGCTTCCATATTGTAAAACTCTTTATACGGTTTATACTCAGATATAAGTTTATTATAATGAGTCCGTCCAAAAATTATCTTATCAACAAAACTGATGGCGTTTAAAATTTCGGGAAGGTCTTGTTGAATAATATTCGGTGTAGGGTAAGGCTCAATACTAACCCATGTTTTACAACCGAGTTCATGCAGTTCTCTTAATGCTGCAATTCGTTTTTCGTAAGAAACAGAATTAGGCTCATATTCTTCCCGATATTTTTCATTAAGCGAAACTAAGGTAATGCCATATTCATTCTTATGCGAGAAATCTTTCAGTTTTATTGGAAGCACACCTTTTGTCAAAACATTGCATTGAATATCAGCGTCATTCAGTTTTTTTATGGCATTCAAACTCATTTCACCAACTTCTGGATAATTTTCCATAAACGGGTCAGTAGTGAAACATAATTGAACGGATTTTATTTTATCTTTCAATTTAGGGATTTCTTTATCCAATAATTCAAGCGTGTTACTTACAAGGCGTGGCTCGCACCATTCCTCATAAGATTTCACTGTTCCGAATCTCCGTGCCATAAGATAAGCATAGCACGGATATTTGCAGCCATGAAAACAACCGAGAACATGATTCATTGTATAATCGCCGTATTCAACACCTGTTTTATAAAGCATTGATTTTCTTGTGATTGTTTTCATTTAGGAATCCATATTCTTATAAACTGATTATCTTTTTTTGATTCGTTGATGAACGAAGTTGGCTTTCCTGTTTTCGTAATTGCAGGCGTTCGTTCTAAAATTATTTTCTTATTTGTTTCAAGTTCCCTCAGAGCTTTTTGCAATTTTTCCCATGTCGTAAACACACCTTTATTTGTAAACAAGTCTGATAAAAAACTGTTCAGATGAATCGGTGAGGAAAAATGCTTTAAATAATCAAGGATAATAGTTTTTGTAGAATCTTCATCTATGATTTCATTTTCAATATTCTCATCAAATAACGAAGGGGCAGAATTTCTTACTTGAATTGAATATAAGTTTTCCCATCTTTTGCAAATATCATGAACCATCAACAAACATCCTTCCTCATGATTTGTTGCATGAATCATTCTATATTTAGGTTTTTGTCCCGCTTTCATACGAATAGGCATATTAACCACATACCGAAATCTTTCTTTTAGTTTATTACAATATTGTTCAGAAAGTAGTTTTTCTGCTTCATAATAATCTATTTTTTTACATTGATAATCTTCAATTATATTTTCCCAATAGTCACCACCAGCAATAGCCGTAAGTTCTTGTTCCGATTTTATATCTTTATCTTCAAGTCCACCAAAAATTTGTATTATGGCATCTATTTCTGAAATATAGATATTTTCAACCTTTTTTACGCGACAAGCCTCTCTTATAAAACCAAATGAATTGAAATTTATAAGCAATTCAATGCTAGCAAAATTTGCATTACTATAAAAATCATATAAGTCAAAATCCAAGCATTTTATTCCAAAAGGGTCAATATATAAAAATACATTTTCATTTTGTTTATTTTGGAGAATTGATTTTATATTATCTTGATATGTGCCATTTATTACCTTAACTTTACTGTAAGCTTTCAGGTTTTCTTCCAGTTTCTTCGCATTATCACGCTCTATAAAATACGAGTAGACTGGCGGACAAGAAAAAATATTTGATTTTGACAAGCATTCTGAAATAATGTCTAAGGCTATTAACGGAGACCCTTTACAACCATCATCAAATTTTCCCTTCCCTGCAAAACAATCTATATAATTTACAGGTTTTCGAGTATTCAAAATCTTTGAAAAATAAGGTTTCAGATAACAAGATAACAAATCGTCCTTTATTACAGACCATTCATTTTTCTTGATGAAGAATTTTTTTGAATCCTTTGACATTATTTGCTCCTAATAATTCAGTAATATAAATTTCACTTAGTATATCACTTTTTCGAGCATAAGTATTCATAATTTTTTTTACTCTACTTTATAAAGCGTAAATCCTTCCGGCAATTTTATGTTCGGCATCCAAAACGGGTTTCCGTTCCAGCCTTTTTCTTTTTCGCCGTTTACGCGATACATAACAAGCACAATATCATCATGATATTTATCGGTTTTTGCTCTGTCGTCGGCAGAAAGCATAGTGCCTGTATTTCTACCGATATTTCGGTTTGTTCTGACTAGAAGTTTTGCCGTTTCTTTTCCTTGAGAAGTGGCAACCATTTTAACGGCATTTTTGAATTTCGTTGAATTCCAATCCTCTGCAACTTCGCTAGAAATTTCAGCCAATATATTCTGAATAAGATTTATATCGACATCAACAAAATCATTTCCGTCATATTTTGACAGCATTTCATCTAGCATTGAAACATCTTTGTTTACAGGGAATGCCGCAAAATAATTTACTCCACCTGCAATAAGACTCAGTTCCGATGCCTTTATGACATTTTTTCGAGTCGGTCTCACACCATCGATATAAAGCAAATGAGTGTCGTCAATACCCTGCTCAACAATTTGCTTGACCAAAGCATTCTGTGAGTTATTCAACTCTTGGAAAAGTTTGTAAATGAACATTGGCATAAAAAGCCTAATCGTGCTGCGGTCTCTGTCGTAGCCGAACATTCGGCAGTGTTGCCAAAAGGTGTCGGCTTGCGGAGTTTTTGCGGTTCTGGAATAGTAAACCGTCTGCAAATAGGGAAAAGTTACTCCTCTCCCAAGCGTATTTCCGCCAACAACGATATTAAAGCCTGTTTCAAAACTCTGCTCGGCATCAGATTTAGAGTTGAGCGTAGTTATTTTTATTTCCGTATTGAAAAGCAAGTCGCGGATGCAATCACAAATTTCTGTAAATTTCTTGATTTCGGGCTTAGTGGAATGCAAATTGTTCCATTCATTTTCTAGATTTGTCTTTAACTCGCTGTCATCAAGATTTTGAAGGACATCATTCAAGAATTCACCTATTTTGTTGGCGACAACCTCGTGGTCGGAGATTTTTACACTCGGGTGAATCAAAAAATTACAGACATTGCTTGCCTTTGTGAGTTTTGTGTTTGCGCAGACAATCAAGAAATTCAAGATAGCTATCGCAAGTCCGTTTGATATTTCCGCGTTCGGATTCTTTATATCTTTTATTTCATCTTCTTCGACAGGACGAATGCAGTATGAATCGGGGCGAGAGAAGAAGAAATCCCCGCCGAGATAGGCATTTCCAGGCTTAAAGTAAACGACAAATTTCGGCTTGAAATCTGAATCTTCGGTTTGAAGAAGAACAGCCTGCGGCGTCGCCGTAACCTGCAAGTAAACGCATGAATTCGCCGAATTCCGTATATCAGCGATATGCTTGTTTATAGTGCTAATATCCTCTTGATTTACCTTTGTGTTCAGACTTGCCGCGTCCGCCTCATCATCAATGACAAACAGCGGGCTTCCGTCTAAGAAACCGCTGTTTACGAGTTCATTCCGCCATTTTTTAAGAATGGAAGAATTCTTTTTCAGAACGATAATAGCAGGATTGCGCATTTTGTTCATTTTGAATCGGAGCGCATCATTTTCACTGCAAACGCAGAAATTAGGAAAACTGTCCAAAGCGCGTTTAAAAGTCTGTTCTTGCAGACGCTTGTTGTCAGTCGTCAAAACAAGAAAGATTTTGAAACCTTCATCAGCACCAGCTGCAATAACGCCGAACATCTGCCCAGTTTTCCCACTTTGCACTTCACCGAGCAAAAGTCCGTTTACATTACTTCTATAATCAAAATTCGCAAGGTGTTCTGAAAAAATTTTATCTGTTACTTCTTTTACGGTTTGCTTTGTTTCTTCAAATTTTATAGTTTGAAGATAACTAGACAGAAAACTCATTAGCGTACTCCAAAATCAAGAAACCAAATATTTTCCCTTGTTGTCTTTGTAAGAGTTATTGTGTTTCTTCCGTATTTTTGAAAGTTAGCATTTGTAACTTTCTCGCCAATATTCAGAGCCTTTTTATTTTCCATACGACCTTTTATCCATCTTCCTAAAATAGACAAATCATTTGCACTCCTAAAATTTTTTGAGAAATCCCCGCTAACCTTGCAATTAAAAGTATATCCATCATCTGTAATGACAGTAAATTCCGTATTCGGTTTTGGGTAATTCGGATTTTCTGTTACTTTTTTGCTTACAATAAGCTCTACCTCATACCATGGGCGAGGAAGTTTTGAGCCGTTTGAAAAATTGACACGAGGCTTTCCAAAATAAACATTAAGATTGCTTTTCTCTTCGTCTTTTAGCAGAATATCAAATTTTATATCCGTTTTTAAGGATTGCATATTTGCCAATTCATTTGAATCAACTTTTTTGACGGAAAGATAATCTTCAAACAAATTATCAGGAGGAAGGATTTTCAGTTTATCACCGTCAATTTTATCTATAGCCTCGCACCCTTTTTCACGCAATGATACCAAGAGATTCTCGACACTATTTGTTAAATTTACATCATCAGAAATAATATCCGTATCATATATACGCTCAGATGCGCTGATTTTTGTAAGATTACTTGAACCAACAATAGAAATTTTACGATTGTCCGATTCTTGAAATAGATAAACTTTTCCGTGATATTTAAAACTGGAAGATAGATATATTGCTCCAAGATTTTCATTTTTTAGGAGTTCATTCAAACTGCACAACGCATCGTATTGCCCGTAAGAAAAGCCTTCAAAAAGGTGCATACCGACTATGAGGTCTAACTGAGTTTTTGCACCAGTTTTATAAAGCATAAGCAAATCTGCTATAGAATCTTCGGAGATATATCCGCTCGCTGCTGTTAATTTCTTGGATTTATCAAAGCAATCAAAGAAAACTTTGTCAAAAAGTTGTCCGTTTGTTTTTACAGGCGGATAGTTTGAATTTAGAAGTTCGAGCATTTTTTGAAAGTCTCCTCTTCTCGCTGTTTTTTATCTAGTTCCAAGCGTTCTTTTATGGAAAGTTTCTGAATTTCACCGTTGATTTTTCTTATATCAACATGTTCATAATTTCCTGTGAAAAGAGGTAATAAAGTTTCTGCCAACAGTTTTACACCGACAGGTGGAACCGCATTTCCTATTTGCCGGCGCACTTCTGTAACCGAGCCGTCAAAAATAAAATCATCGGGGAAAGACTGCAATCTTGCCCGTTCGCGATTCGTCAATGGCCGCGGTTCTGGATAGTGATAGCCCCAAGTTCCTCCGCCTCCCGCCGCGATAATTGTTTTTGCAGGTTCGTTCCTGTTTATCCGCCTGTAAACATGGCTAATCATACCTTTTACATAAAGAGGATTGTCTTTCGGTATATCGGTGAAATTTCCGCCTTCGGGAATCAGTTCGAGCATTCGCCGTGTCTTGTCCGTGATATTCAAATGCTCGTTGTTGTACGCTACTTTTTCCGCGCCTTCAAGGGCTTTTCCTGCCGTAACATAGGGCTGTGTTCCGTTCGGTCCGTGAGTCGGTGCGGGGTGAATGAAATTAAATTCTTGGTCAAGGCGGATTCCAACTATTAAGACGCGCTCGCGGAATTGCGGAACGCCGTATTCAGCAAAGTTGTAAAGCTGGACTTTTACCATATAGCCTTCGCCGATGTTTGAAAAGTCTGAAATAATCTGACGGATTGCCTTTCCGTCATTTGCAGTGAGCAATCCTTTTACATTTTCTGCCACGAACGCACGAGGCTTTCTTGCTTCTATAAAACGCAGGTAATTTTTGTAAAGATTTCCCCTGTTACCGTCAAGCCCAGGCTGTTTCCAAATAATAGAAAAATCTTGGCAGGGAAATCCGCCGAGAATCAAATCGCAGTCAGGAATGGATTTATCGGTTTTCGGGTCTATATCTTCTATATTATCTTTAGTAATTACATCGCCGAAATTGCGCTTGAAAGTGGAAACAGCCCATTCGTTTATGTCATTTGCCCAAACTGTTTCGTAGCCCGCCATATGGAAACCGAGGTCAAGCCCGCCGCAGCCAGAAAAGAGGGATAGAACTTTGGGATGGTTTGTTTTCGCTTCCATTTTGACCTCAACTAAAGATACTATCAAACAAAGGAAAATTATTCAAGGAGTTTTTGTATATTACCAAACAAAATATTAGTATTTTTTTATATAACACTCGTTTCTTAAAATTCTCGCCAAAAATTTCCCCAAAAACACGCCGGGAATTTGTCGAAAAAATACGGAGTTTTCTAAAAAATTCGGCGTACTTTTTAAAATTCTCGGCGAGAATTTCCATAAAAGTCGGCGTGTTTTTTTATAGCCAGTAAATGCAACGCTAAGCCGATGCGTTAGTTGTTATGATTAAATAATCCGAGAAAAAGTTGTACTCTGAGTTGACGGACTTGGAGAGCCGGTGGAAGGCAGGCATAGCCTAGGGAGATTAAAAAACTCGTGCGTTAGTTTTGTCAAAGCCGGCCATCGTATAACAAAGAGCGGCCTGGGGCTGCCACTAAGAACCCTGCTTCGTTTTCGTGGACATTTTGTTGGCTTTTCAGGAGCAACGGGAACTGGTTGAATTCATGGCTCGGGGCGGCGCGGAGAACCACAGATGAACACTGATTAACACGGATGTGGCACAGATATTGGGAAAGAAACCACCGCATCTGCGTGCATCTGTGTCAAAACAAGGCATACATGGACAAAACGCATAACAATTTATTCCTGCTGAAAAAATGGCTACCAGTCGCGAAACGGCTTATCGAAAACGCAGGCTTATATGTTGTGTCTCCTGTCAAGAAAAAAAAAGCAGGAAAG
>ODAI012667635.1_pt1 | contig 15901 bp, 14 predicted proteins | sample 1539321 | NCBI WGS metagenome assembly ODAI01 (sample SAMN02144231, study PRJEB22623) | gut metagenome | biome: sheep rumen | host: Ovis aries | place: New Zealand
AATCAAATTTATTTTGATTCCGACAGGCTGCATAAACTTTTACCTTTCCTTTTTTTAAAAGTGTCTTTGCAATAATTGAACCTATTAAGCCTGTACTGCCTGTAACTAAAACTGAAGTATTCTCAAAATCAGACAGTAAATTAAGATTATCTGCAAGTTCCTTAATATCTTCTTCTAAAATACTCATTCTTATAATCCAAATATCTGCTGATTTTCGCGAACTTCATAAAGGGCTTTAAAAGTATAAAAATCGGCAGGTGTTGTAATTTTGATATTATCAACATTTCCTGGAACAGTGTATAACTCGTGTCCATAAAACTTCATTAAAGATGCAGAGTCTATCATATTCAGATTTCCATCTTTTCTGGCCTGTTCATGAGCTGAGAGAATATCATTTAAATAGAAGCACTGAGGTGCTCTTGCGTGAAAACATTTACTTCTGTCTGTAATAGATTGAATTTTTCCATCATCCAGAGTAACGATTGTTTCAATTGCCGGTACAACTGTAATTGCGGAGCCGTGTTCCTTTACGCTATTTATACAGTTTGTAATAACATCTTCGTTTATAAATGGCCTTACTCCATCATGAATTAAAACTGTAGGATTTGTGTCATCAAAAGACTGAATTGCCTTTAATCCAAAGTAAATAGATTCCTGACCAGTAGAACCTCCTGGAACTACTTTCTTTACTTTATCGATTCCATACTTTACTAAGATTTTATTTAAATATGGTATCCAGTCTTCTATACAAACAACAGCAATTCCGTCAATTAAAGGATGATTTTGAAAATTTTCCAGAGTATGAATGATTAATTCTTTTCCATAAAATTGTAAAAACTGCTTAGGCCGTCCTTTAGAATTCATTCTGGTTCCAGAACCGCCTGCAAAAATTAATACGTCTGTCATACTTGTATTTTATTCATAATTTGTATGATTGTAAATAAAGCGTCTAGAACTGTTTTTTTATGACTTATTCGATATTTTTGTAAAGTTATCAATAAATGAATTTTCAACTTCATAACAAATATCAGGATAATGAAGTATAGCAGGTATTTCTTTCTTCAACTTTAATTTTACTGCTGTTTTTATTACAAATAATTTTATTTTTTCTTTAATAGATATAGGCTTTGGACGGAATTTTGTAATTCCATATTGCATTGTATAAAACTTTCTCCATAGTTTTGTAAAAGGTATATTACATTCCTTATGCCATGGCTTATACGTACAATTAAAATGAATTAATACAGGATTTTTTAATGAATTAATAATATCATCCCAGTAGACTTTTTCTGTTCTCTCATCATTAAAAGAAATTGGGGATTTACCATATGCCCAAAGAGGTGTTCTAAAAAAGAAATTTTGAAAATTATATGAAAAGTTTATTTGTTTAATTCTACCGTGAAGTACTGCATTTATAGCATCTTGATCATGGAGTAAACATTTGTATGCGTTATTAAATACAAAGTCCATAAGCTGGTCTTTAACATTGTTTTTTCTCCAGTAATCAAGATTCATTAAAATTACACCAGCATTAAAGTATTTTTCACTAAAATCGTAATCCAACCTATTGTAAAGGCGTATATCTGCATAAGAGTGATCAAATACCATACCACATGCATAATTTGTTATATCTTCTTTAAACAAACCATTTAAAGAATCTACACATAAAATATCCGCATCAATATAAAGAACTTTTGAAATATTCTGAGGAAGGAGTTCAGGAATAAAAAATCTATAATATGTCTCAACAGAGACATAATCCCCATCTCTTATAACAAATTTGGAATCGTATTTATCTGAAACATTATAAAATTCTAATTTAGAATTTTCATTTAATACTTCCTGTAATGTTTCTATATTCTCATTCGAGAATTTTTTTCCTAAAATGTGAAAAGTAAACTCTTCGTTTGGATTATAAAATAAAATTGATTTTATTGTTATTCCGCATTGTTTTATCCAGTTGTTATCTATGCAAAAAACTATATGGTTCATATTATATCCTCTTAATTGTATTCAACTTGGTAAAAACATGGAATCTTATAACCCCCAATAGTCTTTTTATGACATAAAGTCTCTTCTGTGTTTTCGTATGTTTCCAGTCTATATAATCATAATACTTAGAAATATATTTTATTGTGAATATTTTCTTCTCTGGTAACGATTCGTAATAACGTTTAGTTTCATGTAAATATTTGATTAAACCGGGCTCTGTACAAGAACTTAAACATCTGTTTACAAAGCAAAGTTTATCGTCTGCATCTTTTTTAACCTCGTCAAAATTATATTTAACAGGTTTTAATCTATCCTTAAATGAAGTCTCAGAATGATTGGTTACTGTATTTTCATTTTGCCTGTATTTTAAGGTTACTTTATCTGTGTAAATAAAAGAATCTTCTAAGACTGCGTTTAATCCGAACCACCAGTCATGAAAGATAACTTTTTCTGGAATTGGCAAACAAGAATTAATAAAATCTCTTTTTGCAAGAATTGTTGAGCCTTGAATGAAATTATGATTTACAAGATGTTTTATAAGAGCCTCTTTTCCCTGAGGTGCTGTACTAATTCCAAGAGTGTCTTTCATTGTTCTGTTAAGAGAATTAAGATTTTCATCTGTAAAAAGCGAGTTTGTACTGGTCAGCTTTACATTTTCATTTTCGAAAACTTTTAAGGAATCTTCCAGTTTTGTTAATTCCCAGACATCATCCTGGTCAGAAAGAGCAACGTATTCTCCACTACATAAAGAAATTGCCTTTTCAAAATTTTTCTTAAACCCAAGATTCTGCTCATTAAAAAAAACATGAACACGAGAATCTTTTTTTTCATATTCTTTTAATATTTCTCTTGTACTGTCTTTAGAACAGTCATCACAAATTACAAGTTCAATATCTTTATAGGTTTGATTCAAAATTGAATCAATCTGCTCTCTAAGAAATTTTTCACCATTATAGGTGGTCATTGCTATTGATATTACTGACATTTTACTACTCCTAAAATTATTACACAAAAGGATTTTGAATAGTTACACCGTTAATAACCTGACCATTATTCAAGTCTTCGGAATAAAGTATTTTACAATTTGCAGAACAGGCAGCTGAAATCATTAAAGAATCCCAGAATGAAAACTGAGTTTTTACACTTATATCAATTGCATTTTCAATTAAAGCAGGTGTAATTTGAATTATTGGAATACTTTCAGCAAAACTATGTACGACCAGCTTTGCCACAATCTTATCCTGCTTCATTTTCTTGGTTATAACATTGTAATATTCCTGTAAACATTGAGTGGAAATAATAGCAGAACCATCTTTGTTATGAGTTGCCAATAAATCTCTGGCTTTTTGTTGTTTTACAGGATCAGAAACATCCTGCATATAAACAAGAACGTTTGTGTCGAAGAAATATTTATCTTTCATATAATTCCTCGCGAGACCACTTCTGTCCATTAGAACAAACTGGATTTGCATCCAAGAGTGCAAAAAGCGTCTCAGTTTGGTTTCTTGTTATTTCTTCAACAGGAGTTGTTTTATGCTTCTTTAATAATTTAATTAAGAATTCCATAATAGATAATTGTTCTGTGTATGAAAGGAATGACAATTGGGTTTCAAATGTTTTTAATTCCTTACTTGACATAATAACACCTCCAATACATAAACAAATATAACATACTAAAACTTAAACAACAAGACAAAGCTTCTGATACAAATAACTAGCTACATTGCTTTATATAATCAATAAAAGACTGAACCGCCTTTTCCCAGGTAAACTGCTTGATAAACTCATTTCCTGCTTTTGCAATCTTTATACGCAATTCATCATTTTGAATTAAGGTAATAATATTTTCTGCAAGTTTATCAATATCATATACAGGAGATGTCAAGGCTGTTTCATTGTTTTTTGCATAAAGGGCAAATCCTCCGATGTTTGTGCAGCATAATGCTGCTCCACAAATCATAGCCTCTGCCGGTGGTAAAGCCATACCTTCTGCTTTAGAAGCTGCAACGAATATGGCTGCATCATTATACAGTTTATTATGAAGTTCTCTGTCCGGTCTTTGATAATAGTCAATGTACTCAGGAAGATTTTCCGGTTTTTCTGGAGTTCCAAACATATCGACATGCAAATCAGGAATAACTTTTTTTACTTTTTCCAGTGCAGCAAGAGAATCAACACATCTTTTTCTGTCATCAAGATGATAAAGCATGAGAACATTTGAACTTTTTCTGTTTTCTATAGGATTAGTAAGTTTAAAATATTCAAAATCAAAGCCGTTAGGAATTAATGCTGCAGTTTCTCCTACAGAAGCAACTTTATCACAAAGCCATGGTGCAATCGCGATTTTATTAAAATTGAATTTATACGAAGCAAGAACCTGTTCATCTGCAATACCAAGCCATGATTCAAAATCCTGAATAAAATAAAAAGCCCTGTTCCTAGGAAGATTACATTTTGCAAGAACATATGCTGTCTGAATTGCAGTAGCGACAAAAATCGTATTCTCATTATATTTTCTTATTGTTCTGGAGTTTATTTCAAAATAAAAATCTTTTTTGACTCTGGCATCTAATTTAAACCATTCAGCAGCCTTTACTTTTCCTAGCATTTTTTTTACTGCAAATTTTATATACTTCAATACTTTTATAACAAATATTTTATTCTTTTTGTCTGCGAAAGCATTTAATTCAGGGATGTATTTAATATGTGGGTACATAATATGAATATTAAAACCGGCTTCTACCAGCCTGTTCGCATATTCATATACAATTTTATAGCCTCCAATAGGAGGATCGCCATAACCAGGCAAAAAGAAAACAATGGTTTGTTTCTTTAAGAAATTACTAATCTTAGTATTTGATTCTTTCTTCATCATCGCTTAACTCTAATATATTATATATTGTTTTTATACAAACTTCTTAAAAATTCATCTTCTACTGCATAGGCATCAGGAGGGTATTTATTATCAAAAGGTCTGGAATAAAAAACCTGAAATAAGCTTCTACCGTAACATGGTCTTCTGGCCGGATTACCAGCATTGAAGTATCAAGCTTAGCCATATCATGATATTCAACCGGACAGTCTTTTGTATATTTTTGAATCGTTGCAATATCATCGCGCGAAAAACCTTTTCCAACTATATGAAAAGAAAACTCTTCCTTTAAGAATTTATTTCAAAAGAAAATTGTGTTATAAACTTTTTCTATATCTATTTTTTCATAGCCTTTATAATTTTAATTTCTTTTATAAATGCCACAATGTGAACATAACACCTGTAATAACGGCAAAGTCTTAAATAATTTATAAGGCCAGGTTTTTCGTACATCCGGCTGCGGGCCCTGGTCCACTTTCTTACTTTATTAATTTTTTTCAGTTTTTTTTGCGCTTTTTCTATCCTGCTGTCATTTTTTACACGGTCTTCAAGTAAATTACATACCTCGTCATAATATGGAAGATATACCTGATACTTTGCTTTCCCCTTCCCTATGCTGGCATTATTTTCGTGTATGCGGCGGATTATCAGTCCTTTTTGCATAAAGTATAAAGAATCATCCAGCATGGCGTTACGGAACAAAAGGGCATCATGAGGCATTGTATCTTTCCACCAGGGTTCTATACTCTTAAACCATTCCCTGCGCACAGCATAAGTACAGCCGGGTCTGTTTATATAAGAAAAGTTTTCTGAAAATTTTCTGTAGTGAGGACGAATCTTGTTGATTTTTTTATTTGAAAAAGAAAGATTTCCGTCTTTACGTCGAAGCTGTCGGCAGCATAATACATTTATATTCTGATTTTCAAAAGCAGGAATCATTAACTCAAGCTTCTGTTTATGCCAGATATCATCCTGATCACACAAAAAAATAAGGTCGCAGTCAGCTTCCTGAAGCAGTTTGTAGAAATTTTTCTTCCAGCCGGCATTTTTTTCATTTTGTTTAAAATGCCAGCCGCTAAGTTTATATTTTTGAATATAGTCCTTTACAATTTGAGGAGTTGAGTCTGTAGAACAATCGTCAGAAATTAATACTTCATCGGCAGGACGGGTCTGCAACCTCAGACTATCCAACTGCTCTGTAATAAATTTTTCACCATTATAGGTTGAAAGTACTATTGTTGCTGTCATAAAAACACCATATCATTAATAAATACCTTTTTCAATCAAGGTTTGACAGTCCATTCTCTTGAATATATACTTTCAAATAAAGAACACCCGTAAAATGGAAATATAAAATGAATCCGGTAAAAAAACTTAAATTACATATACACAAAAAAATCTATGGGAAATGCAGAGAAATGAAGGAAATGCCACCGCTAACACAATACACCTTGGGCGATGCTGAAAAACTTTCTCTTATTTACCCTGTATACGTAGAAAATAAAGAAAGCCTTTCAAAAATCTTCAACAATATTAAACTATATGAATCATATTCTCCAGAAATTTTAAAAAACTTAAATATTATAATCGTCAATGACGGCTCTCCACTTACAATTGACTGGCCACAATTTAATTTAAATTTCAGCGTCTTAAATATAAAAGAAAACATAAAATGGAATTCCGGCGGGGCTAAGAACCTTGGTGTTTGTTTTGCCGCAAGCGAACGACTTTTAATTTCTGACATTGACCACACCTTCCCGGAAGAAACTATAGATTTCTGCATGAAAGTAACAGAAAAAGACAATATTCTCTGCTTTAATCAAATTGAATTTTATGATGATGGCAGAAGTGAAAACCTTCATTCTCCCCATCCAAATATTTTCTTTCTTTCAAAATCTAATTATTTTTACCTTAACGGCTATGACGAAGATTTTTGCGGCTACTATGGCGATGATATCTTTTTCAGAAAATATCTTTTGCACATTTTCCCAAACAAAGTTTTTATTGCTCCAGTTGATTCTTACATACACGAATTCAAAGAAGCCTTTAGGCTTCGCCGCAAGCTGAACTGTCGCAGACTTCTTTTAATTAAAAGATACAATCATAGTAAAGATATGCTCAGATTTAATTTTACTTTAGGAACTCAATTCTCTTACAGGTGTAAATAGACTTATGACAAGACTTTTTTTATATATTAAAAGCGCAATTATAAAATGCGTACCAGACTCTTTATATTTAAAATATAAATTCAAAAAAGAGCTTGGTTATAAACTCGATTTAAAACATCCTGTAAGTTACAACGAAAAATGCCAGTGGCTTAAACTTCATAACAGAAAAAAAATATATTCTGATATGGTAGATAAATATAAGGCCAAATTCTATGTAGAAGAAAAAATAGGCAAACAGTATGTAATTCCTCTTTTAGGTCACTGGGAAAAATTTTCAGACATTGATTTTAATAAACTGCCTGAAAAATTTGTTTTAAAAACAAACCACGATTCTGGCGGTGTGTGGATAATTGATAAAAAAAGTGCAAACTATGAACAGATAAAAAAAGAAACTGAAGATCACCTTAAACATAATTTTTTCTGGGCCTCCAGAGAATGGCCTTACAAAAAAGTTAAGCCCTGTCTTTTTGCAGAAGAGTTTATGACAGATGAAAGCGGCTCAGACCTTAAGGATTATAAATTTTACTGTTTTGACGGCAAGGTAAGATTACTTCTAAGAGCCTCTGACATAGACAACGGTAAAGAGCATGTAAATAATCATAAATCTCATGACAATACAGTTTATGACTTTTATGACGAAAACTATAACAGTGTAAAAATTAACTGGGGTTTTAACAACAGCGAAAAACCTCTCCCCCTGCCGGAAAATATTTCGGAACTTAAAGCCATAGCAGAAAAGCTTTCCCAGGGTATTCCTTCCGTAAGGGTAGATTTATTTACAAATGGAAATAATATTTATTTTGGCGAATTTACCTTCTTTGACGGAGCAGGATTTGATAAAATAGAACCACGCGAGTGGGACTACAAATTAGGAAGTTATATTACAGTAGTATGAGCAAAAACAATCAGAACAGAACACAAAACTCTCTAAGAAACTCAAAGTGGCATATTATATATAAGCTTATTATGTTCTTATTTCCTTTTATAATAAGAAACATAATTATAAAGCAGCTTGGAATAGAATATCTTGGCCTAAGCGGTTTATTTACATCAGTTTTAAGTGTGCTTTCCCTGGCAGAACTTGGTTTTGGAACCGCTATAGTTTATTCCTTATATAAACCTGTTGCAGAAGAAAATAATGAACTTGTCTGTGCTATATTAAATTATTATAAAAAGATTTACAGAACGGTAGGCATTACCATTTTAGTTCTTGGCCTTTCAATTTCTCCATTCTTATCTCATTTTATAAAAGGAGAAGTTCCTTCTGATATTAACATTTATATTTTATATTACATTTATCTTTTTAATACTGTAGTATCTTATTTTCTTTTTGCATACAGAGGCTGTATTTTTCATGCTTTTCAAAGAAACGATATAGGCACAAAAATCACAATTCTTACAAAACTCTTTTTGTATCTGGTGCAGCTTCTGCTTCTTATAATTTTTAGGAATTATTATTGTTATGTAATCGTTATTCCTGTAACTACTATTCTGAACAACTTAATAACTTATTTCTTTTCCAGACGTTATTTTGGAGAATACACACCTAAAGGAATGATTTCTCCTGAATTAAAGAAAAGTATAAAAGAACAGGTAAAAGGAATTCTTGTAGAAAGAATTACTTCTGTTATGGAATCTTCTCTGGATATTATTATTATTTCCTGGTTAATAGGACTTAGAGATGTTGCCATGTATAACAATTATCTTACAGTTATGAACGGCTTAATCGGCATTCTCGCAGTTATACCGGAATCAGTAAGAAATTCCATCGGCAACAGCATTGCAACAGAAAGTATAGAAAAAAATTACAAGGATTTTACAAAGTTTAATTTTATTTACATGTATATTTGCAGTATATGTTCTGTTTGTCTTTTCTGTCTTTATCCAGATTTTATTACCCTGTGGATTGGAAAAGAATATCTATTCTCTGCAATAATTACAATTCTTATTTGTATTCATTTTTATACCCTTAAGGCAGGCGATTTTACCGCAGGCTATTTTGGAGCCAACGGGCTATGGCAGTATGCAAAGGCTGCATATATTGCAGAAATCATTATAAACCTTACACTGAATATTATTTTAGGAAAGCTACTTGGACTGACCGGTATTATAATTTCTACAATTCTTTCACTTGGACTAACAAATATTTTCTTAATTCCACGTATTCTTTTTAAAAAGTATTTTCAGAAAAAATTAAGAAACTATCTTTTTCCTCTGGCTTATTACTTTTTAGCAACAGTTTTTGTAACAGGACTTTTTTATTTTATATTAAACAAACTTGCTTTACCTGTTACCTGGATTACCTTCTTTATTAAAGGCCTTCTTCTTTTTATCTGCTCGGCGCTTTTATTATTTTTATTTTTCTTCAAACTGCCATATTTTAAAGATTCAAAAGATTTTGTTATTCTAATAGTAGAAAAGATTTTCCACTTAAAAACAAAAAAAGGAAATGAATCAAAATGAAAATAAAAGATATTAAAAAGACTGTAAAAAAAACAATCTATAATTTTGTAATAAACAAGGTTTTTCCTCAGGAATATAAAATCTGGACTGCAAACCAGAATTATCTCGTAACAAAGGGTAAAAATTCCAGAATTGTATACACCTGCCTTACCGGAAACTATGACAACATTCAGCTGCAGGAATATCTGGATCCCTCTTATGATTATGTTTGCTTTACAGATAACCAGTCCTTAATTGACTTAAAACAATTCGGAGCCTGGCAGATTCGCCCTCTTGTATTTAACGAACTGAACAATCACTTTAATAACCGCTGGCATAAAACTCATCCTCATATTTTGTTTCCAGAATACGAAAGCAGCATTTATATAGATTCAAACATTGCTCTGCGCACCTCTTTTGTTTACAAAGAAATAGAAAAAATGGATTCCCCTCTTGTAATTCAGAGACATTTTAAAAATGACTGTATTTATGATGAAGCAAAATATGCAGTTAAATTAAAGAAACTGACAAAAGCAGAAAGCATAAAAATTATAGATTTCTTAAAAACAGAAAATTTCCCTGCCCATTACGGCTTAAACGAAAATAACATCATCTTCCGTAAACACAATGATCCTATGGTCATAAAAATTATGGAAGAATGGTGGCTTTTAATCCGTGATTTTTGTAAACGAGACCAGTTTTCTTTATCTTATGTACTCTGGAAAAACGGCATTAAGCCTTCAGACATTTCCATTGAAAACATCCGCTTTCGCGAAGACCTGGTAAGAATTCCTTATCATAATTAATACAATTTACATAATCCCCCCAAAATGATAGTATAACTTTCAGTTAGAATGTGCGCCTATTAGTGTTTGGCGTCATAGTGAGGGATTATGAAACACTTTTCAAAACTTTTCTTTCTTACTGTGCTTTTCTTTACCTTTATTTTTACCGGCTGCAATCATGGACAAGAAGATCAGATTGTAGACCTTTCTGTTGGATGGGATTACTCGCTGCAGAATCCTTTTGAAGAAAAAGCAGAGTTCCATAAACTCTATGGTTCAGAATTAGACAATCTTCAGAATAAGGTGCCTGGAAAAAAGGGCAGCATCTGGCTTAGAAGAACATTTGTTGTTCCTGATGGTCTTCGCGACAAAGACATTTCCTGCTATCTTGGAAGAATTACCATAGCAGACCGAACTTACCTGAACGGCACTTTAATTGGCCACGAAGGATTTTTTCCACCTTACGAGTTTACCGCCTGGAACACAGCCCGCTTTTACGAAATACCGGAATCAATTATTGACCAGTATGGCTTAAACGAACTTCTGGTAGAAATCTACGTTGACGGAGAAGGTTCAATTGTTTCCCGTCCATACATCGGACTTCATGAGCTTGCAAAAAAATCTGCTCAGGCAGAACGCTTCTGGAACAGCCAGATTAACGCCTTCTTTGCCTTCTTTATGCTCATTATTGCAATTTACCACTTTATGGTATGGCTTAAAAACAAAAAACAGAAGGAAGCACTTTATTTTACAATCATTAATATTATTACAATCATTTACATGGTTGTTCTTTACCTGCCGGAAATTCCTGGCATGCCTGTAAAGGGAACCTCTTTCCTCTGGTTCCAGAAAATCTTTTCAAGTGCAATGCCATTTATTCTTCCTTACATGATTACAAGCTTTGTAAACGAATACCTGCACCACAAAGATCATAAAATCATCAGCTATTTAAGAACTATCTTTCTTGTAGCACCTTTAGTTTTAATTCTCTTTACCCCAAATTACGTAATTTTACGAAGCATGAGAACTTATGTTCAGTGGCTGCTCTTACCACCAATGGCTTACGTTGTTGTTCTTTTGATTATTTACTGCGTAAAAAAACAAAAGGATGTTATTCCTTTACTTCTTGGATTTTCTCCATTCCTTATTACTGCAGTTATGGACCTTGTTATTCACGACTGGATGCAGACTTACACCCTTCCATACTTCACCTCTTACGGCTGGCAGCTTGTAATTCTTTCTTTACTTTTTGTTCTTGCAAGCCGTTTTTCAAGTGCAAAATCTCAGGCCGAATACTTAACCCAGCACCTTACAGACGAAGTTGAAGGAAAAACAAAAGCTTTAACAGAATCTAATAAAAAGCTTACAAGCGCAAACGAAGAACTCGAAAAGGCTAAGAATAAATCTGAAGAAGAACTTCGCCTTGCAAAGCACATTCAGCAGACCTTCTTCCCTCGCCTTTCTCCTATGGTAGATGACTGGGATCTTGCCTTTAAGTTTATGCCTGCCCTTGGAGTTTCAAGAGACCTTTATGATTTCTTCTCTGACGGAAGAAAACTCACCGGCCTTTCTTTATTCGAAGTTTCTGACAAGGGAATTGGTGCCGGTCTTGTTACCATGCTCGCAAAAAATGCAATCAGCAGAAAATTCACTGCCGATATGAACATAAAACTTGGCTCTGTTATGCAGAACATTAACGAAACAATCACTGAAGAAAAAGGTGATGTAAAGAGTTATCTTACCGGTATTCTTGTAAGACTTGATGATTCTAATGTTCAGTTAATTAATGCCGGAAACCCTGTAGTTTTCTATAAAAACGCAAGAACAGGAAAATGTATTCCAATTAAAGTAAAGGGACAGGAATCAGGAAATCTTGGTCAGCTGGGTATGATTGGTATTAAAGACTTAAAGGTTAATTTTACTTCAATCAACTTTGCAATGAATCCCGGCGATGCCCTGATTCTTTACTGTAAGGGACTTGAAACCGCAAAGAATGAAGAAAATAAAGAATTCGGAACAAGCGGAATATGCGAAGCCTTCCAGAAATCAGGTGACGGAACAGCCCAGCAAAAGCTCGACAACTTTATGGCAAGTTTTAATTCCTTTACAAAGAACAAAGCAGCTGAAGATGATATAACCTTTATCATCCTGCAGAAAAAATAAAAAACACACAAAATAATAAAAAAAGGCTCCGGCAGGAGAAGCGCTTAAACACTTCATAAACCTGCAGGAGCCCTTTTTTTGCCCGAGTCAGAGTCTTTCTATTTTGCGTCCGGATGAGACTCTTTCATAAATCCGTTTTTAATTACTGTAAATACCTTGCTTTCTTCGTTTACAAAACCAGAAAGAACAAGTTTACTTCCATCTTTTACCTTAATGTCTCTCATAGAAATCTGATTTTTCTGGCCTTCAAAAGCTGCAACAGTAAGAATGTAGGTTCCTTCTTTTGTATCAAAAGTTACGAAACCTTTCTTTGTAACATTTACTTTTCCAGTCAAAGTTTTTACGTTCTTTTTAAGAAAGTCTTTTGCTCTTTCTTCTTTTTCGTCTTTTTTATCTTTGTCTGAAAGTTTTACCATTTCTTTTTTTGCAGACTCTGATTTTTCTACACTGACATCAAGTTTCTTAAGAGTCTTGTTACTAACTTTAGGAGAGGCAAATAAGCCTGCTGAAGCTGAAGAAATAATTGCGATTGCTACAAAAGTTTTAATAGTTCTATTCATAATATACCTCCTGGGATTTCTGCGTCCCGTTTACAATACCTAATATATACGAATTAGAACCATTAATCTTAAAAAGAACTTAAGAGAAAATTAAGAAGTTTCTTATTTTTTCTGCATTTTTATAACAGCGCGGTTTGAATAATGAACAATTGCAAAGAAAGAAACTACAAAAATAAAGGTTACAAGAAGAAGCAGAACCGAAGAGGTTTCAATTACCAGTACAGATGCCAATACAGAAATAGCAATTAAGAGCTGCATGATTGTAATTGTATAAAGGGCAGCATTCTTAGAAAAACCTATATTTAAGAGTTTATGGTGCAAATGTGCGCTGTCTGGAGACATTACAGGTCTGTGTTCACGTAATCTGCGCCAGATAGAAGCAACAACATCCAGAATTGGAATGCTTGATAAAACCAGCATGATAAGGAACTTATTGTTTTCGAAGGTGCGGTTTACTTCAAATAAAGGCAGGGTTGCAATTAAAAAACCTAAAGACTGGCTTCCGCCATCACCCATAAAGATTTTTGCAGGCGGCCAGTTAAAGCAGAGGAAGCCTAAAACTGATGCGGCCAGAATAAAGCAGAAAGAGTCCTGACTCGATCTGGTTACAAAGCATAAAACGCCGTGGCTTATTAAAGTAATAAAAGCAAGATTTCCGCAAAGGCCATCCAGACCGTCTATAAGATTGTAAGCGTTTACTACAAAAACAATCCAGCAGATACTAAAAAAAATACTCAAAGGAAGAGGTAAAATCCAGCCGAAGAGATTTGTAATTTTAAAACCTGACAAAACAACAATGATTGAAGCAACTATCTGAACAATCAGTTTAAGAACAGCAGGAAGGTTATAGACATCATCTATTACACCAAATATAAAAATTAAAAAACTGGCTAAGAGAAGAGGGATGGAATAAGAAAGATTAAAATCCTTTGAATAAATACTGAATACAATTGAAACGATTGTAAAAGAAAGAAATATTCCTATTCCACCTAAACGGGAAATATTTCCCGAGTGGATTTTTCGCTCGTCATGGTAATCATATACTCCCTTTAACTGGCAGATTTTAATTATAACTGGCATTGAAATTAAAGAGAGTATTAATGAAACCGCAGAAAAGATTGCTATATCTAACATGTTTAAGCCTTTTTTAACGAACTTTAAACAATTTAACCTCTTCTGTCAATGATGAAATATTATCAAGGTTTTCTGTACTTGAAGCCTGAGAAACTTCTATGGCTTTTGTAATTTGGGTAGAACCGGCAGCCATTTCATTCATTGCAGAGTTAATTTCGCTTGTTACATCTGCAAGAATATGCATTTCTTCTCCAATCTGTTTTCCACCTTCAAGAAGTACCTGAGTATTTTCTTTTACAGTGTCAGTAGAAGTTTTAATATCAGAAATAGCCTGCAAAACCTGTGCAGAACCGGCATTCTGCTCTTCCATTGCATTTTTAATTACAGATTCCTGCTCTTTTACCTTGTTTGTAAGATTAAAGATTACTTCAAACTGGTTCTGAACAGTTTTTGTATTTTCTGCAACGCTTTCAATAATATTTTGTAAATCACCCAGCTGACTTCCGATTGTTTTACCCTGAGCATTTGACTGTTCTGCAAGTTTACGGATTTCGTCAGCAACTACAGAGAAGCCTTTTCCTGCTTCGCCTGCATGAGCAGCTTCAATTGCGGCATTCATAGCAAGAAGGTTTGTCTGACTTGCTATAGACTGAACAATAGAAGAAGCTTCCATAAGGCCTGCTGATTTTTCAAGAATTGTTGTTGCAAGTTCAACGGCACCATTAATATTTTCGCGGCCTTTTTCAGACTGAATACCCAGTTCGTCTACAGTTCTTGAGTTATTTTCAAGAATCTGAGTTACAGAACGGATGTTTGCAACCATTTCTTCTACTGCACTTGAAGAATTAGAAACTCCGCTTGCCTGTAAATCAACACTGGAATTTAATTCATTAATACGGGAAATCATATTTCTAATTGTAGAATCACTTTCTTCTACTCCTGCAGCCTGATTTTCAACTCTGTCTTTTACACTCTGAATGTTAGCCATAATTTCTTCTACAGCACTTGAAGTTTCTGTCATGTTTGCAGAGAAATCGTTTGCAGTCTGATTAGAAATATCAACAGATTTTTCAATATCCATCAAAAGATTTTTTGTTACCTGGTGAAATTCATTCAAATCATTAATTAATAAACCATATTCATCTCTACTTTCAATTTCAAGATTTTCTCCAGTGTAATCTTTAGAGGCAACCTTTTTGGTAAATTGTGTAATCATTCTTAAACGATGACTTGAGCCCCTGATCTGCAAAAAGTTTGAAAGAATAATACAGAAAACGCCCATAAGGCCAGAAGGAAGAATATAACCTAAAAGAAGATCTGTTACAGGCATATTTCTGATTGATGCTGTTACCGCAGGTGAAACAGTAACTAAAAGAGAACCAATTGCACCAAAGCCTGCTACAAGAACAGTACGTACAATAAGTGACATAGATTTAAATTCATCTCTAAAAGGAACCATATAAATTGATTTCTCGAAGTTCTGTAAAAACAAAATGTAGAATAAAAGAGAAATTAAAAATACATTACCAACACAACCTAAAAACAAAGGAAGAATATCTACATAATATCCCTGAACCTTTAAAGAAAAAGACACAAGGGCCGGAGTAATAAAACCATTAAGGACAGCTACAATCATTGTGATGCTGGTAAAACGCTTTGCCCTTAAATTTGTCTTTGTTACAGATTCCGGATTACCAGGTTCAAATTCCTTTATTTTTTTTGTTTGTGTAAACCACCAGGTAAAAATAAAGGCAGTAATTGCAAGAAGTCCTATAGTTCCCATTGGATTGCTAAAAGACATAAAGGTATCTGAAAGATTAAAAACGTGCATGTGGCTGAAATTTA
>ODAI012055124.1_pt1 | contig 15900 bp, 12 predicted proteins | sample 1539321 | NCBI WGS metagenome assembly ODAI01 (sample SAMN02144231, study PRJEB22623) | gut metagenome | biome: sheep rumen | host: Ovis aries | place: New Zealand
TATAATAAGCCTGGTAATGTATATTTAGGATTAGTACATAGGCTAGATATAAATACCAGTGGAATAATGGTATTTGCTAGAACCTCAAAGGCTGCAGCTAGATTATCTGAAGCAGTAGCTAATCATTTATTAAAGAAAAAATATATAGCTACTGTAGAGGGTGAAATTAAAAATAAAGATTATGTAGAATTAAAATCTTTTATTAAAAAGGATGAAGCTAAAAGGAAATCATTTATATCAAGAGATGGACAAGAATCTATATTAAAATACAAATTAATCAAAACGTATTATATTAATAATGTATTAGTATCAGATATAGATGTTGACCTACTAACAGGTAGATTCCATCAAATTAGATGTCAAATGGCATCTATTTCACATCCATTATATGGAGATATAAAATATGGAAGCAAAAATAAAATAAATGATAATGAATTTCCACTAGAGGCATATAGCTTATCTTTCCCTCATCCTATAACAAAAGAAATAATGGTATTTAGCACTAAGGAGGATTTGTAATGAAATTAGAAATTGTTATTAATAATGCCATAGATGCAAAAAATATATCAGGAGTGCATAATTCTAATATAAAAACAATTGAAGATTATTTTAAAACTGAAATTGGATTAAATGGTTCATCAATAAATATATCAACTGACGATGAATATACAAAAAATATGATTGAATCAATATTTAGAATAATGCTTAGAATGTCTGAATTATCATTAAAAATAACTCCAAGGGATGTTGTTTATATTATTGCAATAGCTGAAGCAAATAAGGAAGAACAATATATTGATTTTATAAATAATAGAAAACCATTATGCCATACATTACATAATAAACCAATCTATGCTAAAACATTAAGACAGGATGAATATTTAAAATGTATAAAAGCGAAGGATTTGATATTCTCAATTGGTGCTGCAGGTACTGGTAAAACATATTTAGCTGTATGTTATGCTGTATCTGAACTTAAAAAAGGTAATATTGAGAAAATCATATTAACTAGACCAGCAGTAGAAGCTGGAGAATCATTAGGCTTTTTACCAGGTGATTTAAAAGAAAAGGTAGATCCATACTTAAGACCTTTATATGATGCCTTATATGATATGCTTGGTGTAGAAAATGTAACATCTTTAATTGAAAAGCAAATAATAGAAATTGCACCACTAGCTTATATGCGTGGTAGAACATTAGAAAATGCATTTATTATATTAGATGAAGCACAAAATGCAACAATAGATCAATTAAAAATGTTTTTAACAAGATTAGGTTTTAATTCTAAAATGATTGTTACAGGTGATATTTCTCAGGTTGATTTACCTAATTCTAAAAAATCAGGACTTAAAGTTAGTGCTAACCTATTAAAAGGCCTAGAAGAAGTGGGATTAATCATATTTGATAAGTCAGATGTCGTAAGACACCCATTAGTCGCTAAAATAATCGATAGATTCGAAAAATTAGAAGAATAATGTCAAAAATATAAAAATAGACCATAAAATACAATAAATTTAGTAAAAAGTGCGGTTTTTCTCGAAAAAACTCGCACTTTTTACATTTATTTGCTTGATTTTACATAAAATTAAGATTAAAATAAAATCATGATATTATGCAAAAAGGGGATGTAGTATTAATGAAAGAAAATTATTTTAAGTCTTTTTTCAAATCTTTTGGTTATATTACCCTTATAGTCGTATTATTAGCATTCGTGCTAGTAGGCTATCTTGGTTATATAAAAACTAATATCATAGGAGAGAGTGCTTCAGTACTTATCAAATATGGTATGCTAATTTTAGCTCCAGGCCTTGCATTAGTTGGTCTAACTAAATTAAAAAGCGAAAAGCTTGGTTTTATTGATTTCTTACGTGTTTCTGGATTCTTAGGATCAATAATTGTTGCAATATTCGCAGCAGTTGGTAAAGCAAACATGCTAAATATCATTATTCCTGCCGCTTCAGCTGTAGTTTTCTTAATTGAAGTTATATTTAGAGTTAAGTTTGCAGACGACAATGGTGAAGAAGTTGGTATTAGAAACTATCTTGGTTCACTAGCTGGTACATTTAATGGTTTAATCATTTTACTAGTTGGTGTTGCATTTGCTGTATTAGGAACATTCTTATTAAAGAGTGGCAAAGTTGAAGCTTTAATTAATGGAAGCAATTTCAAATTTATCTTAATTGCAGTAGCAGCTACATTAATATTTGCAGCTTTAATCCCAGCATTAGACAAAAATGCAGAAGTTACAATTTTTGATTTAATTCTTGGTGGTTTATTCGTAGGTGCAACATATTTATCAGTAATAGCTGTAACTATGGTATCTAAGAAATTATTCGTTACATTATTACTTGTTGTTTTATTATTAATGTTAACATTATTAATTCGTGGTTTATCTTATAACAAGGGTAAAGGTTATGAAAATCCTGCTAATAAGGTTAGAACATATTTCAAGCAAGCATATGAAAAATTTGATTCAGTTATCGCAATCATTCTTGGTGGCATAGCAGTATTCTTCTTCGGAATGGCATATGCATGTGCACACGGAAGTAACGTTATTGCTAATAAGTTCGGTAACTCAATGACAGTATTTGCCGTAATTACTATTGTTCTTGCAGTTCTATTAATAGTATTATTATTTGTATTTAGAAAGATTAAATCAACTAAGATTGAAAAAGTAGATTGGTTATTAATCGCAATGTTCTTTGCATCATGGGTTGTAGTACCAGTTGCAATTGCATCAGCAATTAACGGTACATTCAATATCTTAACTGATAACATGATTGTTTTAGTTGCTTTTATAGTTTTAGCATTAGTATTAGTAATTGCATTAATCGTTCAATTAATGAGATTACGTAATTATGATCCTCTATTTGCTATCGCTCGTGATAGTCAAAAGAAGGCTGAAGAGGCTGCTGCTGAAGAAGCTGCAGAAGAAGCTGCCGCTGAGGAAGAAGAGGAAGAAGTTGTTGAAGAAGAACAACAAGATAATGATCCATTCGCATTAACTGAAGAAGATGAAGCTATCTATAAAGAAGTTTATGGCGAAGAAGAAACTGAAGAGGAAGAACAACCTGAAGAAGCAGTTGAAGAAGTTGTATACGAAGAAGCTCCTGAAGAGGAAGAAGTTGTATATGAAGAAGTTCCTGCTGAAGAAGAGGTTGTTGAAGAAGTAGCTGAAGAAGCACCTGCTGAAGAAGAGGTTGTTGAAGAAGCTGCTGAAGAGGAAGAAGTTGAAGAAGAAGCCGAAGAAGAGGAAGAAGAGGCTGAAGATGAAGCTGATGAATTCGAAGAGGCTGAAGGCGAAGAAGTTGTTGATGAAATTCAACATACTAAGGAAGCTGGTATTCTTGTTCAAGACTTCCAAATCGTTGATGAAGAAGGTAAACCTAAGAAGATTAAGAGAAAATTCATTTCTAAGATGATGTTTGCTCCATATGAAACTAAGGAATACTACAACGAAATTAAGAATTACTTACAATTATATCGTGCTAAGGGTAGAAACTCTGCAAGATGTGAATCATATCGTTATAAGGGCTTAGTTGCTAAGGTTGCATTAGGTGGAAAATCAATTAAGGTATTCTTAGCTATCGATCCATCATTCATTGATGAAAATCCTAAGTACCATTTAAAGAATGTTTCTGATAAGAAGCAATATGCTGAAGTACCAGTAATGATTAAGGTACGTTCTCAACGTGCATTAAAGTACTTCAAAGAATTAGTTGATTACATGATGGCTAACAGATTAGTTAAACCAAAGAGAAATTATACTCCAGTTAACTATATGCCTCAATTAATACCTAATGGTGAAGCTATTATGGCTACACTTGGTATGAGTACAGATTATTTACATAACACAATGAACGTTCATTCAATTCCTGATGATATGCCAGATGATTTAGTAGATTATATCCCTATGATTCCTGGTGATGATTTAGAGGAAGAAGAAGTTGAAGCAACTGTTTACCTTGATACATTATGTAACCATTTCGAAGATGGTGATGAAATTACAATTGATGTCTTAAAGACATTACATATCGTAACTAAGGGTAATGTATTAAGAATTAAAGCTAGAGGTACTCTAGATCGTAAGTTAATCATTTACGCTGAATACTTCGATGCTGATGCATTAAAGATGTTAATGTGTACAAACTGTACAGCAATCAGAATTGTAAGAAATTATGAATAATAAAAATTAGAGTGCACCAAAATGTGCACTCTTTTTTTGGAGGTTTTATGAATATAGTAGTATATTTAGGAGCTAGCTTTGGCAATAATAAAAGGTTTCAAGATGAATGTGTTAAGCTAGGCAATTATATTGGTAAAAACAGTCATACATTGATATATGGTGGCTCAAAATCAGGTTTAATGGGATTATTAGCAGATTCAGTATTGGAAAAAAATGGAAAAGTAATAGGAATTGAACCAAAAATGTTTATTGATAGAGCTTTACAGCATCCATTAATAAGTGAATTAATTATAACAGATACTTTAACTGAAAGAAGACAAAAGATGTTAGAGCTTGGAGATTGCTATATTGCGTTTCCCGGTGGTACAGGTACATTAGATGAAATAACTGAAGCAATGGAAATGTTATCCTTATCTGAATTTGACTCAAAATATAATAATAAAAAATGTATTTTTTATAATGTAGATGGTTATTATGACGAAATAAAAAGTCTTCTAGATAAAATGCTTATAAATGAATTTACAAATGATAGAAGACTAAAGAATGTTTATTTTGCGAATAATATTGGAGAATTAAATAAAATTTTAAACTAATAATAAAAAAAGCTGTTAGAACGAAATAATTCTAACAGCTTTTATTTATTTATTTATATAATTTTGAAACTCCAGTTTTAATTGCTGCTTCACTAACTGCTTTACTAACAGCCTCAACAACTCTCTTATCAAATGGACCAGGTACAATATAATCAGGACTTAATTCATCATCGGAAATGATATAAGCTATGGCTTTAGCAGCAGCTAATTTCATTTCTTCATTTATTTTAGAAGCTCTTACTGCTAGTGCACCTTTAAATAAACCAGGGAATGCTAATACATTATTGATTTGATTTGGATAATCAGATCTACCAGAACCACAAATATAAGCTCCTGCAGCTTTTGCATCATCATAACTAATTTCAGGTGTAGGATTTGCCATTGCAAATACGATTGCACCATTATTCATTGATTTAACCATTTCTTTAGTTACTAGGTTTGGAGCAGATACTCCAATAAAGGCATCTGCGCCCTTTAAAATTGATTTTAATGTATTATCATGATTAATTGGTGTATCATATGTTCCTTCATCAATTAATTCCTTAATTAAGAAATTGTATGAATCATATTTTTTCTTATCAATAACACCAGTTATATCTGATGCATAAATTTTACCAATTCCAATTCTTTTTAGCATTTTAGCAATCATTGATCCTGCAGCACCAGTACCTGACATTACAACTGTCATATCAGATAATTTTCTTTTTGTTAATCTTGCAACATTTAAGAATGCAGCTGCAACAATAATAGAAGTACCATGTTGATCATCATGGAATACTGGTATATTCATTTCTTCGATTAATCTTCTTTCAATTGTTACACAGCGTGGTGCTGAAATATCTTCTAGATTGATTGCTCCAAGTGTAGGCTCTAGATATTTACATGTTTTAATGATTTCTTCAACATCTTGAGTATTTAAACAAATAGGAATTGAATCAACACCAGCTAATTCCTTCATTAATATTGATTTACCTTCCATTACTGGTATAGCACCATAAGGTCCAATATTGCCTAGGCCTAATACAGCAGAACCATCAGTAATTACAGCAACCATATTGCTTTTAGATGTATAAATATATGCATCATCAGGATTTGCTTCAATCTCTTTACATGCATACGCAACACCTGGTGTATATGCTAGAGATAAATCATGCTGATTTTCAATTTTAACCTTTGATTTAATTTCTAGTTTTCCTTTATTTTCTCTATGTAAAGCTAAGGCTTCAGTTTTTAAATCCATATTATTTATTCTCCTCTATCAAATAAATTATTTCCATAATAATCAATTGCACAAATCATTTTAAAATTTTCTACTCTAAGCTTTTTGATTGATTCAGGTCCTAAATCAAGGAATGCAATTTCTTTAGCTTCTTTAACAGCTTTAGCTAATAAGGCGCCACAGCCTCCAGTAGTTATAAAATATAAAATTTTATGATTGATATAATAATCTGTACAAGTTTTATCTCTTGGACCTTTTCCGATTGTGCCAACAACATTTAAAGTAGGCATTATATCAGCAAATTTATCCATTCTTGAAGAAGTAGTAGGTCCAATTGAACCAATTACATTACCTGGCTTAGTAGGAGTAGGGCCAGCATAATAAATAAATGAATTACTAAAATCAACTGGTAATTCTTCACCATTTTCAAGCATCTTTTTAATTCTCATATGTGCAGCATCTCTTGCGGTATATATGATGCCTGAAAATTCAACTACATCTCCAGCTTTTATATCTTTTAGCTTATTTTTATCCTCAGGATATTTTATTATCATAATACCACCACCTTATGTCTAGATGCATGACATTGTAAATTAACCGCAACAGGTAATGATGCAATGTGACATGGATAAGTATTAATTTTTACTGCTAAAGCAGTAGTCTTACCACCAAGTCCCATTGGACCAACATTTAATTCATTAATTTCTTTTAATAACTCACGTTCAAGCTCTCTAACCTTTTCATCACTTGATTCATCATCAATATTTCTTAATAAGGCCTCTTTAGCTAGTAGAGCTGATTTTTCAAGGTTTCCGCCTATGCCAATACCAACAACAAGAGGAGGACAAGCTCTACCTCCAGCCTCTAATATTGTTTCTTTGACAAAGCTTTTAATTCCTTCAATTTCATCAGCAGGGACAAGCATTTTAACCTTGCTCATATTTTCACTACCAGCACCCTTTGGACATACAGTTATTTTTAGCTTATCTCCAACAGTATATTTTATATGAATGATGGCAGGAGAATTATCCTTAGTATTTATTCTATCAATAGGTGATTTTACTACACTCTTTCTTAAATATCCTTCAGTATAGCCTTGTCTAACACCTTCATTTATTGCTTCATTTAAATCGCCATTAATGAAGACTTGATTTCCAATTTCAACAAATACAATTGTTATTCCTGTATCCTGACACATAGGAACATTTTCTTCCTTAGCTAATAGATCGTTTTCAACAATCTGTTCTAATATTTGCTTTGAAAGTCCCTTTTCTTCATTCATGCATTGTCTAATTTTGTTTAGTACATCAGCCTCAATATATGTTGCAGCCTCTATACATAATCTTTTAACATTTTCAGTAATAACTTTTGGCTCTATAGTCTTCATATTTTTTACCTCATTTAGCATTATACACTTTATGATGATTATTTTAAATATAAAATAATAAAACTTGTTTAAAAAATATAATTATCATATAATATAGATGTTATATTTGAGGTATTATTATGGATAAGAAATTTGAAGATTGGATTAAAAATAAAAAAACAGAAAAAGTAGAAAATGATACAATTAAGCATGCTGATTTAAAAAAGTTTTTAAATGATTGTAATGCATTATTATTCCCAGGCTATGTTGATAATGTATCAGATTTGTCTTCATATATTGATAAAAAGATAGTTGATATTAGAAATGATTTAAATCTTTTATTAAATTGTATTAATGATATTCAAGCTTTAAATGATTATTGTAATGATTATGAATGTGCAATTGAAACATTCTTAAATCATTTACCAGAGGTATCAGATTTGATTGATACTGATATACAAGCATTATATGATGGGGACCCTGCTGCAAAATCTAAAAAGGAAATTATTATTTGTTACCCAGGATTAAAAGCAATTGTAACATATAGAATTGCTCATATTTTATATGATATGAATATTCCAATCCTTCCACGTGCGTTATCTGAATATGCACACTCTAAGACAGGAATAGATATACACCCAGGTGCTAAAATTGGTGCATATTTCTTCATTGACCATGGTACAGGTATTGTAATTGGTGAAACAACTGAAATAGGAGAACATGTTAAAATTTATCAAGGTGTTACACTTGGTGCCCTATCTCTATCTAAGGGTCATAAACTATATGGAAGTAAGCGTCACCCAACTATTTGTGATAATGTTACAATTTATTCAGGAGCATCTATATTTGGTGGCGAGACAATAATTGGAAAGGGCTCAACAATTGGTTCAAGTGCGTACATAGTAGAATCAGTAGAAGAGAATACAATTGTTACAATTAATGGACAAATTAAAAAACGTAATTAAGGCATAAATTTATTTATGTCTTTTTTTGTTTATATTTCTATATAATTTGTGATATTATATTAATATAGTTAAACGGTTAACAAAAGAAGGTGTATTATGAATAAGGTAATTGATTTTTTTAAAAATTTGTTGGGTTTTAAAATCAATTCTAGATATGTCAAATCATATTTGAATGATGCAAACATAAAAAGCTGTATCTATATGTCATTCATTATTTTAGTAATAGAAACATGGATGATTTTAAGAAGATTTTATTTAGTTAAATATATTCCAAACCATTGGGATTTATATAGTGATAAATTTGAATTATTGTTTAGATACACAGGCCAATATATGTTATTTAGTGTTTGTGCAGCAACAGTATTTATTTTCTCATTATTCCATGTGAGAAAGAATAATACAAAGGGCGCGTTCATAACTAAATTAATATTAGGCTTTATTTGTATAGCTTGGTTTTTCTTATTATTCTTTGAAATAGGATATAAGACAATTCAGCCAGGAGATTTCTATTTTGTATCAACAATATTGATTTATTCTACAATGCCTGTATTAGGTATATTCATAATATTACATTCTATTTATCAAAAGAAATATAATAGAGATAATTCTATATTTTCAAATTCAATAATTATTTGTTTCTCTTTAATTTGTTTATTATTCGGTCTTGGCGTAGGATATTTAGATTATACAAAGGGCTACATGATAATATGCTTCTTAACAATGATATTGTTTGTCGCATGCTTATTAATTTGGAAGCCATATATCTCAATATTAATTTTATTTTCAATATTTGTTACATTCTATTTAATGCTAAGAAACTTTGATAATAAGCTACCATTTGAACAATTAAATGGTAATGAGGTTAATTATATTACATTCTTTATTTCATTAACTATGGTTACAATAAGTATTTATCAACAGCGTGTAATGGAAGCTAGAAAGGATGAGCAATTAATTCATGATGCGATATTTGATCATTCAATCGAAATCCACAACGTTAAATATTTTGTAGACCATATAAAAGAAGATACTAAAAATAATCCATATCGATTAGAAAATAAAATATATCTATTCTTTAATTTAGTTAATTTTAATACAATCAATGATCAAAGAGGCTTTGATGCAGGAGATAAATTCCTTGATTCATTTGCCTACAAATTAAAAACATTATTTAATTTCTCTTATATTGCTAGACAATATGACGATCATTTTGTTGCCTTAACAGATGAAAAAACATTTATGGAAAAGATAAATGAATTGAATGAATATGTTAAAGAATTAGCATCTGGCTTATTTATTTTACTAAAGGTTGGTGGATACAAATTACAATTTGATGAATCACCTTATAGAGCAATAGATAAAGCTAAATATGCATGTACATTAATAAAGACACAATATGATAAATTTTATAACGAATATGATTCAATAACAGATGAAAGATTAACTAAGCGTCAATATATAATCAATCACCTAGATGAAGCAATTGAAAAAGGCTGGGTAAGAGCATATTTTCAACCAGTAGTATGGAGTGATACTCATGATTTGTGTGGTGCAGAAGCATTAGCTAGATGGATAGACCCAGTATATGGCTTCTTATCACCTGCAGATTTCATACCTGTATTAGAGGATACTAGATTAATTTATAAGCTTGATAGATGCATTATTGAATATGTATGTAAATATTTAAAATCAGAGATAGATAAAAATAGGCCAGTTGTACCTATTTCCATTAATTTCTCTAGATTGGATTTTGAATTAATGGATGTATTGTCAGTCTTAGATGAATATCAACAAAAATATAATATTGATAAAAAATATATTCATGTTGAAATAACTGAAAGTGCGCTTTCTGATAGTGTCGATAAATTAAATACACAAATAATGGATATTAAGAATGCAGGATATTCAATTTGGCTAGATGATTTTGGTTCAGGATATTCATCTTTAAATGTATTAAAGGATTTCATGTTTGATGTTATTAAAATTGATATGAAGTTCTTATCTAATTTTGAAAAGAATGATAGAACTAAGGATATTTTAGATTGTATAATTCAATTAGGAACAAGACTTGGAATGAAAACCTTAACTGAGGGTGTAGAAACAAAAGAAGAGGCTGATTTTTTACAAGCAATTGGCTGTGGTAGATTACAAGGATATTTATTTGGGAAGCCTTATAAATTAGAAGATTTCAAAAATAAAATTCAAAGCCATGAATTGAAATTATCAGATCATATATTATAAAATATTGGAAGTCATATATGACTTCCTTTTATTATTTATGTTATGTATATTTATTGACTGAATGCTTAAAAATTGCTATAATTATTTTATATAATATTTTATGTTTAGAGGTTTAAAAAATGGCAAAAGAAATTAGTCTTTCACTATTTGAAAGAAATGCAAAGATTTTTAATAAAAAAGGTTTAAGAAGAACTTTTAGTTCAATTCCAACACATGTTCAAGAATATGTTCCAACTGAACCATTAAGTGCTAGAAAGCAAGTTACACTTGAAGTAACAATCGATAAGAATTCAGCTGAAGCATATCAACAATTCCTTAAGGACAATGGATTTACTGTAATTGGTGATACAAACTATTTCCATTTACAAAATGCATGTGAAGATTACGAGAAAAAGAAAGATTTATTTGTAAGACAAAAAGAAGCAATTGAAGCTATTCAAAAGGATTTAGAAAAGATGAAATCTAATTGTAAGGCTTATAAAGAAATAAAGGATGATGATGCTGTATTCTATTTCATTCCATATAATGATGTAGTAGATACATTATTTGAATTCATCGGAGCTTATAAGGAAAAGATTTCTGAATTTGCTAAAAAAGAAGATATTACAATTATGATGAAGATTAGTGGCTTCTGTAATCAAATTGATGGATTCTTCGGATTCAATTTCTATGATGCTGACCAAGGCGATAAAGAAGTAATCGTTGATTATGCATCTAGAATAACTGTTTCAGTTGATTTCAAGGATAGATATCAAGCATTTAACGCTGGATTATTATTATCAGGCGTTGGTGATGATTTAGAAGAATTAATGGCAATGAATACTCATATTCTTGCTGAAAATCTAAAATATAACCAAGAATAAAAATAAAACACATTGGGATGCCAATGTGTTTTATTTTTATAGATTTCATTTAAGCTGTTCTATATTCGTTATATTTATATTTTAGAATATATGTTTCAGTTTTAGCTCCTACAACTCCATTTGTTTCATATTGGAATTGAATAAATACAAATAAATCAGGTGTTTTAATAGAAACTGGAACTGGGAATGTATGTGTTGTTTTAGGAAAATAGCTTATTCCTTGTACTGATATTGATGTGTTTTTAGCTTCTGTATCAGTACTCTTTATTTCAAGTGCTGAGATAGAAGTAGAATATCTACAAAAACCAACCCAATCAGCAGCTAAGCATAAACCAATTTTAACTGTCTTTTCACCACTATATGGTTTTAATATTTTAGTTCTTGATGAAGTATTTTCATTCCATTTAACAGAAGTTTTAAATACAACACTATTTCCTTCAATATTATAATTATTATTACAATTAATTGTGAAATCTAAAGCATCAAAATCTTTTCCATTCATTCTTTTTACAACATTTGCATCATTGCTTTCAGGAATTTTGAATCCATCTGAAGAATAAGAATCAGTAGGAAGAGAACCTAATCTTAATTTCCTATTTGCAGCTTCAGTAGTTGAATCTTTATCGTTTGCTTCATATGCTGTAACAAATGGTGTAACATTATATTTTTTCCATGCTTCAGTATAAGAATTAATAATAACAATTGCAAATACAATTAATGCTAATGTTGCAATTATTATAATAAATGATAATGGATTTCTACCAAATTTAAATTTTGTTTTAGTTAATTCTTCGTTTTCTTTTTTCATAAAATAACAACTCCATTTTAAAAACTATATACATTATACCAAAAAAGAATTAATTAATACAACTGTATATTAAAAATTATACTATTATTATATATAATAAATGGTCATTTTTCATTGACTATACGTGCTAAAATAAGTATAATAAAAGAGTAGGTTTTTTACTACGTTAATATAATAATTGGAGGCAAATAAATGTTATTTTTAAGTTTTGAATCATTGTTTGTTGCCATTCCACTTATTGTTTTGGGTTTGATTTTAGGAGCTGTTGGTTTAGTATTATTTCTTAAATCTAAGAAAAATGAAAAATCAATTCAAGCAAGCAAAGCTGATGCAGAAAAAATTATTGAATCAGCTCAATTAGAAGCAGAGAAAAAGAAAAAAGAATCAATTAACGAAGCTAAACAGGAGATTGCTGAATTAAAGCAAGCTGCTGAAAATGATATTAAGGAGAGAAAAAATGTAGTTATTGAGCTAGAAAATAAGCTTAATCAACGCGAAGATACTTTAGATCGTCGTAGTCAAAATCTTGATAGACGTGAAGAATTACTTAATACTAAAGAGCAAAAAATTGATGAAAAGAAAGTAGAATTAGAACAACAAAATAATAAGATTGAGGCAATTTTGAAGCAACAAGAACAAAAGCTTGTTGAAATTTCAGGTCTTAAGCGCGAAGAAGCTAGAAAGATCATTATGGATGATGTCCATGAAAAGATGAGACAAGAAATTGCAACTTATATCAAGGACGAAGAAGAAAAGGCTAAGCTAGAAGTTAAATCTAAAGCTAAGAATGTCTTAGCATTAGCTATTCAAAAATATGCTGGTGAAACATCAGGTGAATCTACAGTTACAACAGTTTCTCTTCCAATTGAAGAAATGAAGGGTAGAATTATCGGTCGTGAGGGTAGAAACATCAGAGCAATCGAATCACTTACTGGTGTAGATTTAATTATTGATGATACTCCTGAGGCTGTTGTATTATCTGGATTTGATCCTGTAAGAAGAGAAATCGCTAAGCGTTCATTAGAAATTCTTGTTTCAGATGGAAGAATCCATCCAGGAAGAATCGAAGAAGTTGTTGAAAGATGCAGAAACGATGTTGAAATGGTTATGCGTGAGATGGGTGAGGATGCAGTATTTAAAACTGGTATCGGTAAGATTCATCCTGATCTAGTTAAATTATTAGGTAGATTACATTTCCGTACAAGCTATGGACAAAATGTATTACTTCATTCAATTGAAACTGCAATGATAGCTGGCAAGCTAGCTGCAGAAATTGGTGAAAATGAAATTTTGGCAAGACGTGCTGGATTATTACATGACATTGGTAAAGCATGTGACCATGAGATTGAAGGTAGCCATGTTGAAATAGGTGTTGAGCTTGCAAATAAATATCATGAACCAAAAGAAGTTGTTGATGCAATCGCATCTCACCATGAGGATGTTGCACCTAAATCAGTAATCGCAGTATTAGTAGCTGCAGCTGATGCATTATCAAGTGCTAGACCTGGTGCTAGATCTGATTCATTAGAGAATTATACTAAGCGTCTTGAAAATCTTGAAGCTATTTCTAATAGTATCAAGGGTGTTCAATCAAGCTTTGCTATTCAAGCAGGCCGTGAGGTACGTGTAATTGTTAACCCTGATGAGGTTGATGATTTATCTACATTCTCAATTGCAAGACAAATTAAAGAAGAAATTGAAGAAAAACTTCAATATCCTGGTACTATTAAAGTAACAGTTATTCGTGAAACAAGAGCAACAGATGTTGCAAAATAATTGATAAGGAGTGAGAATTCTCACTCTTTATTTATTAAATTATAAGGAGGTATTATAATGCGTATTTTATATTTTGGTGATATTGTAGGCGAAAATACAATAAAGATTTTTGAAAAGCATTTAGAAGAAATTAAAAAAGAATATAAAATCAATTTAGTTTTAGCTAATGCCGAAAATGTTACATCTGGTAAAGGATTACATCCTAAGCATTATAAGGCTCTAAAGGCATTAGGCTTTGCAGGTTTTTCAATGGGGAATCATACATTTTCTAAAAAAGAAATAAAGGAATATATAAATGAAGCTACTATATGTAGACCTGCAAATTTGAATACCACTTATGGAAAAGATGTATTATATGTTAAATATAATGATAAAACAATTGCTATAGTAAATATGCTAGGTAGAGTATTTTCCAATACTCCACTAGATTGTCCATTCAAAACAATGGATAAATTATTAGAAGACATTAAGGCTGATCATATCATTGTTGATTTCCATGCTGATGCAACATCAGAAAAGAAAGCTTTCTTTTATGATTTCTCAGGTAAGGTTTCAGCTGTAGTAGGCAGTCATACTCATATTCAAACATCAGATGAGCAGGTATATAATAACACTTGCTATATAACTGATATGGGAATGTGTGGTCCCTATGATTCAGTAATTGGTGATGATATAGATATGGTTATCAAAAGATTTAGAACAGGAATGTTTGAACCATTATCTGTAAGTGATTCAAAAACATACATATTAAATGGTGTAATATTAGATTTAGGAGTTAAAAATAGTATTACTAGAATTTCATTAAAATATAATTTAGAATAGCGTGATAATATGAAAGAAAAAATTAAATTAAGTTTACCATCATTAAAGGATGCTAAATTAAGAAGAAATATAGAAGTAGAAACAATTAGATATAAGATAGAAGATGTTTATTCTGATCTTGGCAAAGGAAAAACATATTATATTTTCACTTATGGCTGTCAAGGTAATGAGGCTGATAGTGAAATAATGGCAGGGATTTTAGAGTCTGTCGGATATAAAAAATCTGATGATCCACTAAATAGTGATGTGGTATTATTAAATACATGCGCAATAAGAGAAAATGCTGAACAACGTATTTGGGGTGTATTAGGTCAATTAAAGGGTAGAAAAAGAGAACACCCAGATATGATAGTTGGAATTTGTGGTTGTATGCCTCAAGAGGAAAATGCAACTCAAAAAATAATTCAATCATATGATGTAGATATTATTTTTGGTACACATAATAGACATCACCTTCCTGAGTTAATTGCCAAGGCTTATGAATCAAAAGCTAAAGTAGTAGAGGTATTATCTAATGAAGGATTGATTCTAGAGGATGCACCAAAGGTTAGAGAATCAAAACATAAGGCTTGGGTTAATATTATGTTTGGTTGTGATGAATTCTGCACATATTGTATCGTACCTTATACAAGAGGTCGTGAAAGATCTAGAAATAAGGATGATATTATTAATGAAGTTAAGGAATTAGTTGCTAAAGGCTATAAGGAAGTTACATTACTTGGTCAAAATGTAAATGCTTATGGAAAAGATTTAGGTATTGATTATACATTTGGTGACTTATTATATGACTTAGATAAAACTGGTATTGAAAGAATAAGATATACTACATCTCACCCAAGAGATCTAGATGAAAAAACAATGCTTGCCATGAGAGATTGTAAGAGTGTAATGCCTCATCTACATTTACCTGTACAATCAGGTGATAATGACATATTAAAAATTATGAATAGAAAATATACATATGAGGAATATATGTCAAAAATTAATAGATTACGTGAGCTTGTACCTGATATTTCAATCACAACTGATATTATTGTAGGCTTCCCAAATGAAACTGAAGA
>ODAI011469989.1_pt1 | contig 15898 bp, 11 predicted proteins | sample 1539321 | NCBI WGS metagenome assembly ODAI01 (sample SAMN02144231, study PRJEB22623) | gut metagenome | biome: sheep rumen | host: Ovis aries | place: New Zealand
CTGAGAAGCATTCTGAGCCGGCTTGTTGTTTGCATTGGCGTTAGCGTTTGCATTATTGCCGGACGCATTATTATTGCTGTTGTTATTGTTATTATTGTTGTTATTGTTTGTATTTCTGTTGCTGCCGTTGTTGAACGACTGGGGTGAGCTGATGTTAGCGAAAGGATCAGCGGGCTTTGCCGGAGCCTTTTCGGGAGCAGCACTCGGAACGTTCTTCATATCAGCCTTGGGTGACTCAACGGGCTTGAAGGTAGCTGCCGGCGGCTCGCCCTTCTTTACTACCTTCTTGGTCTCGTCCTCGTCAACAGCCTTGCGTGCCTCACCGATGATGAGCTTAGCCTCGCTCATACGATCAGTAGCCTGACCTGAGAGACGGTTGAGAACAGATGTGATGTCGCTGAACTTTGTATTGATGCTTTCGATCTCGTTGAGGAGCATCTTGCGTACAGCATCGGACATCTCATTAACCTTATCAGCGTGGTTATTAGCCTCGTTGACTGTATTCTTAGCCTGAGCATTAGCCTGATCAATGGTCTGCTTAGCCTGATCGTTAGCTTCCTTGATAGCTGTCTCGGCAGTAGTATTAGCGTTAGCGATGGTCTTTTCAGCCTCAGCAGTAGCTTCCTTGACGATATTGTCAGCCTTGTCGTTAGCTTCCTTAGTAACTCTCTCGGCATTTCTCTGAGCCTCGATAGTGATCTTTCCGGCAGTCTTCTGAGCCTCTGTGAAGAGAGCACCCATATCGAACGATGACGGGATCATACCGCCTCCGCTCTCCTTGAGCTCGGAGATCTCATCGTTGAGCTTAGTGATCTCAGCGTCCTTCTTAGCCATAGCAGCTTCGTTGTCTTTGACTGTCTGAATGAGCTTGTTCTCCTTGTCAGAGAGCTCCTTGGTCTTGATCTTGAGATCCTCAGTGAGCTTAGCGATATCCTGCTTGAGCTTGGCAGCCTCAGCGTTCTGAGCAGCGCCAGCCTGAGCGTTTGCCTGAGGAGCAGCGGCAGCCTTTTCTTCGGCAGCCTTGAGCTTAGCTCTGAGATTGTCTATCTCACGCTTAGCAGCCTCGAGTGCCTGAGTTGTCTGAGCAGCCTGAGCGTTTGCCTGAGGAGAAGCAGCCTTTTCTTCGGCAGTCTTGAGCTTAGCTCTGAGATTGTCTATCTCACGCTTAGCAGCCTCGAGTGCAGCAGTAGCCTGCTGGTTGTTCGCACCTGCGCCAGCACCGGACTTGAGCTGTGTGATGACCTTCTGATCTTCCTCGATCTGCTTCTTGAGGTCATCGTTCTCCTTCTTGGCAGCTCTGAGTGCGTTATTTGAAGCATTGAGCTTTTCCTGAAGGCTGTCTACCTGATTGCGTGCCTTAGTGAGTTCCTGTGAATCTGCGGGACCAGTTTCCTTGGCTCTTTTAAGATCCTCTTCGAGTGAAACTATTTTAGAGTTCAGCTCATCGAGGTATGTCATAACGTCTTCCTTAACAAAACCGCCCATTCTGGCAGTTCGTAATACGGTTGGTTCTTCCATTGTGTACACTCCTATCCCCGCAGACGCCTGCGGCAAACATAAATTCAAGGAATAAAATTGCCTTTAATCAATTATATCATATTCAATATAATATTTCAACTATTGATATGTAGAAAATTTTTGTTCATTTTAGTGCATTTTACTAATTGACAAATAGAATTATACTGTTAGTTGATAAGAAAATCGACAAAATCGGTATTCGGGTAAAACAAAAGCGGTCCATACGGACCGCTTATATAGCTATTTTCAGTTGCCGAGCATCTTGAAGATGTCGTCGAGGTCGTAATCCTGATTTGAAGCAGGAGCCTTTGCAGCAGCGCTTCCGCCAAGACCAAGACCGTCGATAAGAGGATTGTCGATCTGGATAACGTCATCAGTCGGAGCTGAAAGACCAAGGTCGTCATCAGCAACAGCGTCGTCGTCCTCGCCGAAACCAGCAGCGATAACTGTGATAGTCATCTCGTCCTGCATATCCTCCTTGAATGCTGTACCGAAGATGAACTCTACGTTATCAGCAGCAGTATCTGTGATCATCTTTGTAGCCTGATCCACATCGGAAGAAAGAACGTCCTCGGACATAGCGATATTGATGAGGAGGCGCTTAGCACCGGAGATAGAAGTCTCAAGCAACGGGCTGGAAATAACAGCGTTTGCAGCTTCCTTTGCCTTGTCCTTGCCTGAACCGTGACCGATAGCCATATGAGCGTAGCCTGCGCCCTTCATAATTGTCGAAACGTCTGCGAAATCGAGGTTTATGTAGCCTTCCTCTACGATGAGGTCGGAAATACTCTTAACACCTGTCTTGAGAACATCGTCTGAAAGTGCGAAGGACTGGATCATTGTAAGGGGCTTGTCGAGACCAACGAGGAGCTTTTCGTTAGGGATAACGATAAGAGAGTCAACATACTTTCTGAGTTCCTCGATACCTCTTTCAGCCTGAGCCATTTTCTGCTCTCTCTCGAAGAGGAAGGGCTTAGTAACGACTGCGACTGTAAGAATATCCATTTCCTTAGCGATCTTAGCGACAACAGGTGCTGCTCCCGTGCCGGTACCGCCGCCCATGCCTGCTGTGATGAAGATCATATCAGCGCCCTTGAGATGAGTTTCGATCTCGTCTCTGTTCTCCTCAGCGCTCTTCTGACCGATCTCAGGCTTGTTGCCTGCACCTCTGCCCTTTGTGAGCTTAGTGCCGATCGGTATTCTTGTAGTAGCCTTTGACTTATTGAGAGCCTTTGCGTCAGTATTGATAGCAATATATTCAATATTGTTCACTCCGGACTCCACCATACAATTGACAGCGTTTCCACCGCCGCCGCCGACGCCGATGACTTTTATGTTAACATCGGGTTCCAGAGCTTCCTCATAGTTGAAATCTGACATTTTTAACTCCTCCTAAATATTTATCCTGTATTTTATCCTTTAAGATATTATCAAAACTCTATAAATACACTTTATATTTTATCATAATCTCTTACTTATTTCAAGTCTGAAATTAATTTTTTTGAATTTCAGCGCATTTTACAATTACAGAGCGTTCTTATGCGGCATTTTGTACAAATTTTCGCCAAATTTGCTATCAGTAGTCCTGACCGTCACCGCCGTAAGCATTGTAGTCGGCACCGTTGCCGTAGTCAGCACCTCCGTTGTCATATCCGCCGTTATCATATCCGCCGTTGTTGCCGTAATCGTTTCCGCCGTCATTTTCGTAGCCATTGTTATAATCGTTATTATAATCGTTGTAGCCGTTGTTGTAGTCATTGCCGCCGTTGTTGTAATCCGGCTGCTGCGGGATCTGCTGCTGTTGCTGCTGATCCTGTTGGTTCTGCTGGTTCTGCTGCTGATCCTGCTGCTGTTGCTGCTGATCGGCAGGGCGGTTCTGGTTGTAGTGCTCGAAGATAGCGTCCTGTTCGGGGTTTGACTCGCCGCCGATAGGCTTGCCGTTAGCATCGGTAACAGGCTCGGTCGAGCTCTGCTCGGGAGTGAGTATCTTGTCGCCGGTCTTGTTTATCCTGAAGCTGCACTGGTTCGAGCCGATCATCGTAAGATAGCCCTTTTTGCCCTTGACGCTCTCGTCCTCCATAACATTTGAAGCGAGCCCGAGCTTATAGTTCACGTCGTTCCAGTTGCCCATCTTGAACACCATACCGTTCTTGTAATTGACAACTATCGAGAATTCGTTCGTCATATCCACTGACGCTATCTCCTCAGAGCGGTCACCGCTGAGGCTCTCCATCAGCTCGGCAAAAGCATCTGCCTTGTGCTGATTGCCGGAATTTACCGGCTTTCCTGCACACTTCACCGAGGGCTCATAGCCGTATATTATCGGGAGCCCGTCTGTGATAAAGCCGTTGTCCGCGAGTATCTTTCCCTTTTTGCTGACGAGAAGAACTCCGTTGTCGTAGCTTATGTTGTAAGCCGGAACACAGCGTGTCACCGTTATTTCAAGCGATGATGGGAAGTCCCTGTCCACCTCGGCTGTCTCCACATAGAGCAGCTTGTCCAGAATTTCCTGTTCGCTCTTTTTCGGATTGAGTCTGAGCAGATTGTCGCCCTCCTTGATGCCGGAAGCGTCAACTATCTCCTCAGCCGTATACATATCCGACTCACCCGAGACCTTGATCTCGTTTATGTTGAACAGGAACGTGTAGCTTATCGTCATACCAACAGTCACAGCGAGCAGAACGACTACCACCGCATAGATATTGAAATTGCGCTTGCGTCTTCTGAGCCGCTTGCTGCTGTTCTGTCTTTCGACTTCGGTTTTTTCAACGTCCTTCATAACTTCTCCATCTCCCGGTCACACCCTGCGGATATTTCCGCCCAGAGCCGCGGCCGCGTTCTCTATTTTTTCATATCCTCTGTCAATATGCTCTATCCTGCTTATCTCGCTGACTCCCTCGGCTGCAAGCGCTGCACATACCATCGCTGCACCGCCTCTGAGGTCAGTCGCTTCGACATTCGCTCCGTGAAGCCGCTGGACTCCCCGGACTATTGCCACCTTGCCGAGCACCTGTATATCAGCCCCCATTTTGACAAGAGCGTCAGTGTGCCGGTAGCGGCAGTCGAATATATTCTCCTCAAAAACGCTCGTGCCGTCAGCAGCCGCAAGTGCCGCCATAAGCACAGCCTGTGCGTCCGTCGGGAAACCCGGGTGCGGCATAGTTCTAATCCTGCCGCTCACCGCCCTCAGACGCGAACCGCTCCGCAGGTATATCCTGTTTCCGCTGGCATATATGCTGCACCCCGTCTGCTCGAGCACGTTCAGGAACGGCTCCATTTCCGGGACGCAGGCATCTGTAAGTATTATCTCCCCGCCGGCAGCCGCCGTCATAGAGAGGTACGTCGCGCCGGCTATCCTGTCCGGCATTATGGCATAGTCGCAGCCGTGAAGACGCTCCCTGCCGTTTATGACTATCCTGCTGCCTCCGTCACCCTTTATCTCGGCTCCGCAAGCCCGCAGAAATCCGCACAGATCGCATATCTCAGGCTCCCGTGCGGCATTGTTTATCACTGTTTCGCCCTCTGCCGTGACTGCGCAGAGGATAATGTTTTCGGTAGCGCCTACCGAGGGAAAGCTCAGGGACAGCTTAGTTCCCTTCGCGCGTCCGTTTTTCGCACGGCAGACTATCTGTCCGCCGCTGTCGCGTATATCAACACCCATTTTCTTCATAGCGGCAAGGTGCATATCTATCGGACGAGGTCCGAGCTCACAGCCGCCGGGGACGCTCACCGTACATTCACCGGTGCGTCCGAGCATTGCTCCCATAAAGATTATGGACGAGCGCATTTCGTGCATAAGCTCCTCGGGTATCTCAGTACCGCTCAGCGAAGACGAGTCCACCGCCGCAGTATTTCCCGAGAACATACACCGGCAGCCCACGCAGTTGAGTATGCGTGAAGCCGCATAGACATCGGTCAGCGCAGGGCAGTTGCGGAGCGTACACTCCTCACCGCAGAGAATAGCCGCCGCCATTATCGGCAGAGAACTGTTCTTGCTCCCCTGAAGAGCTATCTCGCCGCGGAGCTTCCTGCCGCCTTCCACTATCAATTTCTGCATATTACCACCTCACAGCCTTTGTGTATAATATGCCGTGTGTGGTATAAGTGTTACTTTTTGCCCTTGGCTATCAGCTTTTCAACGACTGCCATAATACGGTCGTTGGTGTCGGTGACGCAGAGCTTCTTCGCACAGTCCGCCATAGAGTCAGCCTTGCCGGGCTTATCAAGAAAGCTCTTTATCTCCGCAATGAGCTTTTCCGGAGAAGCGTCCTTCTGCTCGATGACTATCGCCGCGCCTGCCTTTCCGAGCACCATTGCATTGTGGTACTGGTGGTTGCCGGCAACTATCGGCGAGGGTATCAGTATAGAAGCCCTTCCGGCTGCCTCGAGCTCAGCGAGTGTCGAAGCACCGCTGCGGCAGATAACTACGTCAGCCGCTGCGAGGCATACGTCCATATCGTTTATGTATTCGGTTATCCTGAGTCTGTCGGACTTCATCGGGATACCCGCTGCTTTCATCTCCTGAGGGAAGGTGTCTCTGCCCATACCGCCGTAGCCGTGGATATGGTTGATGCTGAGTCCCTCCTTGACGTGCCACTTGATAGCGGCAGCCATAGTCTCGTTTATGCAGCCTGCACCGAGACTTCCGCCGAATGAGAGTATCGTGAGGTCGTCGTTGAAGCCGAGCTTCTTCCGCGCCTCAGCCTTGGTTATCGAGTTGATGCTGCTGCGCACGGGAAGTCCGGTAACGCTGTACTCGAACTTGCTCTTGTCCATATAGTCGAGCGCTTCGATGACCGTGAGCATAACGTAGTCAACTTCCTTGGAGAGAAGTCTGTTCGTAACTCCCGGGTAGGCGTTCTGCTCGTGGATAGCCGTCGGGATACCCATTTTCGCAGCCTTTCTTATGACCGGTCCGGCAGCATAGCCGCCTGTTCCGATAGCAATATCGGGCTTGAAGTCCTTTATTATCTGCTTTGCACGTTTTCCGGAGGTCGCAAGGTAGGCAAGAGCCTTAGCGTTCCTGCCGACGTTCTCGAGCGATATCTTCCGCTGGAAGCCGGCGACCTTTATAGTCTCGAGCCTGTAACCGGCTTTCGGAACGAGCTTCGACTCCATACCCTTGGGAGTTCCGGCAAAGAGGAACTCGGCATCGGGATATTTTTCCTTTATCATATCTGCGATAGCGATACCGGGATTGATATGTCCGCCGGTTCCGCCGCAGGCTATCAGAACTCTCATATTAAGGCTCCTTTACGCATTGTTCAGCTCCGGTCTTTCGGGAGCTGCCGCACGTTTTTTCTTTTTCGCCGGCTTATCCGACGGGTAGTACCTCTGCTGGGAGATGTTGAGCATTATGCCCATTTCCGCCAGCTGCATTATCAGCGCCGTACCGCCGTAGCTGAAGAACGGCAGGCTGATACCGGTATTCGGAACGAGGTTGCTTACAACGGCGAGGTTGAGGACGGTCTGAATTCCTATCTGTGTGGTTATACCGACTGCGATGAGCATACCGAAGCGGTCCTTGCAGCGAACTGCTATCGAAAAGCCCTCGACTATCAGGAGGAAGAATACCATCATTATCGCAAACGCTCCCACAAATCCGAGCTCCTCGCATACGATTGGGAAAACGAAGTCGTTCTTCGTTTCGGGGAGGTACATATATTTCTGTCTTGAGTTGCCGAGTCCCAGACCGAACATTCCGCCTGAGCCTATGGCGATTATCGAGTTGGCAGTCTGCCATGTATCATCGAGGACGTCCGCAAAGGGATCGTTCCACGACTTGATACGCTTTGAAACGTAGCTGTCCTCGACCTGCGCCTGCCACGAAATGATTATGACAGCAAGTGCAAGTGCAGCCGCGCCGAGCAGTATGAACTGCTTCTTGTTCGCACCGCCGCAGAGGATCATAGCTATCGAAATAGTTACGACGAGGATAAGTCCGGAAAGGTGGGGCTCCTTATAGAGCAGCAGCGCATATACCGCCATAAGTCCGGCATATTTCATAATACCGGTCTTGAAGGTATTCATCTTTTTGCCGTCGCGCTCCATATTATAGGCAAAGAAAACGATTATCGCCAGCTTTGCGAACTCTGACGGCTGGAAGTTGATAGGTCCGAGCGTCAGCCAGCGCTTAGCGCCCATAGTACCGCCCTCGTCGTTACCGATAGCGAGTACCAGCACCAGCAGCAATGCTGCGAATACATAGAGAAGTCCGGCGATGTTGAATTTCTTTATCACCGGGATCTTGATGTTTTTGAGATTGTGGTAGTCCATCTTCATAAAGAAGATCATCGCGCCGAAGCCTATTACAGCCATTTTTGCCTGATTTCGCGCGTAGTAAAGACCGTCGCCGTCCTTTTCGCTGTAAGCCCACGCATAGCTCGCGGACGACATCATTACGATACCCACTACCAGCAGTATCATTACATATGCAAAAAACGACAGACTTATATCGCTGTTTCTTCCTTCACCGACAAAGGTCTTCCACAGGGTACGAGCTGCACCCGTTTTTTTCTGTTTGCGTTCCGCCATTGCGTCCTCCGTTCAGATTTTCCGCACTGCCGTGAGCAGTGCCGGAGCATACTGCCCCCGGTCTCAGAATACCAGTAATGAGATTATTCCCAGTACGCCGAATATCATACCAGTCATAGAAAATGTTATCACTATCTTATACTCGCTGAAGCCGCTCATCTCGAAGTGATGGTGGATAGGAGTCATCTTGAATATCCTTCTGCCCTCGCCGTACTTCTTCTTGGTGTACTTGAACCAGCTGACCTGGATAACTACTGAGAGCGCCTCGATTATGTAAACGAGCGACACGAGCAGTATGAGCAGGTGGTTGTGGAGCACGAGACCGACTCCGGTGACAGCCGCTCCGAGGAACATCGAACCGGTATCGCCCATAAAGCACTTCGCCGGATTGAGGTTCCAGATGAGGAAGCCGAGACAGCCTCCTGCAAGAGCCATTGTGAATAGGGACAGCTCAGTCTCCCTGAGTATTGCGCAGCAGACTGTGAATATCAGCATCGCAACAAATGTTACCGAGCCGCAGAGACCGTCAACGCCGTCAGTGAGGTTCACCGCATTGGTGAGGTATATTATCACCGGTATCATCAGCAGATAGTAGAAGATACCGAGAGAAGGAGTCCTTACAAAGCCGAGGTCGATGCGTGTGGAGTCGCAGCCGAACTTCCACAGTGCGAACAGAAAGCCTATCGCCACAACGAGCTGGAAAGCCATTTTCTGGAGCGGTGAAAGACCGTCGTTGTTCTTTCTTGCGACCTTTATGAAGTCGTCTATAAAGCCGATGAGTCCGAAGAGCATCGAAAATGCCACAACGCTCATCATTCTGTAAAAGCTGTTGAGTACCTCCTTGTCGGTGGTGTCAACACCGCCGCGCATCCTGTATACCCAGTAGCCGCCGACCGCAGTCAGCACTGAGGCTATTATGAACATAAATCCGCCCATTGTCGGAGTACCCTGCTTCTTGGCGTGCCATTGCGGACCGTCCTCGGTCTTTATCGGCTGACCGAACTTCAGGCGGTGCAGGAACGGCACGAGAAAAATTCCCGAAACTCCCGCCAGCGCAAAGGATACCAGCGACACTATCAGATTTATTACCCAGAATGACATTATATTCAACAACTCCCGTTTATTTTTCGCGCTCAGTCAAGGAGCTTCAAGCCCTCTGCAACTACCTCGCGCTCATCAAAGTGTATGTGTTTTCCGCCGGCAAGGATCTGATAATCCTCGTGACCTTTTCCGGCAAGAACTATTATATCACCTTTTTCAGCAATTTTCAAGGCATAATATATAGCCTCGCGCCTGTCCGTGACAACTTCGTACTTTACGGAGCTTCCCTCAAGACCTGTGAGTATCTCGCTGATGATAGCCTCCGGATCCTCATTTCGCGGATTATCTGACGTTACTATGAGAAGATCGGCATATTCCGCCGCAGCCGCAGCCATTTTCGGACGCTTTGCCGCATCACGGTCACCGCCGCAGCCGAAGAGGCATATAAGGCGGTTTGAGGTGTATTCCTTAACGCTCCTGAGAACGTTCTCGAGTGCATCGGGTGTATGAGCATAGTCGCAGATAACGGTAAAGTCCCTGCCGGTCGGAATGACCTCGCAGCGTCCCTTGACTCCGCCGTAGCTCTCGACAGCAGCGATGATCTTGTCGAGCGGTATGCCTGCCTTGAGACAGGCTGCCATTGCGGCAGTGAGGTTCGAGACATTGAACATTCCCGGTATCCTCGTCTTTACGAAGTGGGACTTGCCCTCGTTGCAGAACCAGAAGCTTGAACCGCTCGCCTTCAGCTTTATGCCGTCGGCGTAGAAGGTAGCGTTCTCCTTTGTGCTGAAGGTCTGCTTCTCGCAGCCTATCTCACCGTAGAGTCTTCTGCCGTAGTCGTCGTCGATGTTACAGATAGCGGTGTCGCAAATATCGAAGAGCATCTTCTTTGCCTGATAGTAGTCCTCCATATCCTTGTGGTAGTCAAGGTGATCCTGAGTGAGATTCGTGAAGAGGGCTATGCCGAACCATGATGAACCGATACGGTTCTGGACGAGTCCGAACGATGATACCTCCATTACCACATACTCGCAGCCCTCACGGACCATTCTGTCGAGCAGTGCCATAAACTCGTGGGTCTTGGGGGTGGTGTTCTCGGTCGGGACTATCTCGTCGCCTATCTCGTTCTGTATAGTTCCAATGAGACCGGTCTTGTGACCTGTACTCATAAGTATATGCTTTATAACATTCGTGATAGTAGTCTTTCCGTTCGTACCGGTAACGCCTATCATCTTTATCTTGCGCTCCGGGTGTCCGAACCATGCGGCGCAGAGCTTTCCGTAGAGCTTACGGGAGTTATCGGTGATTATCTGTCTGTCCCCGAGTCCGAGATCGTGCTCGCAGACTACCGCTGCCGCGCCCTTTTCGAGCATTTCAGCCGCAGCGCTGTGTCCGTCAAACTTCTGTCCCTTGACACACACGAAAAGACTGCCTTCACTTACTTCTGCCGTATTATCCGTAACCGAAGTTATCTCTGTATCGCCGATAGCGGTCTCAGCGTTATTCTCAAGCAGTTCATATAATTTCATTCCGACGCCTCCTGTATTTTTATTATTGTTTGTTGTTTCCTGCGTTAATCATTGAACGCTACATCCGGCAGCTTGAATTCGAGCTTGACAACGGTTCCCTTCGGGACTCGTGTGCCCGGTTCGAGGCTCTGTTCCGCGACTGTCGCTCCGTCAGCAGACGGTGACGCACCGGACGTTGATATGTTTATGCCGTAGGACTCAGCGAGCTGATTTGCACTTGTCAGATCATTGTATCTCAGGTCCGGCACAGGAACATATTCTATATTGCTGACCTTCTCGGTATAGAGGTAGACCGTTCCGTCCTTCGAGATCGCCGTACCCGTGAGCGGATACTGTGAAACAACGTCGATGCCGTTGCCGATCTTCTCGTATTTGAGTCCGAGAGCGTCGAGAGTAGCAGTTGCATCATCGAGCGAGCCCTCAAGTATCGGTATCTTTACATCGAGATCGCGGAGCTCTTCATCTGAATACTCAGGACTCATATTCATATACGGGAGCACCTCTTCGAGTATGTCGCGGGCAGTAGGCACTGCGACCTTGCTTCCGTAGTATTCGATGTTCTTGTCAGGCATATCAGCCATAACGAGAAGTATGAGCTCGGGATCCTCGGCAGGTGTGAAGCACACATACGAAGCACAGTATTCCTGCTTTGCAGCGTCCTCCTCCTGTCTCCAGTCACCGCCCTCGTTCTCGGCAGTTATCATCTTACGCTGTGATGTACCGGACTTGCCTCCGATAGAGTAGCCCGTTATAGCAACATTGCTCTGAGGCTTGCTGACTACTACCTGTTCGAGACAGCTCCTCAGCTTCTTTGATGTGTCCTCGGATATTACCTGACGGCGTACTGTTCTCTCGTTCTTCTGAACGATATTGCCCTCCTGATCGACTATCTTCTCAACGACATAGGGCTTGAGGAGGTAGCCGCCGTTGATAGCTGCACAGTATGCAGTTATCATCTCGATAGGTGTAACAGTTTCGCCCTGTCCGATAGAACCGGTCGAAAGGTTGAGCTTGTTGATAGTTTCCTTTGTAAAGGGATCGCCTCTGCTCTCGGCAGGGAGGTCGATGCCTGTTTTCTCAGCGAGTCCGAAAGCGTCACAGTAGTAGACGAACTTATCCTCGCCGAGCGCCCAGCCGATGTCGATAAAGGCAGGGTTACAGGAGTTGGTGAGTGCCTCCTGGAAGGTCTGTGAATCGTGGCCGCCCTCCTGATGACAACGGATAGGATTGGGAACTCCGGGTATCATCTTTGCACCGTCACAGTAGAGGTAGCGCTTTTCAAAGTCTATGAGGTTCTCCTCGGCAGCGGCAGCGCTGGTGAGCACCTTGAATACCGACCCCGGCTCGTAGCGCTCTGTGAGAGCCTTGTTCCTCCACTGGAGCTCGCGCTCCTCCTTACTGCGCTTTTCAGCCTCGGTCTTGTCAGTTATCTGCTTTATCTCCTCAGCGACCACCTTGTCTGAGATCTCGTAGGGGTGGTTGAGGTCGAACGACGGGTACTGCGCCATACCGTAGACCGCGCCGGTCTTGCAGTTCATAAGGATAGCACAGCCGCGGTTCTTGACCTTGAAGTTGTTGACCATTTCCTGAAGGTGCTTTTCGAGTATGAACTGGATATTGCTGTCGATAGTGAGATAGATGTCATCGCCGTTCTTTGCGGCGTAGGTCTTTGAATACTTGTAGGGGAGCTCGTTGCCGTTGGAATCCTTCGCCGAGACGGTCTTTCCGTCAACACCGGCAAGGTAGTCATCGTAGTAAGCCTCAATGCCGTAGAGTCCGTTTCCGTCAGAATTCGTGAAGCCGACTATCGACGCAGCAAGCTCGCTCTGGGGGTAGTATCTCTTGGTGTCCTCCTCAACGTAGAGAGAGATCATATTGTACTGGTTGAAGTAGGAGATGAGCTCATCAGCGACCTGCTTCTCGACCTGATCCTGAAGCATACTGTACTGTGTATCGGCGTCCATAGCCTTCTGTACGTCCTCGGGCTTGATATTCAGCTTGGAAGAGAGCTTTGCGCTCACCTCTGACACGAAAGCGTCAACAGACTCCGGAAGAGCGTCGATCTCGTTGCCCTCCTCATCATATCTCGGCTTGTATGAACCGTTCTGCTTATCGGCATTGCGCTTATCCACGCGCTTTCTGAGCTCAACGAGCTCATCGCGGAAGCACGACGGATCGAGTATGACCTTATATACGGAAGCGCTCTTGGCAATTACAGCACCCTTTGAGTCAAATATCGAACCGCGGTGTGCGGAAATGCTTATCGAACCGAAATGACGGTCATTAGCCATTGCCTGATACTTCTTGTTATCAATTACCGAGATCCTGAAAAAATTCGCGGCAACAGCTCCGAAGAGCACCACGAATACAGCCGTCATAACTATCTTGGCTCTGAATCTCATTGAATTTGTAGGGTTTACATTTGCCATAGTCTGCTCCTTTACAAGGCACTATATGTAAGTCTTTGCGACGTTTTTTCCTGTAAATAGAATAAGGCAGGGTAACTGTGCTGCCCCGCCCTGTGAACATCGTATTTCTTTTTTGTGATGTCCTGTTTCCGATACGACGAAGGATTTTCGCCTGAAGCGATGGACTGAGCCCCGCGGACGCCCTGCGTTCAGACGTCCGCGAGTCACAGGTCCGGTATTCCGATCACCCGTTGTATCTCCGTGTTCTACTATACTTCGGCATATTTATTTTTTCGCCGATAGTGTTCATTGATAATATCGGGCAGCTTTGTATATTATATTTGAACTACCCTCTGAAATATTCCACGAGATCCTCAAAGAAGGACTTTACCTTTGCCTTTATGCCCTTCTCCTTCTCGGGAATTTTAACTTCATCGCTATCCTGTGTTTTTATATATTTGATCTGCGATGAATCTATTTTTTGCATACTGAGCACATTTTTAGCGTAGTCCTCGACGTTTTTTGCCGAGACCTTGCTCTCAAGCTCTGACTGGAGTCTGACGTTATCCGCCTCCACAAGACTCAGCTCGTGGTTTTTGTCAGCGACTCTGTTATACATCGTATTGCGCTTGTCGAGCGAATATATAACGAGTCCGAGCACGATAGCTGCGATAGCTGACATAAGGATTATGGTCATTACCGAACCGCTGCGGGCTTCTGTATATCTTACCCTTATCTGCGATTCTTCTTCACTTCCGTTCTCCTTGTCCTTATCGTTGTCGGGATCGCGGTCGTTGTCAGATCCTGAGCTGTTATAATCTTCGTCCTCAAAAATGTAGGCAAAATCATATGCAGCCATTAATTATCCGCGCTCCTTTCAATGATCCTGAGCTTAGCGCTTCTGCTTCTGTTGTTTCTTTCTACTTCCTTTTCCTCTGCTTCGATGGGTTTTCTGTTTACAAGTGTTCCCTTGGGTTTATGTCCGCAAACGCACTGAGGAAAATCAGGCGGGCATATACAGCCCTTGCACCAGCCTGCAAATTTCTGCTTGACTATCCTGTCCTCAAGCGAATGGAATGTTATGACAGCGAGCCTGCCGCCGGGTTTCAGACTGAAAAACGCTTCTTCGAGTCCTCTTGAGAGGTGGTCGAACTCACCGTTGACGGCGATGCGTATTGCCTGAAAGGTCTTCTTGCACGGGTTCTTATCGCGGCGAGCCTTCTGCGGAACGCTGTCCCTTACTATATCGGCAAGCTGGAGAGTAGTCTCGATAGGAGCCTCCTCACGCTTACGGACGATGTTTGAAGCTATCCTGCGGGAGAATTTCTCCTCGCCGTACTCAAACAGTATCCTTGCGAGCTCACTTTCCGAATAAGTATTCACAACGTCTGCGGCGCTCATACCCTCCTTGCTCATTCTCATATCGAGAGGAGCGTCCGAGTGGTAGGAAAAGCCTCTGCTCTCTTCATCGAGCTGATACGACGAAACGCCGAGATCCATCAGGATACCGTCCACCTTGTCTATGCCGAGGTCGTCGAGCACATCACGCATCTGCGAATAGTTGCTGTGTATGACCTGAGCGTTAGGGTAGACAGACAGTCTTTCCGAAGCCGTCTTTACTGCGTCGGGATCGCGGTCGAGGGCAATGAGCCTGCCGTTCTCACCGAGACGGGCTGCGATAGCTGAAGAATGACCTGCGCCGCCGGCAGTACCGTCAACGTAGATACCGTCCGGACGTATGTCCAGACCTTCCATACATTCATCAAGCAAAACGGGTATATGACTGAATTCCATAAGATCTCTCCTTAGCCGAAAAGCCGTTCAATATGCGGCTGCCGGCGATCAGAGTACGAGATCGGCAAGAGCAGCGTTTATATCCTCCTGAGAAACATTGCTGTTGAACTCTTCCCAGAGTTGTTTGTTCCAGATCTCAGCTTTGTTTGAAGCACCTATAACGACTACCTCATCGCTGATCTGGGCGTGATCCCTGAGATGCTGGGTGATGAAAATTCTTCCCTGCTTGTCGGGGACCTGCTTGTCTGCACAGGCGAGGAAGCGTCTTCTTATCTCGCTACCGGTCTTGCCGGGGATAGTTTCGAGCTTCTGTCTGTACTTTTCAAATTCCTCAGTTGAATAAACGGCGATATATTTGTCATCGTAACCTGCACAAAGGTAAAACTCCACGCCGAGGATCTCCCTCAGCTTATTGGGAAAGCTCATACGTCCCTTCTGATCTATACTTGGATAATAAGTACCGCATAACGGTTCTGCCATGAACTTTCACCTCACTTTTCAACAGCTTGTGGAATATTTCACCTCAATTGTGGAATAAATCACTTCTGAACACCTTTATTCACCCTATAATCTATTTTACCACTTTATAGAGTAATATGCAATTAGTAATTTTTCACAAGATTGACAAGTGGGCGCAATCAATTATTTAGTTACAATAACCTCGCTGCGCATATTTGCGAACGAACGTTTTTAAAATTTTCACCTTATTTCACCCACAGGGGGTAATTTAAGGTAAAAATCACCCCCTGCTTCACCACCACTGCTCACCTCTGATAAAACAAAATAAGTCTCCGGCACGATGATCAGTGCAGGAAGACTTATTTCATACAGTGTTTATTCAGTAGCTGCTTCTGTTGCTTCAAATATAACTGTTGTTTCAGGTTCTGTCACCTTTTCAGCAGTAGTTGCAGCAGCTGTTGTTGCAGCAGCGGTAGTTGTTGTTACAGTAGTTACAGTTGCAGTAGTTGTTGCCGCCTTAGCCGTTGTAACGGCTGTTACCGTAGTGGGTTCCTCAGTTGCAGCCTCAGTCGGGTGTACCTTTGTGGGTACCTCCTTCTTCTCGGAAGGCGGTGC
>ODAI012663449.1_pt1 | contig 15898 bp, 14 predicted proteins | sample 1539321 | NCBI WGS metagenome assembly ODAI01 (sample SAMN02144231, study PRJEB22623) | gut metagenome | biome: sheep rumen | host: Ovis aries | place: New Zealand
GATGATGTGGTCTATGATGTGGTAAACAGCTATGATGCACTGCTAAACAAGGTTATGAAGTAAGGATAAGTTGTTAAATGTGAGGTGACCATAATGGTTGATAGTCAATTGATCTTTGAGTTAATTGATTTACGAAGAAAGGTTGCAGCACTTGAAAGCTTACGGCAAGAATTCAGTGATGTAGAACTTAAACTAAGGGCGGCGGAACAATGCCGCCCACATGAACTGAATGATTTTGACAACCAAAATAAGAAGCAGTATATTGAAAGGAAAGCTGGAACTCCTCCTCGAAAGCCGAAGAAATTGCTGAAAATAGCATTTCCCGTATATAAATCCAAGATGAAGGAATATGAAAAAAAGTATTCCGAATACAAGTCGAGATATAGTAAAGCTGAAAAGGATTATTACAGAGAGTTTTATGCCGAGCGTAACAGGATCGACAATAACGAGCGTGAGCAGATACAGCTGGATATTAGCATTTTAAGGCAAGCATATAATAAACTTGAATTGAGTATGCTTGATACGAAAAAAGCAGTTGATGAGTCTGCTTTGCTTAGTGATAAGTATAAGCAGACTGCTGTCATAGATGATATTATCGAGTACCTACAGGACAAACGTGCTGAAGGTCTCAAAGAAGCTATCAACTTATATCACGAAGAACAGCATAGGTCACGTATTGAAGAGTTTGCAGAAGAGCAGTTACGACTTATGGAAGAAGCAGCTCAGTCGGCGAATGAAGCAGCTAAGTATGCAAGAGAAGCAGCAGAGATTGCCGAAGAAGCTATTGACCGTGCCGATGAAGCTTACAGAAGAGCCGACGAAGCTTATGAAAAAGCTGATGATGCATATGATAAAGCTGAAGAAGCATATAACGAAGCTGAACGTGCAAGCTGGAATTCATGATAATCACCATGTATAAAGGATAAGGTATAGCTGTTAGTTTATCTGTACCGCAGACAAATAGCAAAGGAAATAGTAGTTTTATTTGTAAAGGAGTGTGACCCTATGTATTCGAACTCGGAATATAGAGATGTTGAGCCGAGATGTTATGATGCGGATCATATTGAAAGTGTGGAAAAAGCGATAAGGAAAAAATTTGAGGAATATTTTGAGACATTCATCTTTTCGGAAGCGGGGGCAGTGCTCACTCCTGAACAGATAGCCGCATTAAAGAAAAGATTCGCTGTTAAGGATGGCGGTAAGAAGAAAAGCAATGGTACGGATGCGTATAAAAGGATAATAATTGAAAGTCAGGAGGCATTTCTGAAAGATCAGGACGACTATATTGCGATCATGGATCTGGAAAGCCTTGAAGAATACGAAGATGATGCAAGTACATTTAAGTCGATAGTTCTGAGAAATAAGTGCCCGATCATTCGTAAAACGCTTAATAGTAACAGGAAAGAGCTGCAGAAGTACCATATGGATTTCAACATAGCATCTGCAGATAATTTGCTTTCTGTTGTGACGAATATATGCGAATTCGGAGAGAATTATTATAAAGCTTATGACAACGAAACTTACGAGAATATTACTTCTTATCAGGAAATGGGTCTTGAACCTTTAGGTGAGGACGAATATATTGCGTATGGTGTGATCGGCGGCGGTATCAAGAGCCATCTGCTTTATAAAGTATGGCCGGAAGTATTCCCAAATCGTAGCAGAGAAGCTATTTGGGCATTGTGGTATCTGTCTGATAAAAAAGCATATGGTTGTAAGACTGATTCGGAATTTCTTATGGTTGATATGTACAAGAGTATTACAACACAGAATTACTTTTATCCATATGACCTATTTAGTTGGTATGCTTTCGTGATATATAAGCTTCTAAGGGAAAAGGCAGAGGAGAAAGACCTTTATATCGACCCTGAATTCAGATATGTTATTGTCGATCGTTTTCTGTCTTTTGTTGCACGACAGCATGAAAGCGAAATAGTTATGTTTCAGTCTCAAATACCTAATGGAGGACTTGGTTATGACGGGTCTTGATGATCGTTTTGAACTGGCTTTTCCTGAACTTGATTTTTCTTTAAAGGAAAAACAAAAAGAAGCAATTACAACCGTAATCGAGCAAGGGAATACCTTGTGTATCTTACCGACAGGAGCCGGAAAATCTGTGATCTACTGGATGGCAGGTGTAGAATCCAAGGGCATAACCATAGTTGTATCGCCTCTGATAGCGCTGATTTCAGAACAAGCAGAAAAAATACAATATCATGGGTATGAAACTTTGGTATTACATGGTGGAGTATCTGCCGAAAAACAAGTTGAATTACTGACAGAACTTGCAAACGGGAAATATAATCCAAAGTTCATTTTTGCAAGTCCGGAGAAAATAGCTACTGATGGTTATTTCGAGCACTGTATTAGACAACGTAAAGAAGATATCTCATTAATGGTTATTGACGAGGTGCATTGTGTTAGTCAATGGGGATTAAGCTTCAGACCGTTTTATAAGCGGATACCAAGCTTTTTGGATACTGTTTTTGAAGATCAATGGCCTAAGATATTGGCTATGACAGCTACTCTTAATTCAAAAGAATTGAGCGATGTTTGTGAAGCGTTTAAGATCCCTACACAAAACATAGTCAGAGAGCCATTGCTCATGAGAAGCGAGATCCAACTTCATGTTCAAAAATTCACGAATGAAGATGAAAAAGAAGAAAAATTCTGGGATATTGTAAACATACATAAGGACGAGAAGATACTGGTATATGTTTACAGAAAACAAGGGAAACGCTCTGTAGAAGAATTGTGCGAGCAAGCAATCGAGAAAGGTTATGCCGCTGCGTGGTTCCATGGCGATATGGATACTAAGAAGCGCATGGATATTATCAATAAGCTTAAAAATGGTGATATCAATATTGTATTTGCTACAAATGCGTTCGGTATGGGCATCGACATTAAAGATATCCGCACTGTAATTCATTTTATGATCCCTGAATCCGCGGAACAGTATTATCAGGAGGTTGGGGATATTCGAGATCCATTACTTAAAAGTTATTATGACAGTACAAAGAATAAAGCTTATGTAATTACGCTAAAGAAAAGTAATATCACACCCAAACAACTATCTGATTGTGTGTATCGCTGTATGTCGGAAGGAAAAGTAACGCTTACCAAATCTCCACAAAGATGGTTGGTTTTAGACATCAAAAACAATGTAATTGATGATGATAAAATGTCTATCATGCTGTCATCTATAGAAGAAAAAAGAGCATATAAACATCAGTTGCTGGATTATTTGGTTTATATACTGAATTTAGATCTCAACAGTCAACAGCTCCACCAGGAATTAGCTAAATATCTTGGCACTGAAAAGCATCAACTTAATAGGATATATAAAACAGCAGATGGCAACCATGTGAGAAGTAAATCTGAGGTTATTATATGTGATTTGCTTTTTGAAAATCATATCCCGTATGTATATGAAGAAAAGCTCTATTACGATGATGAACATTGGATTGAACCTGATTTTACGATTAAAACCCCAAACAAAAAAGATATATATTGGGAACATGTAGGTATGCTTGGTAGTGAAGAATACGATGATAGATGGGCACATAAGGGATTATAATTACTGCTGTGCTTCATATCGTTGATATTGAACACTTTTATCTTATATCCCATGCGTTCAAGCATCTTTCCGCATGACTGCAAGAGCTCTCCGGACGGATCTGTAACCACATATGAAGTGTTACACTGCATGAGATTCGGTTTCACATAGTATCTGCTCTTGCCTGTACCTGAACCACCGAGTATGAGCTGATTGAGATTCAGCATAGGCTTAGAAACGGACAAAAGGCTACTATAGGTTATCAGCCGGATATATGGAAAACATGGGAATGACAGGGGCAAGATATGCAGGAGACATAAGTGATATGATGAAACCTAAGAATATATGTAGTATTATAATGATTTATTGATTGGAGAAGAAATTTTGATATTTGATAAGCTTATACGAGATAATATACCCAATATTATAGAACAATCCAATAAAAGATGCGATGTAGAAGTACTAGATGATGACAGGTATTTACAGTATCTTGATAAGAAGTTGAATGAAGAACTAGCTGAATATCAGGAAAGCAAATCTGTAGAAGAACTTGCTGACTTGTTGGAGGTCATATATGCAGTTGCTAAACAAAAAGGCATATCGGCAGCTGAACTTGAAAGAATAAGGCTGGAGAAAGCCGAGCATCGTGGTGCGTTTGATAAGAAACTTCTATTGAAGGGAGTTTATGAAAATGGCAGTGAGGAAATCTAACAGAGCCGGAGACAGTGGGGCTGAAGAACAATTTGTACAACTCTTTTGTGATGTGTTCGGAGTGGAGAAGGGACAGTATGTTTATTTACAGCACCCTTTTGTAGATATATATGGTAATCACAGGACGATAGATTTTGCCGTTATGACGGAAGACGGTAAGATCGCATTTGAGATAGATGGAGAGACATGGCATAATCCTGCTAAAGTATCACATGAAAAATATGTGGATGATCTGCTAAAGCAGAACAGTATGATATTCGAGGGATGGAAAGTATTCAGGTGGACTGATTCACAGGTGGAAAAGACTCCGGAACGTGTGAAAGATGAACTTATTACATTTCTGGGCTATTCTCCTGCATTGACATACTTTGATAACGATACTCCTTCTCAGCAGGGCAGCGTTTTTGAGTTGCGTGAACATCAGGAAGAAGCCCTTTCTAATCTGATTAAAATGCGGGAGGAAGGTAAAACAATAGCACTTGTTCAAGGGGCAACCGGTTCAGGCAAGTCAGCTATAGGAGTCCTTGATGCAAAAAAAGTGGGGAAAAGGGTGTTATTTCTGGCACATACCAAAGAACTGGTAGAACAGGGGGCAGGTAATTTTACTAAACTATGGCCGGAAGTAAGTGTAGGTAGGTTCTATGAAAACTATCATGATGCCGATGCTTTTGTTGTGTGCGGGAGCATTCAAAGTGTTATACGTAATCTTGACCTGTTCAAGCCCGATGATTTTGATTATCTGATCATTGATGAGTGTCATCACGCATCTGCTAAACAAGTTTTAAAAGAGTATGCTGAAAAAGAGATACAGGTGCTTTGTGCCTGTGACCTTCTCAATGAAGGCTGGGACAGCCCAATCACTGAAGTGCTCTTTATGGCTCGCCCTACCATGTCAAAAGTGATCTATTCTCAGCAACTTGGAAGAGGCATGAGGACACATGAAGGTAAAGAATTCCTTATGGTATTTGACTTTGTGGATAATGCGAATATGTTTAATTGTCCGTATTCACTTCATCGGTTACTGAATGTCTCCGAGTATGTACCGGGTGGTATGGTTCTCGGTTCAAAACACGCAATGGCATGGGATAAAGATATGTTCACAAAGGGAGAAAAACCGGCAGTACTCGTTGATTTTCCTATACATGTTATGGGATATGAAGTAATAGATATCTTTATCTGGTAATAGTAATAATCTCACTTTTGAGTTTCAGGGTGGAGAACCGCTCCTTAATTACGACGTTATCCGTTTCATAATAGAATATACTGAAGAAAACAAACATCATAAGTATGTAGAATACAATTTAGTATCCAATCTTACAAGACTAACCAATGATATGCTCAATTTTTTCAAGGAGCATAATGTAAGAATCTCAACATCTATTGATGGGGATAAGGTATTACACAACACAAATAGACCATATGTTGGTGGCAAAGGCACGTATGAAGATGTCATAGTAAAATTGAAAGAGGTTCAGAAACTAGACTTATCGAGTGGTGCTATACAGACAACAACGAGATATAGCGGCTATAAACGGCAGGATATTCCTGTCTGTTCATCAGAATTTTAAAGAAGACGTTGTGATAAAAAGCTTTCTTGATCAGCTTAAGGAAAACATTGTCCCCTTCACGGTGAAAGGACCTGTACCAAATGATGTAGCTCGTTTTCCCGAACCCTGACATCTTAGGTATGCCATGGGATAAGGACAGTTTCGATGAAGATAAGGCCTTTATGCTTAGAGTGATCGAGGGTTCAAGACATAAACTCGGTTGGGAAACGCTCGGCTATGAACCGAATGAAGAATTTGTGGCGGTGTACCTTGATGCGTTCCAAAAGCTGATAGAACGTATGAATGCTGAGGATATTATCGAGGAATCGCTGACCGATTGGCTGTCCGAAGCCGACGAGAAAGATCCTATCAGGTGTGGCTTTCCTAAATGTGAGATACACGATGCCTATGTCAACGTTCATGGGTGTCAGGTGTGTAAGGACTAAACTATCAATGATTTGATTAGAAAGGTGACTTTGTTTATAAAAAGTCAATTACGAAATTGTGAACACAAAAAAGTTGTATGATTACCCGAACGAAGCATATTTACCGGATAAAACTTTGGTGAGCTGACATATTGATTTTGTTTCCAAAATGTAATATAATCATAGTATCGAAATATTTCTGAGAGGAGGCTTCTTCCAATGGAGCAGTTTGACACTGATAATGAAGATAATTGTAATATAATGATACACGCAGACCGGTGGAAAGGAGCATTCCTCTCTGATGTGGTTTGATAGAATTGCGTGAAGCCAATCAGGTAAAATAGATGGGCTTCATTATTTTTCTCACTCTTTTGGTTTCCACGATCTGCACGCCTATGAAAGGAACGTGGTGTAAATGGGATATGTATGCCCATACCAACTTACGGCCGACTTCATTGAAGTCGGTCACATACTCATAAAAGTTCTGTTTTACGATTTATGCAATCCTTGACGGAAAAAGGTTGGTCCTATTGAGGACTTACTGACAGCCTGATCCCGATCTTAGTTTGCGGTTATGGATAGATCAACTATGATCTATTGCTCCTCAGCCGGTTCGACAGCCGGAAAGGAGTTGTAAATGTCGGTAGAAACAGAACGATGTATTGATGATCTTGGGTCGATCATAAAGAGAAAAAGAGTTAGTATAGGAATGACGAGAGAGGAACTTGCATATAGGATGAATATTTCCGTTTCCACACTGAAGCGACACGAAAACGGAGAGACAGGTATCCTTGCAACTACCCTTTTTGAATACATGGATATTTTGAACCTAACATATGAGGAAGTCGTATCGGCGCTTCATAAAAAACGAAGGAATTTGGTTCCCAAACTAACATATACATCGGAATCAGCTAAAGCCAGAAAAGAAGAACGTATGAAGAGCATTGCCGAAAGCCTTAGTGACGATATGCTGGATCATTATCTTGCTATAGGCGAAGGATTGATCATTGCTCAGAATAATATATAGAAGCCGTTTTGCTTGTGAACTTGCAGGACGGCTGTTTATTTTTACTCAAAGGACGAAATATGACCACCAAAGGGTCATATGTGGTCTTGTGGTCTAGTGAGAAAAAGGTTATAATAGATATCGTCAGAACGGTTCAGATATTCACAGATAAGCATGAGATACCGGTATCTCAAAACCTTAATTGGAGGTAATGCTATGGAGGAAAAGAAGCTTTACAGCTGCAAAGAGGCAGCAGGACTTGTTGAAAAGTTTACTGAATACATGATCCGCAAGTATATCAGAGAGGGAAAGCTTATCCCTGTCAGGATGGGGCGTAATATATATGTTACGAAAGAAGAACTGCTCAGAGTTGTCTATGAAGCGGATAATGAACATGAACATGAGAATAGCAGTGTTTCATAAATTTGAACGCTTATAAAAATAGTTTTCAAAAAGTCTTGACATTTTGCTCTTTATATGATACACTGTTGAACCATAGGCTGCGCTTGGTTTTTCAATATGTGTTTGTGTAATTCAAAATGCGTGACGGTACTTAAAGGAGTAATAAAAATGGCTTACATCAAGAAAAGAGGAGATAGTTATACTATCCGTGTTTGTCTTGGATATGATTCAAATGGTAAAAGGCAGAATGTTAGCAAAACATGGAAGCCCGAATGTAAGATGACACCTAAGAAAGAACTTGAGGAAGTTCAAAGGATAGCTCAGGAATTCGAGGAAAAGGTCAAGGGTGGATACCAGGTGCATCAGAGCATTACACTTCAGAAATATGTAGAAGATGTATGGTATACCAAGGCACAGAAGGAGCTGAAAGCCTCCACATTTAAGAGGTATATCGCTCTTCTTAAGAGGGTACTCCCGTCGATGGGACATATGAAGATCGATCAGATACAGCCGCCTCAGGTCAGGGCATTCCTTGATGATCTTGAAGAGGATAAGCGTGAAGACCTGAAATACAAGCCTAAGAAGAAGGCTGTAGATCTTGCAGCACACAGCAACAAGACACAACTTTCAAAAAAATGTGGTATATCCGCTTCTACTATCCTGTGTATCAGCAGAGGGAATGCTGTAAGCGAAGTGTCCGCACTGAAGTTCGCTAAAGGTTGCGACATAAAGATAGAACGTCTGTTTGACCGTAATGAAGAACCGCTTTCCCCAACTACTATTCTGCACCATTTCAGGGTGCTGTCGGTTATAATGACCTCAGCTATGTATGATGGGTATATTACTGATAACCCTTTACGGAGGGTGAAGCCGCCGAAGACCGGAAAGCAGAAGAATACCTATCTTGACGACGAACAGGCTAAGCAACTGATCCAGGCAGTCAAGAAGAACGCTCCGCACCCTTTTGATATGATAATAACCACTCTCATTCAAACCGGAATGCGGAGAGGTGAGTGCTGTGGGCTTTTATGGAAAGATATAGATTTTAACGCTCAGACCATACAGATCTCCAGATCCCTGATGTACCTTCCGGGAAAAGGTGTGTTTGAAGACACACCCAAAAATGAATCGTCTGTCAGGGTCATAAAAGTACCCAAGAACCTGATCGACGACCTAAAAGAGTTTAAATGCTGGCAGGAAAGTGTAGCAGCTGATGCCAACGAGAAGGGCAGGCTGTGGGAGAACAGTGGCAGGGTGTTTACTTCAGGTACAGGCGGTAACATCAATCCCGGCACAGTAACATCATGGTTTCACAAGTTTGTACTGGATAATGACCTTCCCTATGTGTCCATTCATGGTCTCAGACATACAAATGCCAGTATAATGATATCGAGGGGTGTTCCTATCACTACAGCCGCAAAGAGACTTGGTCATACTACACCGGCAACTACGACAAAGATCTATGCTCACGAGATAGCATCTATGGACGCAAAGACAGCAGAAATGATAAACGACCTTTTTAATGACGTTGAAGGTTAAAATAATAGCAGCAGGTATCGATGTGCCTGCTGCTTTTTGCTGCTATTTGCGTTGTTTTCTGTGAAATGTGCATATTATCAGGATGTAACAAATGGTTTTTGGCAGCATCAGCATTCCAAGTGTGGGCACTATACCTGCACCTACTGCAACAGGGATATAGAACAGGAACGACAGCATAATATATATCCACATTGGCTTGAACAGACGGTCTTCACACTGCTTTGAGAAGTACAAGCAGCATACGATGGCGCCGAGTATGACGAAGGGAATATTTCTGATGATGCCCCATATCATTTCCGTGCTGTTGTGGATCCAATCGTTTTGCGGTAGCAGGCATAATATGATCCTTACGGCCGTCAGACGCCATACAGCTGTAGTGATATCATTGTTATCCTGTGTTTTGTAGTTTTCCTTCCACAGGTAACAGAGCAGAATATAGAATACGGTCATAGTTACAGACGTTACGAGCTTTCCTATTCCGAGTGCTGCTGTGAAATCTGCATCTACGAAATAGTTTAGCACCCTTGGAACAAGATGGAAGGCATCACCCAAACCCAACACCAAAGCGGATGTACCCATCAGTTTATCTGTTCTGTTCTTTGCTCTTGCAAGGATAACACATCCGCTTATTATTGCAAAAAGCAGATAAAGTATGTCAAAAGTCGATTCACCGTATTTCATCAGAGTCGGCTCTCCTTTCCTAGACAAAAAACAGCAGAAAATGTCCACATATCTAAGTATAACATATTTTTATGTGAAATACAATTACTTTTTTGCACTTGTTTGCATTTTATTCCGTTACACTTTACTTGATGAAAAAAATGTGGTATAATCATATTAAATTATGTCAAGAAAGACAGGAGATCACGATGATAGATAGGTCTATTCCGGAAAATATAGAAGTGCGGGGCGCAAAAGTCCATAATCTTAAGAACATAGATGTGGATATACCGCTCCACAAGATCGTAGGTATAGCAGGAGTGTCAGGCTCGGGAAAGTCCTCACTTGCCCTTGGCGTGGTCTATGCAGAAGGGTCACGGCGTTACCTTGAATCCCTTTCCACATATACAAGACGGCGTATGACCGGGGCGGCAAAGGCGGATGTAGAGGAGATAAGATACGTTCCTGCGGCTCTTGCTCTTCATCAGCGGCCGGGTGTTCCCGGTATCAGAAGCACATTCGGCACATCTACCGAACTGCTCAACAGCCTCAGATTGATGTTTTCACGACTTTCTGCATATATATGCCCGAATGGTCATATTGTTCCGCCTACACTGGATCATGCGGCAGAAAAGGAGATATACTGCCCTGTATGCGGCGAGATAGTGAACACCATAGGCGCAGAACAGCTTGCCTTTAACAGCGAAGGCGCATGTCCCGAGTGTGACGGTACCGGTGTAGTGCTCACAGTGGATGAAAGCACGCTTATACCCGATGAAAGCCTCACCATAGATGACGGAGCGGTAGCCCCCTGGCAGAATCTGATGTGGTCACTTATGAAGGATATTGCCCGTGAACTGGGCGTTCGCACGAATGTGCCCTTCAGGGATCTTACGGATAAGGAAAAAGAGACAGTTTTTCATGGGGAAGCCAAGAAGGTGCATTTTCTATATACCAACGAAAAGACCAATACAGCAGCCGAAATGGATTTTACCTACTATAATGCCATATACACAGTTGAAAATGCGCTTGCCAAAGTAAAAGACGAAAAAGGTATGAAAAGGGTAGAGAAGTTTTTGAAACAAGGGGACTGCCCGTGCTGTCACGGTACAAGGCTTTCAGAGAGGGCAAGATCTCTCGTTCTTAACGGAATGACCCTTGACAAAGTCTGTGAATTGCCTCTTTCGGAGCTTATTGAATGGGTGAATGATGTTCCGGCATCACTTCCAGAGGAAATGCGCCCGATGGCTAACAATATCTGTGAGGCTTTTCATCATACGGCAAAAAGGCTTGTAGATCTGGGCCTTTCCTATCTTTCTCTTGACCGTGCATCGTCATCACTTTCCACAGGTGAAAGGCAGCGCACGCAGCTTGCCCGTGCTGTAAGAAATCGTACAACCGGGGTGCTGTATGTCCTTGATGAACCCTCTATTGGTCTGCATCCCCTTAATCTGGAGGGGTTGACGAGTGTAATGGATGACCTTATATCGGACGGAAACTCTGTTTTGCTTGTAGATCACGACACGCAGGTGCTAAAACACGCCAATCATATTATTGAGATGGGTCCGGAAGCAGGAGCAGGCGGAGGAAATGTGATAGCAGAGGGTTCACCTTCAGAACTGTCTAAAAACTCCGCATCGGTCATTGGTGCTTTTTTATGTGATGATCCCAGACTGAACATTACATCAGAAAGCGAGCACATTTTTGATAATGGCTCCATTGATATGCAGACAGACAGCATCCACACCGTAAAGCCTTTGTCCGTATCATTTCCCAAAGGCAGATTGACCGTTGTCACAGGTGTTTCTGGTTCGGGAAAGACCACTATGGTGCTTGAAAGCCTTATCCCTGCAATTGAAGCGCTTACACAGAATAAGAAAATGCCCTCTCATGTGAGGACCGTGAGTGCAGAGGGGATAACCCGAATTCAGCTTATAGATGCAGCACCTATCGGTATAAACATACGCTCAACCGTGGCGACCTACGCAAACGTACACGATGAGCTGCGAAAGTTCTATGCAAAGACAGAAGCGGCTAAGGCCAAAGGCTGCAAGGCAGGAGACCTTTCGTATAATACGGGTTCCCTGCGATGTCCTGTCTGTGACGGTACAGGCTCTGTCAGCCTTGATGTGCAGTTACTGCCGGGTTTAGATATACCCTGTCCCGAGTGTAAAGGTTCACGTTATAGCAGGGAAGCCTATATGATAAAGAGAACACGCAAGGACGGTATCAGCATATCCTTACCGGAACTCATGGAGAAAAGTGTAGATGAGGCACTTTTGCTCTGTGACGACTTGAAATCAGTACATAGCCGTCTGCAGATCTTGCACGATCTGGGGCTTGGATACCTGACACTTGGTGAAGAAACTCCGGGACTCTCCGGAGGTGAGGCTCAGCGCCTAAAGCTTGCAAGTGAGATGAGCAGGGGGCAGTCGGATACGATCTTTGTATTTGATGAGCCAACTATTGGCCTTCATCCCCTTGATGTTAAGACGCTTTTGGGTGTATTCCGTCATCTGATAGAGCAGGGAGCAACCGTTATCGTCATCGAACACGACCTTGATGTTATCAGAAGTGCCGATCACATCATTGATATGGGACCGGGTGGTGGAAAAGAAGGCGGCAGGGTAGTAGCCTGCGGCACTCCCGTTCAGATAAAGAATAATAAGGAGAGCGTTACAGGGCGGTATTTGTGATGATCAGCGTGGAGGAATGTAAAATTGAGACTGTTTACTTGCTTGAATCATATGTGATGACCTAAATTCTCAATATTATAAATCCCCAAAAACACTTGACAATTATGATTTAGTGAAGTATAATTAAGTAAAGTATAGTTTAGTGGCATGGAGGCTATTATGTTTGTTGGCAGAGAAAAGGAATTATCCGACTTAAATTCGAGATATGAGCGTGGGAGCTTTGAATTTGCCGTGATATACGGTCGCAGACGTGTTGGCAAGACCACCCTCATAAACGAGTTCGTAAAAGACAAGGAATGTATTGTTTACACCGCTACCGAGACTAACGAGAAGCAGAATCTTACGGATATCAGCCAAAGCATATATGCGCTCTCTGATGAGTTCAAGGGAAGTAACGCTGTATTTGACAGCTTTCGTGATGCCTTTGAGACTGTATTCAGGATGGGGGAAAAGCGTAGGATAGTTTTTGTTATAGACGAATATCCGTACCTTGCCGAGTGCTCAAAGGGACTGTCTTCTGTTTTGCAGCTTTGTATAGACAAATACCATGGAACATCTCAGGTGTTTCTCATATTATGCGGCTCATCAATGTCATTTATGGAAAATCAGGTAATGGGCTATAAGAGCCCACTTTACGGCAGGAGGACTTGTCAGTACAAGATACGTCCTTTTGATTTCTTTGAGACGGCGAGCTTTTACAGCCGTTTCAAGCCAAATGATCTTGCGGTGATCTATGGCATGACCGGAGGGATACCGTTGTATCTGTCCATGATGAATGACAAGATGAGTGTTGAACAGAATATAAAGCAAAATTACCTTACACCCAACGCCTATCTGTATGAGGAGCCGCAGAATCTTATCAAGCAGGAATGCAGGGATGCATCACAGTATAACTCCATCATTTCAGCAATCGCATCCGGTGCGACCAGAGTATCGGAAATATGCAGCAAGACAGGGATAGACAGCTCGCTGACATCAAATTATCTCACTAAGCTAATAGGTCTTGGCATCGTAAAGCGTGAAACAGCATTCGGAGCAAAAAACGACAAAAAATCCATTTATACGATAGAAGACCTTATGTTCCGCTTCTGGTATCGTTTTGTTCAGGATAATACATCTATCATAAACAGGGGCCTAGCAGATGTGGTATATAACAAGATAGAGCCTCACTTGACGGAATTCATGGGTGCTGTTTTTGAAGAGATATGCATCCAGTATATGTGGAGGCAGCTTATCAACGGGAAAAGTACTGTCCAATTTACAGATATTGGCAGATGGTGGGGATCTGACCCCAGGACAAAACAACAGGCTGAAATAGATATTGTTGGTACTGCCGGAACTACTATGATATTCGGAGAGTGTAAATGGAGGAACGAAAAGACAGATGTTAGCGTACTGAATGCTTTGATTGATAAGAGCGGCATATTCAGTGTCAATGACAAGGTGTACTATTTGTTTTCCAAATCGTATTATACAAAGGGCTGTCTGGAAAAAGCAGAATCTATGGAGAACGTCACCCTTGTGACCTATGATGACATCATCCAATCATTGTAAATGAAGTAACAGAACAAAATACGAAAGTACTGATTGGTGATTCTGCATATATTAGTGTGCATCGTTTAGTGGAAAACATAGATAATGATTTTTATAGTAATTTTATCCAATATAACGGAAAAAGCAAAATAAATCTAATCAGATGTAAATGGATAGTAATGGATAAAAACAGATATAAACAGATTTTTCGATATAGTATACGATTTCCACAAAAAGCTATATATCACTGTTTCTTGCGTTTTTGACCATATGATGCTATAATGTATCCTGCAAGAACAAGACATGTAATATCGTACATTTTTGTTACTTGCGTGGATCTTGAAAACTGCATATATGAAAAGGTCTGTTACTAAGGATATTGTGATGTATGTTTTTTCAAACTGTATTATTTCTGAATATTATCATTAAGCATGGTGATGAAAAAGAATACTGTGTTAAGACATGATCATAGACCTACACGTACTCTTGACATGAGGTCTCTAAACCGACTATCAGGGTATGGTAAATGAGGCAGAAACCCCATGTCACGGTTTTGTTCTTGTGTACCATTTGTGTACCACACAGATGAAAATAGAACGAAACAGAAAAAAATAATTCGATACAGAAAAATACAAAACAACACAGAAAAGCCCATTACATCGCTATATTTCAGCATAGAACGACACAGAAAAACATGAATATAAACAGAACTTCAAACCTCGACTAAGACTCCAAAACCGCGTGCCGAGGGTTCGAATCCTTCTGCCCCTGCCAAGAAGGGTTGACAATTGATCGATTGTCAGCCCATTATTTCGAGGTGTAGCTCAGCTTGGTAGAGCGCTTCGTTCGGGACGAAGAGGCCGTGGGTTCAAGTCCCGTCACCTCGACCAGAAATGGCTATATTAGGCCGTTTATGGCGATTCTGCTTATGGAATCAGGATCAATTGTTTATTGTTTGTAAGCCGCTGAAACGTATAGTTTTAGCGGCTTTAACTTTTATACAAAATGTTTTGTAATATAAATAAGGTTGACAATCCTAATCATCAAAATTTACCCCTATGAGGACATTTTGAGGACATGAGTACATTGTGGCAAGATATGTGTCCTCTGAAAACTGCCGTGAGTACATAATGAGGACATGATAAATAATTCCTATTGATGGTTTTTTATGTCCTCATGAGTACATGAAGTCGGGAAGCCCCTTAGAATGCTTATTTATGAGTATTCTAAGGGGCCTTTTTGTTTTATATAGTCGAAAGGAGCGATCACTATGATGATCAGAAGTGAGGACAAGAACAACTTCACCTGGGTACATAACACTTTCATCCGTGACAGAAGGCTGTCCATGGCAGAGCGTGGCCTTCTACTGACTATGATGTCCATGCCGGAGAACTGGAGCTTTTCTGTGACAGGGCTCCGAGGGATGGTTGCTGATGGTAGGGACAGGGTCAGGAGTACAGTCAAGGCTCTCGAGGATCACGGCTACCTCAAAAGAGTGCAGACATGTGATGAGAACGGGCTTTTCAACGATGTACTGTATACTTTCAGCGATGAGCCTGTGTTCATAGATCCCGAAAAGCTGTCGGAAGATACATTCATCAAGTTTTCGGCAGAAACCGACAAGAATAATCCGGAAAAGCACGATGATAGTCCGATTTCTGAAAACCCGCCGACGGGTGCAGCGCCGACGGAAACCCATTCCATAAATAATAACTATAGTAAAGAAAGTCTTATATACTAACAAATTACTATGTCCTGCACGGCAGCACAGCGCACCGAAGAAACTGCTCAGACTGAAAAGCCTGTTCAGAAGAAAAAAGCTA
>ODAI013406702.1_pt1 | contig 15894 bp, 15 predicted proteins | sample 1539321 | NCBI WGS metagenome assembly ODAI01 (sample SAMN02144231, study PRJEB22623) | gut metagenome | biome: sheep rumen | host: Ovis aries | place: New Zealand
AAAAGGAGTACTTCAACACCATCTCTTCCGGGGCTGACCAGCAGGAAAGCGATCCCTGGAAGAATTTCTTCGGACTGATGGGTGATAGCGGTGGATATGCCTCGGATCCTATCGTGGAAATAGCCAGCGCCCTTTTCGCCGGACTGATGGCCATGGCCATCCAGATTGACGGGATGGGCAATGTCCAAGAGGCGCAGCAGCCACCGGCACTCTCCCCTTCCGAATCTCATGCGAACGCCCTGGCCTCGAAGAACTTCGACGAGGCGATGAATTCAATGAACAATAACCCTATAAAAAGAACAAGATCATGATCAAATGCAATGTAACGATCGTCGGGCGCGTATTTCGTGCTCCGGAAATCAAGAATGACAAGGAAGGGAATCCGTTCGTTACCTTCGGTATCTCCACCGAGGTCAAGGACAACGGCGAGACAAAGGAAATCGACATCAGTGTCGCCTGCGACGGAGAGGATGACCAGGTCCTCAGTCTGTCCAGCGGAGACAGGGTCAAAGTCAAAGGCGTGCTGACCTTCCGCAAACGCGAAGATGTCGTCTTTTTCAACCTCTCCGCCGGTGAGGTCGACAAGACCAAGGAGAAGGACAAGATCGAAGGAACCATGACTTTCCGAGGCACACTCGGAAGCAAGGAGATCCAGGAAAAGCAGGGAAAGAAAGGAGCGTTCAGAGTGTTTGACGCATATAGCGCCGAGAAGATTGCCGAGGACAAGTTCGCCTATATCTGGGTGCATTTCGTGGATTTCTCAGAGGAACGTGCGGAGTGCCTAGTTCCCAAGGCCGGAATCAATGCGGAAGGCGATTTGGAGCTCACGCTCTACAACGACAAGCTCGACATCGGCTGTCGTGTCTCTTCCCTGTCCGAATGGGTGAAACAAGCCACTAACCAGTAGAGGATATGGCATCGGACAAGAAATATCATTCGGATGGACCGTCCGCCGCCGACAAGGCCCTGGACCGGTTCACCGAATTGATGATAGAGAAAATCCAGTCCTTTGAAGGGAACTGGAAAAAACCATGGTTCATGCCTGGGACTACCCTGCCTCCCCAGAACCTCTCCGGCCGGCATTACAACGGAGGCAACTCCCTAATGCTGATGCTTCAGGCGGAGAAGATGGGGTATGACATACCCGTCTGGGGCACATTCGACCGCATCACGAATCTCAACTACGTCAAGGACAAGAATGGAAATGTCTTTCAGGCGCGGGACAAGGATGGCAACAAACTGCCTCAGGTCAGCGTCAACAAAGGCGAGAAGTCCTTCCCGGTATTTCTCACGACGTTCACCGTCGTCGATCCGAAAACGAAGGAACGAATTCCATATGATGACTACCGCAATCTCTCCCGGGAGGAGCAGGCCAAGTACAAGGTTTACCCGAAACTACAGGTCTACAATGTGTTCAACGTTGCCGGACAGACCAATCTGGAACTGACTCGTCCCGAATTGTACGAAAAACTCAAGTCAATGGCCGCCGGACAGATTCAGCATCAAGGGGACCTCAAGAGTGATCCGGCCATTGATAAGATGATTGACGATAATCTCTATTACTGTCCTATCAAGCAGGTCAAGGGTGATAACGCCTACTACTCCCCTGCCAAGGATGAGATTGTCATCCCCACCCGCGAACAGTTTGTCGATGGCGAGGCCTTCGCGACCAACACCTTGCACGAATGTGCTCATGCCACTGGTGCCGAGTCACGGTTGAACCGGGACATGAAACATCCCTTCGGATCTCCTGAATATGCAAAGGAGGAACTCACAGCCGAACTCTCGGCCGCTCTCATTGCCAGCCAGCACGGACTGACCAAACATGTCAAGAACGACAGTGCCGCATATCTGAAATCTTGGCTGGGATCTCTCAAGCAGAGCCCGGAATTCCTGAAGACAGTACTTGCTGATGTAAAGCATTGTACAAGCCTGATCAATCAGAGGCTTGATGCGATTCAGATGGAATTGGACAAGGGTGAGAAAGCGGACTACTCACAGTTCAGACCAGCACATGAGGCAGGACAGGCACTAGCGGTTGAAGCTCACGCTGCGAAGGAGGCGCAGGAAGAAGAAAAACCGTCTTACCATAGGTCGAGATAATAGACTTACCATGGAGTTTTCAAATTGGGCCGTCCTCCGGATAAAGGAAGATGGCCCATCTCAATATATGGCAACCCCATTATTGTTTACCATGTAACAACCTTATCCACTATAGATTGCTGTTCCATACTGCTCTTTCTCAGATATATTCGTGTGGTTTCTATACTTTCGTGACCCATCAAATCTGCGAGAAGAGCTATATCGTTGTACTTTTCTAGAAAGTTCTTCGCGAAACGATGCCTGAAGGAATGAGGGTAAACGACTTTTGTGTTGAGTCCATATTTTTCCGCATAGTTCTTCAGTTGTTGCGAGATACCCCTAGCCGTGATGCGCTCCTCAAATCTATTGAGGAAAAGATATCCTTCTGTTCGCCCACTGTCACTCAGCCAGGTGTTTGTTTCCTCTCTCAACTTCTTGGGAATAAAGATTCTGCGGTATTTCCCTCCTTTTCCATAAATATCGATATGACCCACTTTCACGTGTTCGATCTTAATTTGAATGAGTTCACTTACTCTAGCTCCTGTCGCAGCTAAATAGCGGACAACGAAATACCATTCAAGATTACTCTCTTTCTTCAATTTGTTCTTGAAGAACACATAATCTTCGTTGCTTATGACGTTTTCTAAATAAGACTTCTGCTGCACCTTGACCGACTTGAGTCTTAATCGAGGATGCTTAGTGTATTCCAAATACTTGTTTATTCCTTGTATCCTAAGATTAACGGTTTTTGGCTTGAATGTCTCCATTAGATACGCTTTGTACATGAGGAGATTCTTTTTTGTGAGCTCCTTTTTTCGATTGATAAAATCTGTTACGGCAAAGCAGTATGCCGTGACAGTGTTCTCCGACATGTTCTCTTGACGGAGAAACATTTCAAAATTGTCTATTTCTGCCATAATTCTATCATTAATTTGTGAATTAATAGGGTTGCCACCCTGATAATGTAAATGCATCTGGCAGTGTTGCGAATTCTCATTATGAGAAGTTCGCTGATGGAAGGGTGGTTTGCATTGACGATGAAACACCATTTGAGGTACCACAGGGATGGGAATGGACAAGACTAAGGAGTCTCGTATACAATCACGGGCAAGTTACTCCAAACAAGAGTTTCTGTTACATAGATATTGGCTCTATTGATAACAAGCATCAAAAGCTTAATCCTTCAGAGAATACAATTAATCCAGTTGATGCACCGTCAAGAGCAAGAAGAATTGTCGAACTGGATGATATTCTATATTCGACTGTCCGCCCATATCTGCATAATATGTGCATTGTAGATAGGCAATTCTCACATATGCCAATCGCAAGTACAGGATTTGCTGTGATGGCTTGCCACAAAGGAATTCTCAACAGATTCTTATTTCTATACTTGCAATCACCAGATTTCGATAGATATGCTAATGATGGCGATAATGCAAAAGGTGTAGCTTATCCAGCAATTAATGACGATAAGCTATATAAGGCCTTGATCCCTGTTCCTCCAACAGAAGAGCAAATTAGGATAACTGATTATTTAAACGAATTATTCCCGTTAATAAGTAGATACGAAGAGACGCAGAATAAACTTGATGTCCTCAATACAGATATACGTACCAGCCTTAGGAAATCCTTTCTTCAAGAAGCTGTTCAAGGTCGGCTTGTTCCTCAAGACACCACAGATGAACCTGCAATGGTTTTGCTGGAACGCATTAGGGTAGAAAAGAAGAAGCTGTTAAAAGAGGGTCAATTGAAGAGAAAGGATATCGTGGATTCCGTCATCTTCAAAGGAGAGGATAACAAGTACTATGAGAAAGTAGATGGAAGCGTACTTGATATAAACGACGAAATACCATTTGAAATCCCTCAATCATGGATATGGGTGAGGCTCCAGGATATCTGCACATATATTCACAGGGGTAAGTCGCCAAATTACTCAGAGATAAAGAAATTTCCCGTCATCGCTCAAAAATGCAACCAGTGGGAAGGTTTCCGATTTGATAAAGCTCAGTTTGTCTCACCAGCATCAGTAGCATCATATTCTGAAGAGCAAATCCTTCAAGACCGTGATCTATTGTGGAATTCTACAGGTTTAGGGACTCTAGGCAGAATTGGCTTGTACCCATCTTCAGAGAATCCATATGGCTTTGCTGTCGCGGATAGTCATGTTACAGTAATAAGGCCCTTAAAGGAATTTGTGAGGCCAGAATACCTTCATTGTTATCTCTCCAACCCTACTGTTCAGAATGTGATAGAAGACAAAGCCTCTGGTAGCACAAAACAAAAAGAACTTGCCACGGAAACAGTAAAAAGATATCTATGTCCTATACCTCCAGTTAAAGAACAAGACCGTATTGTCGATAAAGTAAATACTCTTATAGCAAGTACTATGAGAAAGTAGGCGGTAAAACTCTGGATATCAGTGATGATATTCCGTTTGATATTCCGGATTCTTGGGTGTGGGCACGTCTTGGCAACATAGTAACTAACGAAGCCGGGCTTGCTTATAGCAAGGATTATTTAGCTGACAAGTCCCAGCCCCTGATTCGTGTTTTACGAGGAGGGAACATTGAGGAGGGAACCTGGTCAGTCAAAGATGATGATGTCGTCATTTCCAAAAAGTACGTCAAGGAGTCTCTTCTGCTTAGGCGTGGGACTTTTATTACACCCGCAGTCACTTCAATAGAACGAATGGCTAAGACGGCTTTGATTCAGGAAGACTATAATGATATTGTTGTCGGTGGTTTCGTATTGATGATAAAACCAATCATCACTGATAATGCTCTCTTACAATACCTCAACCTGTTTTTTCAAACCACATTCTACAAGAAGTATTGTATTAGTATCACGAATAAATCCGGTCAAGCTTTTTATAACTTGTCTCGCCAGAAACTGATGCAGTGTCTCGTCCCGATACCGCCTGAAAAAGAGCAGGTGAGAATTTCAGGTAAGTATTCTCAGCTGACGCTGTAGTTCTCATTATGAGAAGTTTCCGGATGGGACAATCAAATGTATCGATGAAGAAATCCCGTTTGAGATACCGCAAGGCTGGGTATGGGCTAGAATCTTTCACGTTTTTTCTCTCCAAGCCGGGAAGAATATAAAAGCATCTGAGATTTCAGTCGAACAAACTGAAACACACCCATATCCGTGTTTTGGCGGAAATGGATTGAGAGGGTACGTCGGTTATTTCAACAATGAAGGAGAAAAACCATTGATAGGACGGCAGGGGGCCTTATGCGGGAACCTGAATATGTCTTATGGACATTTCTTCGCTACTGAACATGCTGTCGTCGTTGATTGTTTTGCAAGTGTTAAGGTAAGATGGGCATATTACACATTAATGGCGCTAAACCTCAATCAATATGCGACAGCGACAGCGCAGCCTGGCCTTGCGGTTTCGAATATAATCAAAGTCTTTATTCCTGTTCCACCTATTGAAGAGCAATGTCGTATTATAAATACTATTGATAAACTGACTCCTGAGATAGAAGCTTTTAACGAGAAAGAGACACGGCTAAATGAACTTAATGTAGGCATCCGCTATTCATTAAGAAAATCAATTCTTCAAGAAGCTATTCAGGGCAGACTTGTCACTCAAGAATCAGATGAAGAGCCAGCTTCAGTTCTCCTTCGTCGTATCCGCATTGAGAAACAGAAACTACTGAAAGAAGGGAAGATAAAGAGGAAGGACATCGTGGATTCCGTCATCTTCAAAGGAGAGGATAACAAGTACTATGAGAAAGTAGATGGAATAACTCTGGATATTAGCGAGGAGATTCCGTTTGATCTGCCTGAATCTTGGAGCTGGTGCCGTTTAGCATGCATCGTTCATTATCGAATAGGAAAGACACCGGCAAGAGGAGAAACAGCCTTTTGGGAACCAGGTATAATTCCTTGGGTCTCTATCTCAGATATGAAAGATTACGGTATAGTCGTTCATACGAAAGAGTCGGTATCCCCAAAAGCGACGACCTTACTTGGACAAAAGTCGCCACGGGGGACACTCCTTATGAGTTTTAAACTTACTGTTGGTAGGACAGCAGTTCTCGACATTGATGCATATCATAACGAGGCCATTATCTCGATTTGGCCATTCTTAGAATCTAATTCATTGCAACCTTACTTATTCTATACTCTCCCTTTTCTTGCTAATTTGGGAGATTCTAAGGATGCAATCAAAGGGAAAACGCTTAACACAAGTAGCATCAACAATCTCCTAATTCCTCTTCCGCCTTCTGAGGAACAAATAAGAATCGTCAAAAGAATCACTGATCTTTACAGACACCTTTAACCGCGGAAATATTTGTGGATTTCTCTGAGCCTACCAATAATGCGGCTTTGTTCTTCTAATGGTGGTATCGGAATAAGTGTACTAAGAATGGTTTCCCTTGAGATACCAGGAATAATGCTATGCGCTGCCTTTTCCAATTTGGGAATACTGTATTCAAGATACTTCTCGACATAATCAATTAAAATCCACTCGGAGTGGATAGACATAATCTGGCGAGCGATATGTATATCCCCTATTGTGTTATATGCCATTGCGCCGACAGTTCCTTTACAGGTAATAAGCAAGTCACCTTTATGTGAAATAGATGTCGGTGTGTTTGTCCAACGATTGACTAAAACGGCACCATTTGCAAGATTGCTTGCTCCAGTAATATACGGGATTCCTTTGGAGATATCGGAATACCTCTCTGGTACAAGATCTTGGCCGGACTGTAGAATAATTACTGAACCAAGGCGACACCAAGCCCATGAACTTGGTATATCGATTGGCAATTCTTCGCTGATATCAATAACCCTACCGCCTACTTTCTCATAGTACTTGTTATCCTCTCCTTTGAAGATGACGGAATCAATAATATCTTTCTTTTTCAACTTACCTTCCAGGAACAGATTGTGCTTCTCACGTTTTATTCGTTCCAACAAAAATGAAGCAGGTTCATCGTTGGGATCCTGGGCGACAAGCCTGCCTTGTATGGCTTCCTGCAAAATCGACTTAGGGAGCTTGGTCATCAACGACAGGTCCAGCGATACTCTTTTACTTAAAAGTTTTTTCAACGTATTCTGTATTGTTGTTTCCATACCGCATTAGCTTATGCGGCAAGAGACAACTTCTCATAATGAGAATTGTCCTCACCGCGGAAGATGATAGATTCGTTCTTGTCTTTCTTGATTCTTCCCTCTTTTACCAAGCGTGCTTTTTCGGCCCGGATGCGTTCCAGTAGTACAGATGCCGGTTCATCGTTGGGGTCCTGGGGCACAAGCTTCCCTTGGATGGCCCACTGAAGGATGCTGTTCTTTAACTGCTTTCCGTTCATGGCCTATTCGTCAATCTTGATTTCGATTCCGAGGATCTTCTGAATCTCGGCCAGCGTGCGGTCAATTTCGTGATCTAAGGCCTTGCGCTTCTTGAAGTAGTCCGCAAGAAGTTCTGCCGGGGGTAAAACCTCTTCATCATCCTTCGGGAATTTGCACTGGTCAAAGTTGCAGTCCATGGCAATCAGTTCTTCTGCCGTGAACTTTCGTGACTTCTCGTTACCTTCCTCGACGATAATCTCCTTACGATCATTCCACCAATCTTCGATAGGCTTGCAGTGCTCCAATTTCATCGGCTTCGTCTTGGAAAAATGCTTGTAACCTTCTGGCATGTCGAGGCGATAGAACCAGGTCTCTTTGGTCGCATATTTTTCTGGTGCGCCCTCTGCCCTCTCGTTGTTGAAAAAGAGAATATTCGTGGCAATCGAAGTATAAGGGGAGAAAATGCTCCCTGGCAGACGAATAATCGTATGCAGGTTGAATTCACGGAGCATCTTTGTCTTGATTGCCAATTTAGCTCCATCCACACCGAACAGAAAGCCATCCGGAACAATGACAGCAGCCCGGCCATCCTTTTTAAGCCTGTACATAATCAGAACCATGAAGAGGTCAGCTGTCTCGCTGGAGCGCATGTCCATAGGGAAATTACCCTTGACACTTGCCTCTGTGCTTCCCCCATAAGGAGGATTCATGGCCACGACATCTACTTTATCACTCTCCTTGAAATCACTCATCTTGGTGCCCAGGGAATCGCAGTGTTTAATGTTCGGCGCCTCGATGTCATGCACGAGCAGGTTAGTAATGGAAAGAAGATACGGCAAAGGTTTCCATTCCTGTCCGTATACGGAATTCTGGAACTTGTTGAAGTCATCCGTGGTCTTGACCTGCTGATTGAGGTAATTCAGCGCAGAGGTGAGGAAGCCACCGGTTCCAGAAGTAAAGTCTCCGAACTTTTCACCGAGTTTTGGCTTAAGCGTCCTCACCATGAAATCAGTGAGAGCTCGCGGTGTATAGAATTCACCCGCATTACCGGCAGACTGGAGATCTTTCAGAATTCCTTCATAGATGTCACCGAAAGTGTGACGGTCCTCTGCATCAGAGAAGTCAATCTCATCAATGACATTGATAACCTGGCGCAACAGGATACCGTTCTTCATGTATTGGTTGAGATCCGAAAAGACTTCCTTGACGATAGCTTTGCCGCGTGGAGTTTCCGGTGTGAGAGGCAGATTCTTCAACGTCTGGAAAAGGCCATCCGTACCATTGATGAACTCCAACAGCGCATCACCGGTCAACGCTTTTCCGTCCTTCTCATCTACAGCCCAATTGCGCCAGCGGAATTTCTCCGGGATGATTGAATCGAATGTCTTCCCATCAGACATGGCCTTGAATTCCCAGGTCTCTTCTTGAGTGTCATAGACCTTAAGGAAGAAAAGCCAAACCATCTGCTCGATACGCTGCGCATCTCCATTGATGCCAGCATCCTGTCTCATTATATTCTGGAGGCGCTTGATTATATTGTTTACTGCCATATCTTATGCTGCGTATAATCTTGATTCCATATTCTTAACGGCGGACAGATACCCATCCATACCACCGAAATACTTCATAATCTTCTGAGGCTTGCCAAATTGTGCCAGCTGGGGTGTAAGAAGGATCGCTATATTCTCCAGTTCCAGGATCCCCGTGTCGGCATATTTATCCAGCAGGATCTCAAGAACCTTACGTGCCTGTTCTCCATACTGGGTAAAGTAGTCGCTCTTCTTCACCTTGTTCGCCCTTTCCTTGCGAGTCATCGGTTTCTGGTCAAATGCCACATGACAGATGACATCAAATATGTCGGCCTCAGCCAGGGCCGGGTTCTGCTCCCGGATCGCATCGATCAGGACATCATATTCCTTAAGTTCCTTAACGATGACTTCCTTACGCTCAGCCTCAGTCCACTTCTGCAAGAAGTCATTCAGAGACGGATACTTGCCCAGGATCCGTTTCTTTGTGAAATCTGTGTATGACTCTTTCGTCAGCTTACCGTTGGCATCCAGGAAAGAAACGAACTCCTTGTCAATCTGGATATCAACACCATCCACATGATATTTTTCATGCGGTTCTCCCGGAGGAGTTTTGGGCTTCGGAGGTTTAGGTGTCGTTCCTCCACCTCCTCCCACACCTGTCGGGGGCTCAGGATCGCCATCGAATTCAGGGTCATGGAAAAGCTTGGTGGCATCCCTGAAGTCAAGGATCTCGAAATGCCACTTGCCTTTGTCCTCACGTATTCGTGTACCACGGCCAACAATCTGTTTGAACTCAGTCATGGACTGAATCTCCTTGTCTATTACGATCAGGCCGCATGTCTTGCAATCAACACCCGTGGAAAGCATCTCAGAAGTAGTGACGACTGTCGGATAAGGCTGGTCCACATCGATGAAATTATCAAGCTGTTTCTTGCCCTCATAATCATCGCCAGTGATCTTCATGACATAGCGATGGTCCTTCTGACAGAGGTCGGAGTTGAAGTTGGTAAGAAGCTGACGCATGGCTTCTGCCTCCTCTATATCAGGGCAGAAAACAATTGTTTTTGTCATTCGACCAATCTGCTTCAGCATCTTGGTTATACGCCAGGCCACAATCTCCCTCCTTTTGTTTATGGCGAGTTCCCGGCCGAACTCCTTCCTGCTGAAGTATTCGGGTTCGATAATCTTTCCGTTAAGATCAGCCTCCCCTTCTTCAGGGATATATCCAGTCAAATCAACGCTAAGGAAGGAATTGGTGACGCGATAAGGAGCTAGGAAACCATCCTCGATACCCTGCTTCAACGAATAAGTGTAAATCGGGTTTCCGAAATAATCAAGGTTGTTGGCACCATCTACAGCCTTAGGAGTGGCCGTCATACCGATTTGTGTTGCCGATGAGAAATACTTGAGAATCTCCTTCCATTGTGAGTCATCCTTAGCAGACCCCCGGTGACACTCGTCAACGATTATGAGATCAAAGAATGACGGTTGGAATTCAGTGTACGGATTCGGCTTGTCTTCTTCGGGAGAAACGAGTTGCTGATACAGCGCCATATAAATCTCATACGAAGAATCCATCGTCCTGTTCTGTATCTTGGTCATCCGGTTCTTGAATGGCCGGAAATCTTGTGTCATTGTCTGGTCGATGAGGACATTCCTGTCGGCAAGATAGAGGACCTTCTTCTTTGCTCCGGATTTGGTTAGCCGATGGATGATCTGGAAGGACGTAAACGTTTTTCCTGTTCCCGTGGCCATGACGATCAGTATTCTGTCCTGACCTTTCGCGACGGCCTCCACCGTGCGGTCGATGGCAATCCGCTGGTAATAACGAGGCTCATGCGAATCTATATCGAAATAATATGGCTCCTCAACAATCTTTTGTTCTTCAGGTGTATATCCCTTGAATTTGAGCAGACGCTCTTTAAGTTGCTCAGGAGTCGGGAACTCGTCAAGACCGATGTTCTTCTCGATACCTGTTGTGAAATCATATTCGGTAAAACCATCTCCATTGGAGCTGTAGGCAAACTTAAGGTCCAGGATCTCAGCATAAGTTTTGGCCTGCCCAATACCGCCGCTGACAGGATGATTGTTGTCTTTTGCTTCGACAACAGCAATCGGGAACTTATTCGGTTCGGCTTGAAGAAGATAGTCGGCAAACTTCTTCGCCTTTCTGGCATGCGAGGTCTGGCCCTGGAATATAATGCGTCCATCCGTGAAGGCATATTCCATCCGGATGTGCTGTTTATCCCACCCGGCACTTTCAAGCGCAGGTGTAATGAATTGCAGTTTTATGTCCTCTTCGGACAACTGCTTTTTGTCTGCCATCGTATGTAAAATCCTAGGGGTTTTGCTTTCACCTCATTCGGATAATATCGCTATTATCCGAACTTAATCGCAAATTTAATAATTTTAGGTGAATATCTCGGTTTAACTACATTTCAACTTCCCAGGTTTGTCTCCCAAGCCCGGATAGAATCTTTTAATAGAGCCGATTACCGTCACAGATACGAACAAATTCGCGCAAAAAAGCTAAATTTGCATATACAACAACAAATATCAACCTTAGGCGATAGTTCCATATGAGAGACGCTACCAAGCTCGACGTATATTTTACCGGCGACAAGACACTGTTTTTGATTCCCTTATATCAGCGTAAGTACGCATGGAAGAGAAAGCATTGCGAGAGATTGTTCGCCGATTTGCTCAAGGTCAAATCCGAGGGGCGCCAAAGTCACTTTTTCGGAAGCATTGTTACAATCAAGGCAAGCGAGACGGAGGATGACCTGTTGATCATCGATGGTCAGCAGCGAATCACGACCATATCTCTTCTAATTTTGGCTGCCATCCAGGCCGTACATGACGGCAATATGACATGTGAAAAAGGTGAAGAATATATAACGGATACGCGTAACAAATTCCTACGCGCAAAGTACCGCAAGGGAGAGCGCCAGATCAAGCTTCGTCCTATCGATAAGGACCGCATTGCCTATGACGCTATTATGGGCGGAGATCCGGATTACTTCATTCCGGCTACCGAATCCGGTATTACAAAGAATTATCAGTTGTTCTACGACCTGATCAAGATATCGGATATTTCATTTGACGACCTGATTGAAGCGATTGAGAAACTGATCATCATCGATATCCGGTTGGATTCCGGGGACAAACCACAGATGATTTTTGAAAGCCTCAATTCCTGTGGCAAGGATCTCGAGGAGGCTGATAAGGTGCGGAATTACCTGCTTATGTCCCTTACTTCGGCAGAACAGGAAGATTATTACTACAAGTACTGGTCAAAGATTGAGCATTTCACTGACGAGGAGCCGACCATGTTCATCCGTGATTTCCTTACGGTGAAGACAAAGGTTATCAGCAGTATGACCGAGCTCTACTTTGACTTCAAGCGATTCGATGAGGCTTACGGGAAGCCACGCAATGAACTTCTGGCGGAGATGCTCAAGTATGCCGATTACTATTACCAGGCATCTAAGGGCGCTACTAAATTCGATAAAGTCAATAAAAAGCTCCGCCAGCTTTCCAACCTTGGCTCGACCGTTTGTATGCCGTTCTATATCCAGTTCCTCGATTATGCCGAACAAAACGGATTGGAAGAGGACGAGATCTACAATGTATTCGATGTGGTCGAGAACTATTGGGCCAGAAGGATCATATGCGGTTATCCGGCCAATGTCATGAGCAAAACTTTCGCTATTATTCACAGTAATATTCTGAGAATTATGCGCGAGCACCAGAGGCGGGGAATTGAGTTGACTTCAACATATTCAGAACTCCTGAAGTTTGTTCTGCTGAAAAAGCAGGGCAATGCGGTCTTCCCTACGGACATTCAGGTCGAGAACGAATTCCATACGAGACAGATATACAAGATTCCTATCGACTACAGGTACTTCCTGTTCGAGAGGATGGAGAATGAGAACAGTAAGGAAGCAAATGAGCAGATTGTCCAGAAAATGAAGGACAACCATATCACGATTGAGCATATTATGCCTCAGACTCTTACTGCAAAGTGGAAAGAAGCCCTTGGAGAGAACTGGGAAGAAATCTACAATACCTATCTCCACACGTTCGCGAATCTTACGCTGACAGGGTACAATTCCTCCTATGGTAACCATACTTTCCAAGAGAAGAAAGAAGGGTACATAGATCATAAAGGGAATCAGATCTTTGGATTCAAGGATTCCGCATTCAGACTCAGCAATTACCTAAAGACTTGCGACAAGTGGACAGAAACCGAACTGAAGGAACGGGAAGGAATCCTCTTGAAGAAGTTCCTGGGATTGTGGCCGATGGCGACCACAGATTATCTCCCGCTCGAAAATGAGGCAGATGTCGTTTCGTTTAATGATGATGAGTTAGAACTCACAGGTCGTTACATAAGCGCATTCTCATATAAGGGTGAACGGCATCAGGTCGTGAACTGGAAGCAGATGCTTGAAAGTGTTTGCAAACTCATATACAAGGAACTTCCCATCCAGATGAACAGCCTTGCGGTCAGTGATTATTGGCTCCATCCGACCGATCGTGAGGACAGAAGCCGAATTGCCGATGGTTGTTACGTCCATTCTTCGTGCAGCACTCGGACGAAGTGTGCTATCCTAAATTACATTTTTGACCAGCTTGAGTTGAATCCCTCTGATTTGGAGTTTGAATTGATTCCCAAGTCTGACAAAGTAATCGAAGACGCTGAAGATATCTCCTCGAATTTGGCATAGGAAAACAATATGGTCGGCAAATTCCCAGTCATCACCCTCTGCGGCAGCACTCGCTTCAAGGAACAGTTCCTTGAGGCACAGAAACGTCTAACACTTGAAGGGAACATCGTTATCAGCGTCGGTCTCTTCGGACATTCTGGCGACAATGAAGTGTGGACATCCGGCACCAAGGAGATGCTCGACAATATGCATAAGCGTAAGATTGATATGGCAGATGCCATCTACGTCATCAATGTCGGCGGCTATATCGGTGAGAGCACTCGTTCAGAGATTGACTACGCCGAGAAGAACGGGAAAGGAATCATATATCTTGAACAGCCCTGAACATATGGAATCACGAAAGCACCTAGCAGCCGAGAAGAAGCGCTGCAACACACATAACTGCGCCCAGTCGGTCGTCTGCACCTACTGCGACCTCGTTGGCCTTCCGGAGCAGACCGCGCTTGACATCGCCGGAGCCTATGGTACAGGCATGGGCAACATGGAAGGCACCTGCGGCGCCCTTGTCGGAGCCGGGATGATCGTGGGCCTCGCGACCAAGGACCGCAACCTTTCCCGTTCCCGTATGAAGCAGATGATGGTGAAGTTCCAGGAACGGAACGGCGCCACCCAGTGCAAACTTCTCAAGGGCGTCGGTACCGGCAAGCCGCTTCGCGACTGCCCGGACTGCGTCGCCGATGCGTCGGAGTTCCTCGAAGAAATCCTCGGCCTATGACCTTCCTCCTCGAATCCCTCGCCGCCTGCGCCCTTTTCTCCCTGATGGTCTTCCTGATGTCCAGGGACCCGGTGAAGACGGTCTTCAACTATCCCCCGGCGATCATCGAACGTTGCCGGCAACTGGGCCTCGTCGATGACAGCAACCGTCCCGGCGGACCGGTCTTCTACGCGAAGAAGGTCACCGCACTGGTCGTTTTCGGTGTGCTGCTGGGCCTGCTGGTGCGCTATGTTAACGGCTGCATGACCTTCTGGGGCGGTTTCCTCACGGCCTATGCCCTCTGGAATGTAATGAACTGGTTCGACGCCATCGTGATGGACTGCCTCTGGTTCTGTCACGACCCGCATTTCGTGATCAAGGGGACGGAAGACATGACGAAGGACTACCACGATTACTGGTTCCACATCAGGGGCTCATTGATCGGCATGGTGCTGGCCATCCCGTCGGCCCTGATTGCGGGACTCATTGTGATACTTTGACACTTTTGATAACTAAACAAACTTATTGAAAAACGATAATTGAAAGGAAAGAGCCCAATGAAATACAGTACCATATATCCCATTACCGCAGCGAACATCAATGCCGATTACAGGCTGACCGTCGACGCCCTGCTCAATTTCCATGAGAGCACCGTGGCCCGATATTTCACAACGCTCGGAGTGGCCGCGTTCGATGTCCAGAAGGAAGACAAGACATGGGTCATCTCCGAAATCAATCTGGATTTACCCGCTCCTCCGGTCATGTGGTCGGAGGATGTCGAGATCATCCTCTGGATAAGCGAACTGTCCCCGCTTCGCGTCTGGATCGATTTCACGGCACGGGAAGTCCATTCCGGAGTCATTGCCGCCAGGGGGAACAGTTGCTGGTCGCTGATATCCATGTCCGAGCGCAAACTGGTTTCCTGCGAGGGTTACATCCCAGCCTCAGAGGTCGTGGACGAACTCTCTGCCGGCCCCCACAGGAAACGGCTTCCCCTGAAACTCCAGGATGAACCATCGTCAACACTCGGACACACCATCAACCTGATCGACCTGGATTTCAATGGTCACACGAACAACCGCCGATACGTGAGCATGGCGCTCATCTGCTTCGACGGTGAATTCCTTTCGACGCACCGGCCGGATTCCTTGAACATCAAGTTCATCAAAGAATCCAGGATGGGTGACGAGATCGCTAATTACACTTACGACACCGATCATCCTTCCACCTTCGTCGGCAAGATTATGAACGGCCTCGGGGAGGAACTCTGCCGCGTCCAGAGCCATTGGCGGGAGAAGGAGCCGCTGGAGGGTATCTCTAAAGTCAACCTGATCCGAAATCCCTAGACTTGTATTGGACGAAGTCAGGACTGCAAGCCATATAGTTCGTCTATTAATTCAAGGACAAAGATACGCCCTTGCAGCCATTTCCGCAAGGGCGTGCCTTTTCATTATGCCTTTTCCACCGGCACTTGGATGATGGTGAGCCATTTGGCCGGGTCCTCTTGATTCCAGATGCCGTCGATGTAAACGGCGCGCGGTGCATCGACAATCTT
>ODAI011933212.1_pt1 | contig 15891 bp, 11 predicted proteins | sample 1539321 | NCBI WGS metagenome assembly ODAI01 (sample SAMN02144231, study PRJEB22623) | gut metagenome | biome: sheep rumen | host: Ovis aries | place: New Zealand
AATAGATTATCTAAAGTAACTGCTTGCATTGAATTTATTGATTTTTCTCTTTCTTGACGTCTTCTTCTTTCTATTAAATGTTTTGCCATTTTTTCGTCTTTAACTTCATAGAAAATATCTCCAGCTTGAGGTACTTCTGTAAGCCCCATAACTTCAACAGGTGTAGATGGTCCAGCAGATTTAACTTTCTTGCCTTTATCATTTACCATTGAACGAATTCTACCAATTGAAGTACCAACAACAATTGTGTCTCCAACATCTAGAGTTCCTCTTTGTACAAGTACAGATGCAATTGTACCTTTATTCTTATCAAGTCTTGCTTCAATTACAGCTCCTTTAGCTTGTTTATTTGGATTTGCTTTAAGCTCTAATACATCAGCTTGAAGCAGAACCATTTCTAAAAGACCATCAATATTTATATTCTTCTTAGCGGAAATTTCAACAAATATTGTGTCTCCTCCCCATTCTTCAGGAACTAATTCATATTGCATTAATTCTTCTTTAACTTTTTGAGGATTGGCATCTGGTAAATCTATTTTATTAATAGCCACTATTATCGGAATTCCAGCAGATTTTGCATGGTTTATAGCTTCTACTGTTTGTGGCATAACTCCATCATTTGCTGCAACAACAAGGATTGCAATATCAGTAATTTGAGCACCTCTTGCTCTCATTTGAGTAAAAGCCTCATGTCCTGGAGTATCTAAGAATGTAATTTCTCTATCATTAATTTTAACTTTATATGCACCAATTGTTTGTGTAATTCCACCTGCTTCTCCACTAATAACATTAGTTTTTCTAATAACATCTAAAAGAGAAGTTTTACCATGGTCAACGTGACCCATAACAACTACTACTGGAGGACGAGCAACTAAATCTTCTTCTTTATCTTCAGATTCATCAAACAATATATCTTCTTCTTTTACTTCTACTTTTTTATTTGCTGTAACCCCAAATTCAGAAGCAACCAAAAATGCTGTATCAAAATCCACATCATTATTAACTGTTGCCATAATACCAAGTGTCATAAGTTTCATTATAACTTCACTTGCAGTTTTCTTTAATTCTTGTGCTAAATCCTTTACACTTATAGTTTCTGGAATTGTTATTTCTGTAAGTTTGAATATTTTTTGTTTAGATTTTTCTTCGCCTTTTGCTTTTTTCTTACCTTTTCTACCTCTACTATTTGATAAATCGTAATAATCAAGCATACTATCTTCTTGATCTTCAAACATTCCTGATAAGTTATTTCTTTGTTTTAAATTATTTAGTTTATTTTCATTAATAGATTCACTTTGATTTCTTCTTGATGTTTTCTTTTTAGTAGCTCTATTTTCGTCAAATTTATTATTATTTTTCTTTTTATCAAGATTTCTATTAAATTCACGAGCTGATTTTTCTTCCATATTTGTGTCAACAGTCATTATATCTTTAATATTTTTTTCTATTCCTCTTTCATCTAATGGACGTCTTTGACCAAATTTGTTATTATTATACCCATTTCTATTTTGATTATTGAATCTATTATTTTGGAAATTATTATCTTTTCTTTGGAATGTGTTTTGGTTTTCTCCATTTCTTTGATTATTCTTAAATCCTTCTCTTCTTCTATTTTGATAATTGTTTCCATCATTATTGTTTTTAGAGTCTCTATAATTATTTTTTTGATTTTGATAATTAGCTTTATTCTGTTGTTGATTATATGCTCTATTTTCATTTCTTGATTGATTTTCTTTTCTTATTTGTGGTTGAATAGGCACTTTATTTTGTGTTTGAATGTTAATTGTTGTATCATTTTTTGTTTCCTCAAGTTTTTCTTCAGCTTTTCCTTCAGCATTCACTGGCTTTTTCTCTACTTTGGGTTCTTCTTTCTTTTTACCTAGTCCAAACAATTCACTAACTGTCATAGGTTTTTCAGGTTTATTTCTATAGACTATATTAAAATCTTTATTTTGATTTCTTTTAACAAAAGGATTTTGGTTTTCTTTTCTTTTTTCTTCTTTTTCTTTTTTAGGCTCATCTTGTATAATAACTTCTCTTCTAATAATAACCGGATTATCTTTTATACCTTTTTCTTCAACTTTTTTGTCTAGTTTACTAGATTTATTTTCCTTTTGGTGTATCTGGCTACTATTATTATCCTTTATATTACTTTTCTTAATATCCATTTTTAGTTTTTCTACATCTTCATCTGAAATAACACTTAAATGGCTTTTTAATTCAATTCCTATCTTCTTAGCCATTTCTAATAATTCTTTACTAGGAATATCCATTTCTTTTGCAAGTTCATATAATTTAATCTTTCCCAATAAATTCACCCCCATTTATATATTTCCTTATATCTTCATATATCTCTTTATTTATTTCCATTTCAAAAGCTCTTGAAATTTTTTTATTTTTTATAGCTTTGTTTAGACAATTTTCTAATTTGCATATATATATTCCTCTACCATCAGCTTTTCCGAGATAAATCTAAATTTACTTCTCCATTTTTATTTTTTACAATTCTGATTAAATCATTTTTATCTTTTTTTGAATTGCAACCTATACACGTCCTTTGTGGTATTTTTTTCACTCTTCGTTATCCTCACTTTCAGAATCTTCATTACTATTCAAAATTTCTCTGAATTGGCTTTCTGATTTTATGTCAATTTTCCAGTTTGTTAGCTTTGCTGCAAGTCTTGCATTTTGACCTGCTTTACCTATTGCTAGAGATAATTGATCATCAGCTACTATTACTTGTGCAAATTTTTCATCATAGTTTGCATCTACTGCCATTATTTTTGCAGGAAGCAAACTTGAAGCAATAAATATAGAAATATCTTCATTCCATTCTATTACATCAATTTTTTCGCCATGTAACTCATTAATAACATTTTGAATACGTATACCTTTTTGACCAACACAAGAACCTACTGGATCTATATTTGGATCTGGTGAAAATACCGCAACTTTACTTCTTTTTCCTGGATCTCTTGAAACACTTTTTATTTCTATAAGTCCTTCATATATTTCTGGAATTTCAAATTCTAAAAGCTTTCTAACGAAATCTGGATGACTTCTTGAAACTATAACTTGAGGAGCACCTTTTTCTCCTTTTTCAACATCAATTACAACAGCTTTAATTTTATCATTAACATTGTAATTTTCTGTAGGAATTTGTTCTTTTATAGGCATAACTCCTTCAAGTTTTCCTAAATCCATAATAACAATTCCTCTTTCTGCTTTTTGAATTGGTCCAGAAACTATTTCTCCTTTTTTGTCATTATATTCACTATATATAATTTCTCTTTCAGCCTCTCTTATTTTTTGTACAATAACTTGTTTTGCTGTTTGAGCAGCAATTCTCCCAAAATTTTTTGGTACAATTTCTATTTCAACACTATCTCCTATTTTTAGTTCTTTATTTATTTTTTTAGCATCTTTTAAGCTTATTTGAGTAACTGGATTTTCTGGATTTTCAGTAACTTCTTTAATAGAATAAACATGTGTTGCTCCTGTTTGTTCATCTGTTTTTATTTTTACATTTTCTTGTGCGTCAAAATTCCTTTTATACGCTGTAACTAGTGCTGTTTCTATTGATTCTAGTAAATATTCTTTTTTTATTCCTTTCTCTTTTTCTAAATCTTCTAAAGCTAATATAAGCTCTTTATTATCAATTGCTTTCATATCTAATTCCTTTCCACCTTATCTATCCTTTTTTATTTAATCTATGTAGACTGTCTTTACTTGTGCTATATTTTTTCTATCTATTTCTATAAGTTCTTCTGATTCTATCTTTAATGTATCATCAGTTATTTCTCCAAGATTTCCTACATAGTTTTTATTTCCTTTTTCATCCTTTTTAAAAAGTTTTACTTCAACAAGTTCTCCTTGAAATTTTTTTAGTTGCCAATCTTTTCGTAAAAGTCTTTCTATACCTGGAGAAGAAATCTCTAAATAATATTGGTCTTTAATGAAGTCTGCTTCATCAATTAAATCCTTTATTTCATCATTTACTTTTTCACAATCGTCTAAAGAAATTCCTTGCTTATTATCTATCACTATTCTTAAAATTCTATTTGGTCCTTCTTTCAAAAACAAAACATCATATAATTCATAACCAAGTTTTTCAATTTTTTCTTTAACAAGATTTTCAATTTTTTCTTCTATCCTTACCAACAATGTTCCTCCTTAATCATTTATTTATGAATTTAGCTCTTTACAAGACTTAAGAGCGGGATTTTTTGCTCCCGCTCTTTCTCTCTTTTATTATGCTTTTAATATTATACCCCTTTTTTTCAATAAATGCAAGGGTTTTTGGAATTTTTTTCATAAATTTTTAAAGCTGTTTCAGGACTATCTACTCCTTCTTTATTTTTTATAGGAGCAAATTCTTCTTCCCTTTTTACTCTCATTACAAGCATATTATCCATTACTTTGAATCCATCAAAAACAAAAGCCTCAAATTTATATAATCCTTTTTTTATTTCTAAATGATATTGCATCTTTTGTGCAGTTATTTTTTCAATAACATTGATATTTAATAAATGGCTAACAATATTTGCATCTCCATATACAAGATCTCCATTTTGATTTTTATCATTTCTCATTTCTTCTGTTAATTCTATGTATTCTACAATTCCTGGTTTCCCATTCTTTTTACAAAACACTCCAACTTTTTCTTCTGGATATGCTTTTGCAACAGATTTTGATGATATTTGCATATTATTTTTTATTGTTAGTCCAAGAAAGATTGGATCTATAAAATTTACCATAATATTATCTACGCCTGAAACATATAACCATTCAATACCTTTTGCTCTCATATCATCTATCATTTTTTGTTTTACTAAAGCTGCATAAACAGCCCCATTTCCATTTGAAGCAGTTTTTATTTTGTTATCTTCAATTATCATTTTACCTTCTGGAGTAAGCATAGGCAATTTATCTTGTTTGAAGAATTTAATTTTTTCCTTGTCTAAAGAAAAATAGTTGTGTTCTTCGAAGAAATTTACTGTTTGATTGTTGTTTTGTTCGCTCGTCATTATATACCAGTATGGATATGTACCATACTGGTTTTCAAACTTTTTAAATTTTTCTGCTAAGATTTGAAATATATATTTTCCATTCGCAAGCTTATATGTTCCTTTTGGTCCATCCCATCCAAGTCTAGTTCCTTGTCCTCCAGCCATTGTTACTACAGCATATTGGTTTTGTTTTATTATATTTAGTCCTATATCTTCTAGCTGTTTAATTTCACTTTCGCCTATTTTTTCTTTATCTATACAATTAATTGCACTTATCTCACACTTTTGATTTTCTTTTTTTATGTTTAAGTTTTCATATAATTCCGTAATTTCTTCGAAATTTATTTTTAATATTTGATTTACTAGCTCTTGTTGTTCTACTCCATTTAAGTTATTTAACGAACTTAAAATATCCTCTTGTTTATATTTTTTTAATATATTTTGAGCAATTTCTAAATTTTGCATTTTATTCATTCCTTTCGTATATTTAAAGTCAAGTTGAAAAATTGATAACAATCTAATTATTATCAATTTCAACTTTATTTATATTATATTACCATCTTTTTATTTATTCTACACCAAAATTTGAAATTTAACAAGAGCTTTTAGAAAAATACATATTCAAACTATTAGTCTCATAAGTTCTATCGTTCATTTCTTCGCATTAGAGCCTTAAGTCCTGGTATTTTAGTGTCTGTTATAAATCCGATTTTTAATACTACTTATAAATGTATCAATTGGTTCTTCAACAAACTTATTATTTTCTTCGTCGTATCTATATATTAATAATGGTTCATTTTTTGCGATAACAATATATTCAATTAATTTATCTTTTTGAAAATATCCATCTACAGAATAAATCTTATATTTTCCACATTTATATATTCCATTCAAAAAAGGCTCTGTAGGTGAAAAAGCTTCCCCAAGTCTTTTTTTGTGATAAGCTAATCTGTCTCTACCTTTTAGTTGAGGGGTTTTATATGGTTCAAGGTTTTCAATTGCTACTCTAATCCACTCTAAGTTTAATTTGTCTGATTCATTAGACATAGAGCCATACCAGCTTAAAAGGTCTTTATATCCATCAGCATAAGATTTTTTGTCTAAGGGATAGTTTGTTAATTTATCAAAGGTTTCTATTGTTCTTTTTGAAAAAACACAATTCTCTTTTCCGTTATTACTTAATATATAATCTCTATATGAAATTCCAAAATCTACTGTATGAGAATTAGATTGAATTCTTCTTAAATCATCTTCTAAATCTATTATATATTCTGGAATTTTTTTATCTAAAGGTTCTATTATTAAAAATGTATGTGGAGCATATTTTCTATTACAATGAACATCTTGAATAACTTTACTTTTGATATTCATTTTATCAAATATAGACTTCTCTAAAAAAGAAATAGCTCTACAATTTCCAATATATTTCTCCATCATTTCTTGTACATCTGGCTCTTTTTGGAAAATTTTTATTTTTTCTTTTTTTGTCCCAAACCAATAATTTAAATCAAAACTAAACCTCATTCCAAGAGTCATATATATTTTTCGTATAATTATAGTTTCATAAAACGACTCAAAAGTTTCAAATTGATTTTTTAAATCTTCATCTTTTTCGTATGCATTTTGAAATCTTTTTTTATTTTTTTCCTTGTATAATTTAACCGCTTCTATAAATTTAATGTAATTAGAGCCTCTATCTATACTATTTTCGATTTCTTCTATTGTAATTTCAGAAGGTAGCTGTTCAATGTATTTTTTCATTTAGTATTATCATTCCTTTTTTAATTTGATATTTTATTGCCACTCTGTTGTAGCTGGTGGCTTACTTGTTACATCATAAATAACAAACTCTATTTTATCTCCAAATTTTTCTTCTATTTCTTTTACAATTTCTTGAACTTTTTCTTTAGATACTTCTTTTCCAATTTCTCCCGGTCTTCCTGTCATAAAGTCATTTGTAACAAAAGTTCTTATTGCAATTGAATATTTTTTTGTTATGCCGATTGGAATTAATACTGCAAATGTTTGGCTGACTTTTGCATCTTCTAATTTGGTTGTAACAATACTATCTATTTCACGAAGTAAATCTACATTTTCATCTGCAATTCTCATATCATAGCAATTTATTATTCCATCAAAATTACTTTTATTTAAAATGTATCCAACTCTATTTATAGTATTTATTTTGTCTGTTATCTCTTTAGCTTTTGATGTTATTTCATTCCAGTTAAAATCTAGCTTATTTCCTTCAAGCAGACATAGATTTCTATAGCTTCTTGCATCTCCTTGAACACCAACTGATTTTATAGGAAGTATATATCCTTTTTGATTTGTATTTTCTAAAATACTCTTTAATTTTTCTACTTCGTTAGCTGTAATCTCTACTTCACTTGATTTATCGTGGCATATTAATCTAATTGCTAAACCTGGTCCTGGGAAAGGCTGACGTGACGCAATTTTTTCGTCTAATCCTAATTTTCTTGCAACTTTTCTAACTTCATCTTTATGCCAATCACTATTTGTTTCTACTATTAACCCTTTTTTCCTAGCTTGTCTTACAATTTCTACGTCATTGTGATGTGTTTTTATTTTATGTGCAAATCCACTTATATCAGGATTTCCACTTTCTATTAAATCTGGTCTTAAAGTACCTTGTGCAATAAATGTATTTTCTTTATCTAACCCCAGTCTTTCTATCACCTTATTTGCAATTTGAATAAATACCTCTCCAATAATTCTTCTTTTTCTTTCTGGATCAACTTCTTTTACCAATGGTCCAATTGGTCCTTCTTCTGTTTCAACTATAGTATTAAAAAATGTTTCTTTGGCATTTTCTCTAATTAAGTTTTTCATTCCAAGCTTTTTTAAACTTTCACATACTATATCACTTTCATTCTTTCTCATAAAACCAGAATCAATGTGAATAGCATAAATATTATCTGCTGGAAGTGCTTTAACTAGAAGAGCTGCAGTAACTGCAGAATCCACTCCTCCACTTACTAAGCAAATAATTTTATTATTTTCTACTTTTTCTTGAATCATTTTTATAGATGTTTGAATTCTATCTTCTAATGCATACACTTCTTTATAATTAGCTACTTTTCTTATAAAGTTTTCTAACATTTTCATTCCATTTTCAGTTAAATCAACTTCTGGATGGAATTGGAATCCATACATTTTTTTATCTTTGTTACCAATTCCAGAAATTGCATCACCTGATTTTGCAATTATTTGGAATCCATTTGGTGTATTTCTAACATTATCTCCATGACTCATTAAAACTTTTTGAGTTTGTTCTAGTCCATCAAATATAGGCATAGTATTATCTACCCATACTTCACATTGACCATATTCTTTTTTTATGTTACTATCTATTATTCCTCCAAAATGATCTGACATTAATTGCATCCCATAACATATTCCAAGTACAGGAACACCCATTTCAAATATTTTTTCATCAAAATTTAATCTTTGACTTTCTCCAATATTATTAGGCCCACCTGATAATATAACAGCTTGATATTCCTTTAAATTTTCACTTTTCACATTTATTGGAAAAATATCAGATTTTACTCCTAATTCTCTAACTCTTCTATCTATTACTTTTGTATATTGTCCTCCACAATCAAGTATAGCTAATTTTTCCATTTTTTCCTCCAATTTCTTACTTATAAATTAATATTATCTTTCGTCACAACTTGGCATTTTAGTCTTCAAATATTCCAGGAACTTATTTAATACCTCTATAGTTTCTTTTGCATTTCTAACAAAACGTTCATCTTCATATCTTGTTTTAATAAGCTCTTTAAGTGCATCTCGTAAATTATGCGGTTTTATCCAATGTGGGTGATATTCCCCAGCTTCTTCTCTTTCTGTTAATCTCATCTTGCTCTCATCAATATTTGCTTCTGTTTCTATTAAATAAAATGTTGTGATTATAGTTTTATATGTATTAGCTTTTTCGGATTTCGCTTTACATAATATAGTTTTTACGTTGATTTCTTTAGCAGTTATACCCGTTTCTTCTCGCACTTCTCTAATTAATGCATTTAAAGGCTGTTCATCTTCCTCTATTCCACCACCTGGCAATATTAGTGTTTTAGTTTTATTAAAAAAACCAATTGCAATATTTCCTGTTTTAGTGTTATAAATAACTGCTCTAACCTTTTTTTCTATAATTTTTTCTTCATTTATTTTTACATTATTTTCCACTATAATTACAACCTTGAATTAAAATACTCTTTTTTTTAATTCGTCTTTTGTTAATTATACATCTCTAACAGTTAAATCATGTGCAGAACCTTCTTGTATACTAAGGTTTGATACTGGTGTTAAAATTGCCTTTTCATGGAATTCTTCAATTGAAGCAGATCCACAATTTGACATAGTTGATTTTATTTTCTTAATAGTTACTGCTAAATTGTCTTTAAGTGAACCAGCATAAGGAATATATGAATCTACTCCTTCTACAAATGACATTTTTTCGTTTTTAGAACCCAAATCATATCTTTGCCAACTTCTTGCTCTTTTTGAACCTTCTCCCCAATATTCTTTGAAAAATTCGTTATTGATTTTTACTTTTTGTGTTGGACTTTCATCAAATCTTGCAAAATATCTTCCCATCATAACAAAGTCGCATCCCATAGCTAAAGCAAGTGTTATATGATGGTCATGAACTATTCCTCCATCTGAACATATAGGAATATAAATTCCTGTCTTTTTTGCATACTCATCTCTTGCTTTTGCAACTTCTATACAGCTTGTTGCTTGTCCTCTTCCTATTCCTTTTGTTTCACGGGTTATACAAATTGATCCTCCGCCAATTCCTATTTTAATAAAATCAGCTCCGCTATCGGCTAAATAATCAAATGCTTCTTTTGATACAACATTTCCTGCACCTATTTTTACTTTTCCATTATATTTATTATGTACCCATTCTATAACTTCTTTTTGCCATACAGAATAACCATCTGATGAATCTAGGCAAAGAATATCTGCACCCGCTTCTACTAGTGCTGGAATTCTTTCTTCATAATCACGCGTATTAACTCCAGCTCCTACCATATAACGTTGTTCTTCATCTTGAAGTGATAAAGGATTTTCTTTATGTTGTTCATAGTCTTTTCTAAATACTAAAGAGTTTAAATTTCCATTATCATCTATAATAGGAAGACAATTTATTTTCTTTTCCCATATTATATCATTTGCTTCTGATATAGTAAGACCTGGTTTTGCTGAAATTATTTTTTCTACTGGTGTCATAATATCTTCTACTTTTTTATCTAGGCTGTCTCTTGTAATTCTATAATCTTTACTTGTAATTATTCCTAAAAACTTTCCGTTTGGCGTACCATCTTCTGTTACAGGAATTGTTGAATGGTCTGTTTCTTCTTTAATTTTTAATATATCTGCTAAAGTATCTCCTGGTTTTAAGTTCCATTTACTTTTAACAAATCCAGATTTTGTTTCTTTAACATTTCTTACCATTTGAGCTTGGTCTTCAATTGATTGAGACATATATATAATTGCAATTCCACCTTCTCTAGCCAAGGCTACTCCCATTTTTTCTCCAGATACAGACTGCATACAAGCTGACATAAATGGTACATTTAAGTACATTTCTGCCTCTTCTCCCACTTTATGTCTTACAAGTGGTGTTCTTAAAGATATTTTATCTGGTGTGCATTCTCTTGTTGTAAGTCTTGGTATTAATAAGTATTCATTAAATGTTTTTGATTCCTCTGTTAAAAATATTGCCATGTTTAAATCCTCCTTAAATTTTTATATTTTCCGTTTATGTATAGTTATTCAATATTATACTACAAATTCTGATGTTTTGTAAACAAATTTCTACAAAATTTCTTGAATAATATTGTCTATGTTTTTGTCACATGATTTTGTATAAAACTTACTCTTTTTTTTGTATACAGGATAAATTCTATATATGTTACTTATTGGATTTATTACAATTTGTATAGTTGTGTCTTTTGATACATAGGCATCTCGCAAATGAAATACTTCATGTACTTTTTTATTTTTATCTCCTATTATAGTACAATGTATATGCCCTCTTCTTTCATATTGATGTCCATTAGTGAATTCTTTCCATTCTGGTTCAAATCTTGGATAATTAGTTCCAACGCCATAAAATTCAACATTTTTTTTCAACTTAAAAGTTTTTTCTAAACCTATGTCTGTTGCTTCTTGTAATATTTTAAAAGCCTTTTTAGGCTTATGTTTTAATACCCTACCATTAATTTCTGTACAAAATCCATCTAACATCTTTGATTTCATATATATTTGAATTGCATATGAATTTAATCCAAATTTACTCGCAATCTCTGTTGTTAAATCTAGCAAACTAACATTATCACTTTCTACTTCAATATTTAAATATAACGATGTAGAGTTTTTATATTTACATTCTTTCAAAAATGCTGTATGTGAATATACCATTCTATCTTCTCTTAAATATTTTTTATCTTCATCATATAAAGGTATACTCTTGCTATATTCCTGATCTTGTGATAAATAGCCACTAACGCTTTGAGATATACCGCTTCCATCATTAGAATTAATAAGCATTTGCTCAAATACTTCTCCTCCTGGATGGTTTTCGTTTTTATCTGCTCCGCTACAACCAAATCTCAAATAATTTGAGTTTTTTTCTAAAACATTTAGTTTCATAATAATTTTTCTAACTACTTCATCTTTGAATTCTAAAGCTTTAGCAAATCTAAAATTATCTATTCCATTCATATCTACTATAATAGAATCTTCTGTTCCATAATCTACGTTAAGTTTCATATCTTTATCATTATCTAATTTTTTGATAATACATTTAGCATGTTTTATATTAAATTTGCTTATATTACCGTATTATATGATTTGTAAATTTTCTGTTTATCACAAAATAAAGCTCATTTTCTATTTTAATGATATATGTATTATTCTTATATTTTGTCACTTCAACATCATCTAAATCTTTAATAGGTTTTACTTTTAAAATCTTATTTTCATTATTTATTATTATCATACTATTATTCCATTCTTAATACATTTTCTTTCAAAAACTTTGCTACACCATCATTTACATTTGTATCAGTTATATAATTTGCTATTTTTTTTAGTTCTTCTTCTGCATTCCCCATTGCTACACCTGTTCCAGCATTTTTTATCATTTCTAAATCATTTATATCATCTCCAAATGCAATAACATTTTGTTTACTTATTCCAAATTTTTCAATAATGCTATTTATAGCAACCCATTTTGATGATTCTGCATTCATAATCTGGCAAAGTGTCTTTTTATCTGTAATTACACCTTTTACTGTTTGAGGAAATAATTTTAATATTTTTTCATCAATTGGTTTTTCTGAACATATTATTACTTTATATGCACTTTTATATTCCATCTTTCTTAAATCTTTTATTTCATTTTTTGCATTTCCAAAAAATGGAGTAGTATCAAAATTAGAATATAATGTATCATTAACTTCAATAGATAATTGATTATATCCACAGCTTTCACTTATATCTAAAATTTTAATAACATCATTTTTAATTATTTGTTTTTCATAGATAACCTCTAGATTATTTGATGATACGACAGCTGCACCATTATAGCAAATAATTGGATTATTTCTTAAAGGCTCTGGGACATATTTATACGCGTCTCTTGGTGGTCTTGCTGTTGCAAAAAGTATTATATTTCCTTTATCTCTCACATCTAATAAAGTTTTTATTGTATTTTCTGATACTGTTTTATCATTTCTTAAAGTTGTTCCATCTAAATCTAAAACTATTAATTTTTCCATAAAATTCAAATCCTTCCTATTATTATTTGTTTTGAATACACTTAAACATGTTATCTAACGAATTATTCCATAGAGCTAACTTATCACTTGATTTTCTGACTTTTATAGCATATTTTTTTTGCTTACATTTTACTATTTGGTATCTTTGCTCATTTGGCATATATTCTACACAATTTTGCATATCTACTCCTGCAATTTTTATATCATACTCTGATAAATTTTTCAAATACTTTTCCATTTCTTCTGGAGTAGCATCATCTGCTATAATAATTGGCACTTTATTATGTTTCATTATAGATGCTAAAGCAGTAATAACAGATAATTTATTTATACTGTCTTTATATTCATCTGAATATGATATTAAATCTGGTTGATGTTTTGACATATCTATTAAAATATAGTCTGTTTGCGGATTTAATAAATTATGAATATACCAAAAATAATCTTTAAAATCAGATTGAAAAAGTCCTATAGTTATAATTAAATTGTTTGATACTTCTTTTTTAACTTTTTCAATATAATTTTTTTCTGTTCTATGTTGAAGTTGTATATATATATTATTCTTGATAGTATACATTTTACATGTATTGATCATATTTTTTATTGACAATTCTTTTTCAAATAAAATGGCTTGTTTCATATTCTTTGGAATATAATTCTGAATATCTCTAATTGCGTTTAATTCTAATATTCCTATTGGTAAATTGCTATCTACATTTACAGAAGTATTTATAGGACTATATTTTATTTCATTTTTTAGATATTTTATTCTATCTGGATAAACTGCATGTATACCTATCATATTTACACCATTAGTTATAGCAGTATTTAAATCTTGGACATTTTGTATTCTACAAAGCTTAAATATAAATTCTTTTCTTTGTAATTGAGGAAATTTTTCCGTTTTTATTTCTGACATCTCATTTTCATTTAAATAAATATGCTCTAACATTTCAGTTTTTTGACTTGTTTTCCATGTATTAAAAGCTGTCACATACTCCTCAACAGGATTAAAATCAAGAACATTTCTCCAATTTGAAACTAAAATTTCTGATTTTTCTCCTAATAAATAATTAACTATATTATTATAATTTATAGCACTGACTCCTGCATATACTTTATTTCCTATTTGAGTCAAATAACTTTTTGATATATCAAGTGTTTTAAATGTAGTAACATTATTATCCAATAACAGAATGCTTTTGTTTCCTTTCTTTATTTCCTGTACATATTCTTCATATTTCTTTGGAATATATTTAAACAATGAAAAATCTATATCCTTCTCAATGGTTTGTTCTCTAATTTTCTGTTTTGAACTATAATGGCTATGCATTAGTTTGGGTATATCTTTTTTATTTAAAGCTATTTTAAAATATGCATTTAAAGCAAATCCTAGTGCTATTCCTCCATATGGGAAGTCTATTATATAATCTATATGGTTATTTGGTAAGTTGTTTGCAATGATTTTTACTGTCTTAAATATTGTTATATTATTATCTAATTCTCTCATTGTTTTATAATACTTAATTCCATTAGGAATAGTATTTATAATTTCTAATTTTTTTATAATAGAAATAACTTTTCTAACAGTAATATTGATATCTTCTTTTTTAAAAAACAACTTATACATCATTTCTGTTACTTCTTTTGCTAATTTTATACCATTACTATGATATTTACTCAATATTTTGTTTCCTTTTAATTCATTTAATTCAATTAAATTTAATAAATATAAAGAAGCTTCTAATAAGTTATCTATTATGCAATAAATTAGAATGTAATCATTTTCGCTTACATATTTTTTTAATATATGTTCTTTTTCTATTATTTCTAATAATTTCAAACAAGTTTTAATCTGCTCTTTCCATTTTTCATTAATAGTTCTATTATCTAGAAATATATAAGCAGGAAGCCAATTATAATATAAGTTACCTCTCAAATAAACTGTATCATTCTTAATAAAAGTTAATTTTTTTATATTATCTTCAAATGAATTTTTATCATTAGAATCCTGTATTAATTCTTTTAAATTGTTTAAAGAATTTTCAAATTCATTTATATTTATATATGTAATTCCTATCTTATTTGTATTTTTTTCTATTAGCTGAAGAAACTCAGATAGTTCTATTTTTTTTTGAGTTAAACCTATTTTGCTAGAAGTATCACTTATTAATTCATTTTTTATTTTTTCTTTTGTAAATGTTTTCATGAATTTTTTCCATGTTGTATTTTCTTTTTTATGTGGTATATGTTTGATATTTAAAGCTATTCCTCCATTTAATTCAACGGTTTTAAATAATTTCATATTTTCATTTGAGTCATCTGCTAAAAATTTTATTTTTCTATCATTTTTTATTAATTCACTTACAAAACCTTCTTTTTTTTGTTGTGACATATGAAAAATTTCTTTAATACTGTTTTTTGTAAATTCTAACTTTGAGCCAATTATTTTGTACCTTAATTTTGATATCCCACTTTTTTCGATAATTCCATCTACTACACCTCTAATAAATGGTTCATATCCTGAAGTTAGGAATATTACCTTCAAAGTAGGACCATAGTATCTCATTAAAAATTTAACATAATTTACCCAATCATTATAAATTTCAACCAAATTATTTGCAGTATAAACACCTGCTACATAAAACTTTATTTCATTTACACTATCTCCGGATGTAAAGTATGTTGTCATTTGTGACATATTTTCTATTTTATCGATAAATTTACTTGTTATTTTTCTGTCTATTATATTTAATGTGTCCTCTCTAAATTTTTTCATTTTAATCTCATCTGGTACTTCAAAAGCTTTTTGATTTAACTTTTTAAATATTTGCACATTTTCTTTTGATATTAATAAATCTTCACATATGCATGCTTGATACCAAGATGTGGTATTTATAATTGTTCTATCAACATCAAAAATTACAATATCATCATTTAAATTAATTTCTTTTAATTGTTCTTTCCAATTAGCTTGCATAGTACCCCCTTATTTTTATATGGTATTTATTAAAAAATATACTTCTATATTTTACCACAGAATTAGATTTTATTCAATATCTTAT
>ODAI010400575.1_pt1 | contig 15890 bp, 20 predicted proteins | sample 1539321 | NCBI WGS metagenome assembly ODAI01 (sample SAMN02144231, study PRJEB22623) | gut metagenome | biome: sheep rumen | host: Ovis aries | place: New Zealand
GAGGCGGCCATACCAGCTTTCGCCGCCTTTGTGTTCCTTGATTTCAACGATCATATTGGGTTCTCCTTCAAATTGCACCTCGGGGTTCAAAAGGCCCATCTGCTTCCAGACCTCGATCTCGTGCAGGGCCACGCGCTGGGCAGTCTGCGGCGTTCCGACCGCCTGATTGATCGCGTAAGCGGCGACACTGAGCGTCATTAGAATTGCCGCAACGAGTCCCAGGGTGATAAAGCGTTTCTTTTTCACATGAATATTCCTTTCTGAATCGACGACAGTATGTGGGGCCGGAAGGTATGCTTCCGCAATAAAACGATCATCCATGTCTCCGATCGCTTTTGACAGCAGTTCCCGTTTCATACCGAATAGCCCTCCTTTGCTAGTGCTTTTTTCAGTTTTCCTCTCAGGCGGAAGAGCCGCACGGAAACACGGTTTGTGCTGCTGCCAGTCTGCGCCGCGAGCTCCGTTACCGTGTCCGCGTAAAAGTAGCGGCGCACAAACAGGCAGCGATCCTCCCAACCGAGACTTTCGAGAAAACGGTTGATTGCGGCGGTCAGTTCCTTCGCTTCCGTCTCGCTTTCCACGTCCATGCGGGAAGGGATACTTTCCGCCAGCTCGTCAAGAATCAGATCATAATTTCCGCCGCGCTTTTCCGCTCTGTTTGCATGATATCGGTTTACGGCCAGGTTGCGGGCGATCCTGCAAACGTAGCTTACGAGGGGATTTGGATTCTGAGGCGGAATACTGTTCCAGCACCCCAGGTAAGTATCGTTTACGCATTCTTCCACATCCAGCCGGTCGCTGAGAATATTTGAGGCCGTCTTCTTTACGGCATGTCCGTATTTGCTGTCCAGTTCTTCAAGGGCCTGTTCCTTACGCTCAAAGAAAAGGCCTATGATCAACTTGTCTTCCAATCGCTTCACTTCCTTTCCGCCTCACCCTATATCACAGGATTCAGACGCGGATCTTACACATGAAGGAAAATATTTTTTTGTGTCACTTTTTTCCCGCCGAGCCTCTTTGCGGCGCAGCGCTGCAGCATGACTGCAGCGCCATCTATGCATAGCTGTGGAGCATTGATTCCAGTTTTTGTCTCGGGAGAGATGATCTTTATATTGTTTTAATACTCTTTGTCGTCCTTCTGCATAGAACCAGAACACAGTAAGACGGCGTTGTCTCAAAACAGCAAAAAGCTATTGAGAGACAACGCCTTGATTTTAGCAAAACTATTTTTTATAAAAAGTATTACACAGCGCGGCCCGCGTCGTTGCCGCCGCGGATGGCGAGGGCTATGTTGAAGGGCTGTGCGCAGTCGCCGATGGCGTAGGTCTCCTTGACGGAGATGCCGTCGAGAAGCGCGGTATTCGGCAGCATGTCGGCCGCGTTTACGATCGCGTCGCAGGGGATTTCCATGTCCACGCCCGCCTCAATGGTGATGATGGCCTTGCCGTCCTTTGCCTCCTTGATGGAAGCCTCCGGCCAGGAGTGGACGCCCAGGGCATAGAGCGCGGTGGTCATCATGCGCTTTGCGTGCTGGGACTGCTGGATGTCCAGATCGTCGGCAGTGCTGGGCGTTACGATGGTGACCTTCTTTTTATGGACCGTCAGCCACAGGGCCGTGTCAAAGGCCTGGGCGTTGGAGCCGTAGACGATCACATGCTCACCCATCTCGGTAAACATGAAGTTGTCGATGCCGATGACGGGGACGCTCCCGTCGCCATTGACTTCGATTTCAGGGCGCAGGCCGCCGGCGGCGAGGATCACAGCGTCGGGAGCCTCGGATTCGATCAGGGCCTTGTCCACCTCAGTGCCGGTGACGACCTTGACGCCTGCAAGCTCCATCTGGCGGATGAGGTACTTTTTGAGGTCGCCGATATTCTCATGCGGGCCCTTGACCATGTTGGCAAAGTCCAGCATGAAGCCGAGCGTGCCGCGCTTTTCGTAGAGGGTCACGTCGTGGCCGCGCAGTGCGGCGATACGGGCAGCCTCCATACCGGCGGGGCCGCCGCCGATGACCATAATCTTCTTTTTGGTCTCAGCCTCCGGCAGCTCATAGGTCGCGGGGCCGCCTTCGCGCATGACGCGCTGGGTCAGGGCGTTGACGCGGCAGTAGCAGAACATGGCGTTCATCTCGTTGGAACCGGAGTGGCAGTGCAGACACCTGGTGCAGGGGGCGATCTCGTCGAGCCTGCCCTCGCGCAGCTTGTTGACGTAGTCCATGTCCACCGTGAGCGGGCGGTTCATGAGCATGAAGTCAATCTTGCCGTCCTCCAGCGCCTGCTCAAAGAAGTCGGGTGCGTGGGCCGGGTCCATGTAGGTAACGCAGCCGACGGGGATGCCCAGTTCCTTTTTGTAGCGTGCCGCGATCTCGATCGCCGCGCCGCAGCCGCTTGTGTCGCCAATGACCGCGCCCTGGAAAGCCTGATCAAAGTCGTACTGGGTGCCGAAGCCGGTCGCACCCTCAATGCCGTTGAGGATGAAGTACAGGTCGGCGGCAAACTGGGCTACGTGATGGCCGAGGGGGCCGATGCGCAGGTGCATGGAATCCGCGCCTGCCTTCTCAAAGAGCTTGGCCGCAGCAATGCCCTCCTCAATGGTGAGGGGCTTGGTATGCGGCGTGGTCACATCGGTGTCAAGCGTCATGATGGTGGGGTTATTGGCAACGTTGTCATTTTCCTCAACACAGTCAATGAGGCACTGAACAGTCATGTCGGGCCGGTCAGCCTTGAGTTGGGTCAGGATTTCGGTGACAAAGCGGGCACGGTTTTCGATGCTCTTGCCGCCGTACTCGTCGGTGCGGGTATTGTGGAAGCGGGAGAGGAAGTGAGCGGGCATGTTGAAGCCGGCGCAGTTGAACTCAATGACCTTGAAGCCGACGTCATACAGGCCCTCGGCTACCTGGATCATGCGGGCCTGGCGGGCGTGAATGTCATCGATCGTCATCTCGTTTTCGCCCATGCCGAAGCCGGACACCTGATAGCCCAGGGACGCGCCGTATTTGCCGCAGGCGTCGATCAGGCGCTCCAGATACGCTTTCGTCTCCACATCGTATTCACCGGTGTCCGCCGGGACCTCAAGGAAATCCACGGTCTCGACGAAGATGAGCTCCAGCCCGCCCTTGGCGAGGTTTTCGTAGTAGGCGATGAACTCATCGCTCTTGCCGGACAGATAACATGCTGAGCCTGCGGCGGACTTGACCATGCGGTGGCTCAGCTCCACCTTGCCGATCTTGAGCGGAGAGAACAGGGTCTTGAGTTCCTTGTCCGCCGTGCGGTAATCCGTGCGCTGGGGGTTGAGATAGGCGGCCGGGATTTTTTCAAGCGCCGCAAACTGCGCATCGGGCTCTTTGGCCGATGTCTCCGCTGCGGAAGCCGTCGCCGTCAGACCGCCGAGTTTGCCGATGGCTGCAACGCTCAGGGCACTGGCTGCCGCACCCTTGATGAAATCCCGTCTTGAAATTTCTTTCATGTACATGCATCTCCTTTTTTGATTTGCCGGGTAGGCTTATGAATATTTTATCATTTTTTGTCCTCTCCCGTCAATCATATATATGACTTTCCATTTTTCTTAACGCGGTATCATCCCGGAATTCTCGGTTGTGGAACGGAAAAATACATGCTATAATGAACAGTAAACCATATCATGCGGCTGATCAATTCGACTATCTATCGAGAGGGAGTATACACAATGACATTCATGGAATTAGCACGCAACCGCTTTTCTGAAAGACATTTTGATCCGCGGCCGGTAGAAGAAGAAAAGCTTCAAAAGATTCTGGAAGCCGGACGTATTGCGCCAACGGCCTGCAACTATCAGCCTCAGCGCATATATGTTCTAAGGAGCCCCAATGCACTGGAAAAGGCGCGAAAAACGAAGGCATCTCTCTATTCATGCCCGCTTGTGCTGCTGGTTTGCTATGACAGTGAAACAGTATGGAAAAATCCCGGAGATCGCTGTTACGAGCTATATAACGCCGGGGAGCAGGACGCAAGCATCGTCGCGGCAAGCATGATGTTTGAAGCCGAGGAACTCGGCATACACAGTTTATGGATACGCGGCTTTGACTCCAGGACTGTGAGCGACACCTTTGAGCTGCCTGCCAATCACATTCCGGTGATGATGCTGGCACTGGGTTATCCCGGTGAAGGCAGCCACCCTTCTCATCTGCATTTCAAGCGCAGGCCTCTCGATGAAACCGTAATCGACTTATAAGCAGCCCTTACAGAAACGGCTGCCCAACGGAGTCTCGTACTGCTAAACTTGTCGTTTGGCAACGAAATCAATCAAATTCTCGATTGATTTCGCTATGCGTTGATCATTATCGCGCCCTGTTTCAGCAAAAGCTTGTGCCCCACAGCGGGATGACATTGATAACCGGCTCCTCATACGGATGCACACGCTTTATTGCTTCTATCGTTTCCTCCCGTCTCTCCGCGCGGATCGTGACCTCAACCTTCCATTCGGGCTCACAGCTTATTTCGTTTTCTTCTCCGATATAAGGGTTTGTCCCGGAAAGCGGCCGCCACATACTCATCACCCTGCTGTATGAAAGGCAGCAATCGTAGTTTCCGATGTGTCCGGCGTCAACCTCGCGCAGCGCAGTCCGCAGCGCGTCAAAAGACGTCTCCGGGATAAATATTTCGAGTTTGAGAAAAGATGGATTGATCTGTTCGTTCATCGTCTATTTCACCAAATAAGCCCGGCAAGGCGCACCATCACTGCCGCCAAGATTGAGCGGTGCGGCGTGAAGTGTATATCTGCCCTCATCCACATCCGCAAGCACAATTCCCTCCAGCAGTACAGCGCCGCTGCCAAGTAGAATATCATGTACGCGTTTCGGTGCATTCTCCGGACCTACCGTCTGGCTTTCATTCCCGACAAGCCAGACTCCTTGTTCCGCGAACACCTTCGCCGCTTCCTCTGTTACTGTCGCTTTCCCGGCGATCAGGATACGCCTCCGAACTCCTTGTTCATGTGCTTTGCCCAGGATAACAGCTGCGTCCTCCCCGGTGACGAGACCGTCGTGTCTTTCAACCCAGCATGGTCCGATAAATACATCCAGCGGTACCCGGTCGATGGTTTTTCCATTCTGAATAAAATGAAACGGCGCATCAACATGGGTCCCGTTATGGGCACACATGGAAAAGGCGGTCAGATTGCATACCGCCCCATTCTCTATGGATGAAAGGATGCTTCGCACCGGCGCGGGATCTCCGGGAAATACGTTGCAGGAGAATACTTCCTGTGAAATGTCGATAATCATATATATCTCCGGCTCCTCATTCTTTCCGAAATCTGTTTTCCTGCAGCAACGGATACCTGACGCCTTTGAAATATGCCTCCAGCACCGCTGTATGATCCTCCGCGAACAGCTCCGGAATCTCGTCTTTTCCGAAAAAACGCAGTTCATATGATTCCTCGTCTATACGCGGCTCCCCGCTGACAATCCCGGCTGTGAAATAGGCGCTGATCACATGTGCGGCATCCCCGTTGCTCCAGACCATGTTGTGATTGTGGTAGATACCGAGGAAGCTTTCAAGCCTTACCTTCAGCCCGGTCTCTTCACGGATCTCCCGCAGCGCGGCTTCTTCATAGGTCTCATTCATCTCCAGCAAACCGCCGATCAGGCCCCATTTGCCGTTGTCTGTCCGACGCTGAAAGAGGATCTTTTCATCGCGCAGTATCAGGGCACCGGCACAATTCAATATGATTTTCCGTGAACCGATACGTTTTCTCAGATCGTGAATGTAATCCATATCTATTCTCCGTCCTTTCTTTCCGATTCTACCACATAAGCCTTCGGCGGGCAATATCCCCTTTCGCTGCCATGACAAGTCAGCAGTCACCACTGAATATGAGGCAGATGGAGGACTATCTCGGAGAAGAGGTCGCCGCTGTTATCCCCACAGAACTCGGCGGTGAAAATACTGCCGTGGCCTTTTACGTCGCCGCTATGACGGACAAGCTGATCGTGGATGCCGATCCCGCGGGGCGCAGCGTTCCGGGGCTGCAAGATTCCACGTATTTTCTCAAGGACATTCCCATATGTCCTATCGCAGTCATGAACACCTTTGGCGAAGGAGCGGTATTCACCAGTGTTTTTGACGATGCGCGCAGCGATGACCTGGTGCGTGCCCTTGCGACTGTCAGCCGCGACGAAACTGCGGTCATAGATCATGTGTCCACTGCCGCCACTCTCAGGGACGCCGTCATTCACGGCTCTGTCAGCCATGCCGAGAGCATCGGCAAGGCATTTCTCAAAGCCCGTGACAGTGGAGAAGACTATGTTGCCGCCGTTCTGGAGGCGGGCCACGGAAAAGAGCTGTTCCGCGGTGTGGTGACCGACAGCCGTTTTGAGACCCGCGACGGCTACACTTTCGGCGAGACTGAGCTTTCCAGAGAAGGAGATTACGAGGGCCGCAGCCTGCGTATCTCATATCAGAATGAAAATATCGTGAGCTGGTTCGACGGCGAGCCCTGTGTGAGCGTGCCGGATCTGATCTGCGTTTTCAATCTGGACGAGGCTATGCCGCAGCTCAATCCCGGGGCAAAGATCGGAGAGCACGCGGCGGTCATTGTCCTGCCTGCGCCGCAGGCGTGGACAAGCCCCGGCGGACTTGAGGTTTTCGGTCCGCGCAGCTTCGGCTATGTGTTTGATTGCCGACCCTTTTGCTGAGGGACAAATACCCGGTGGAATGAACGATCCTCGTAATACTATTCCCTGTATATAATTTGGGAGCTGCGGCATCACTTTTGTTTTGCTGCAGCTCCCTGTATTTTGGACGGCGTATCCGCAAATTTCATGCGGCTTTTGTTGCCCGTATCATGAATAAAGGCGTGGAAGAAAAATTGAGCTTTTCCTCTTCTGACCAAACCCGCTGCCAGATCTGTTCATCCGTCCGGGCATGCAGCCCAAGGCCGCGCAGCTGCGTCAGGTCCCATGCGGGGCGGCGGATGCTGCTGAGCGGGACACGGCGGGCAATGTCCTCCATCACGTCAAAGTTTTCTCCGACATTCTGATCCCACACGCCCTGCTCGGCGCTGTTGATCCGGTCCTGATCGTAGGCTGCCAGTGCCTTCTCATCGAAGAGATAGGCGTACCAGTTGGCGTCGAAGTTTAAGAGCAGGCCTCCTGGCTTGAGCACCCGTACCCATTCGGCGTACGCCGCATCCGGATGGGGCAGGTTCCAGGTCAGGTTGCGGCTGATCACCACATCGAAGGAGGCGGCTTCAAAGTCCAGCGCTTCCGCGTTCATCTCCATAAAACGGATGCTGTCGGCCATTTCGCCGGCATTTTTCTTTGCTTCCTCCAGCATGGCCGGGGTCAGGTCGATGGCAGTAACCTGATATCCCAGCTCGCAGAGAAGAATGGCAAAGAAGCCGGGGCCGGTACCGACCTCCAGTATGCGAAGCTGATCCGCTTTCGTATCGGGAAACTGCCGCGCAATCTCACTGCGCAGGCAGTCGCTCCACTTCTGCCGCTGGCCGGTGCTGAGCTCTGCCTGATTGACCTCTGAATATCCGGCGGCGCGGCCAGTCCAATAGCTTTTGTTTTCAGAAAGGATTGTTTCTTCTGCCATATAACCATGGTTCCTTAATTACGCCCTGCGAATGACCCGCAGGGCGTGGGGTGAGAGGCGATTTGAAAGATCCGCTTCATCTGATCTGCAGCTACTTTAACATGGAAAGTCAGTCCGTACAACCCCCCCCGGGGGGATATGCGGCGAAAACAGTTTTTGAAAGAGCATCCCCGTGGGCCTGAGGCAGGCACACAAAAGAACAAATCGCGGTGCCGCCTTGACCGAATCCTCATGGAAGCTCATCCAGGCCCATGTGAAGCCTGGCAAGCGTGAGCACATTTTCCATGAGCAGGGCTCGTGTCATCGGGCCGACGCCTCCGGGGACAGGCGTAATGTAGGAGGCTATATCCTTAATCTCGTCGAAGCACACATCGCCGGTGAAGCTCCCGGTAACAGGATCACGGTTCATGGCGACATCGATCACCACAGCTCCGGCCTTCACCATATCGGCCGTGATAAGCCCGGGGTGTCCTGCCGCAACGATCAGAATGTCCGCCAACCGCGTCATGGCAGCGAGATCCTGCGTATGGCGGTGACAGTAGATTACGGTACCGTGACGCTGCAGCAGGAGCAGCCCCATGGGCTTGCCGACGATGTCGCTTCTGCCGACTACAACACAGGTTTTACCGTCCACGGGGATGTGATAGGAATCCAGCATGACAGCGATCCCGGCCGGAGTGCATGGCCAGATCACGGAATCCCCGCGTACCATTCGCCCCACATTGAGAGGATGGAATGCGTCCACATCTTTTTCAGGGCTGATGGCCTCTATAATGCGGCGCTCATTGATTGACACCGGAAGCGGAAGCTGGACCAGAATGCCGTCGACGGCATTGTCAGCGTTCAGCTTGTTGATTGTTCCGAGCAGCTCTTCTTCTGACACAGAGGCGGAATAATCGATCCGATGTGAAAGGAAACCACATTCATCACAATCTATCCCCTTGTTTTTTACGTAAAGCTGAGAGGCTGGATCATCTCCGACAAGGATAACAGCCATTCCTGGCTTACGCGGCAATTTTTCGGTCTCTTCCCGGATATTCCGGCGAATCGACGCTGCGAGCGCTTTCCCATCAAGAATTACGGACATTTCAAATCTCCCTTCCATACGCCATGTGCCTGCGGCTTTTTCAGGCCGCACGCGGAATGTTATCTGAATAAAGTATAGCACGAATCCGGATGGATTGCCATTGTTTCCGTGTCAGTTTTCCCTCGCTTGTGTTGACACTTCTGTATTCCCCTGGCAAGCGCCAAACCGATCATTCGCTTCAGCAATTCCCTATTGATCTGTGCAAAGCCGTTTGTACCGCTTTCGATCTCTGCCAGGAGCAGATCCGAACGAATGAGCATTCTCTTGAATTCATTCTGGCTGAACCGCTCCATACCTTCCAGGTCAGGATAGACAGGCAATGGGGCTGCCTGCACTGTTTCTCCGGATGATCTGACGCCGATTTCTCTTATTTTTGGCTCAGTTCCTCCGTCAAGCGCAGAATCTCCGGTGCGATCTGCTGCCGTCGTTTTTCTACAAGACGTCGGTAAAAAACCGGGGCGAACAGCATACCGATCACGCCAACCACGCACAAAAGTGCCCCCAGGGCCCAGAGCCTCCACACCAAAAAGCAGCACATTCCCACGCCGAAAACGAGGACGCTGGCAATGCCGACAGCCATGGATACAATAAATGCAGTGGTCGTGAGGCTCGCATCCAACTTCCGCAGCTGCTCCAGCTTGTTCTCCTGCTCGGCCGGGGGCAGGTATTTTTTGCGGATCGCGTCGATCTCGCTCTGCCTCTCGGCGGAGTAATTATAGGTAAAGCTCTCGCTCATGATGAAAACCTCCTGATCTTTTTCGTAGCGTGAAGGATCATATAGATTGATAAACTCAGAATGATAATGCTGGCAACAAAGCCGGAAACGCCAAGCATTGTTGCCCGGAATCGGCCGTCATCTCCGCCAAAGTGATGCAGCATGGTCGCTTCAAGACTCAACATTGCCATCATGGCAGCCGTGAGATTAACGACCTTGATAGCCGAGATCACGGGGCTGCCGTGCCTGCGGTATTGGATCAGACCGACGACGGCGATAATCACCGCGTAAAACGTATAGGCCGCAACCGCGTAGACCAAAACACCGGGGTAATCCACAGCTTCCTCCAATGCGATCATGCGGGAGATGATACCGCTAAGGACGATGTTCATGCCGAGCAGCAGGATCCCCACGAGACGATAGCGCCGATACTCGGCCCGTATATCCTGTTTGAATTCGTTTTGCCGAACAAAATGTGCCGGAGATGCGCGCAGAATGGTCAGCACTGTGTAGTACAAAGCGAAGGCGATCAGCCAGCCGGAGCGAAGATACAGACCGGAGAAGAACTTGATAAAGATATACAAGGCGTTGACCGCCGTACCGAAATACAAGTTAATTTCCGTGCGAAAAAATGGGTCGTCCAGATATCGTGCTGCGTGTGTATTGGTATGCAGTTTTTTCATCACGCGGGTTTCCGGGATGGATCTGCTTGCCCAGTGGAAAAATCGGGTCAATCCCGATACGCCGACGATCAGCGCATAGGTGGAAAGCAGATAGCTGAAATAGCGGAGGAATGCGCCTGTTTCTCGTGTAAAAGACAGCACCAGCAATACGGTCCCGGCTATGACGATCAGCAGCGTCGGCAGTGCCGAAAGCGAATACCATTCGACTTTCTTCATACCGCCTTGATCCTTACGGTAAAGGTACTGCCCTTGCCCAGCTCACTGCTGACGCCGATTTCACCCCCAATTATGTCAACCACTCTTTTGACAAGCGCAAGTCCCAAGCCGTTGCCCTGTGTGGCGTGCGAGGTGTCGCCCTGATAGAACTTCTCAAAGATTTGCGCCCCGACTTCAGGGCTGATGCCGCAGCCTGTGTCGGATACCTCGACCACAGCGTGTCCGCTTTCTTTATGGAGTTTCAGCCCGACCGTGCCGCCTGCCTCTGTAAACTTAATGGCGTTGGAAAAGAGATTGTTCCATACCAGACTCAAAAGCTCCGGGTCGCTCTCCACGGTAACGCCGTCTTCGATTTCCGTTTCGATCTCCAGGTTCTTCGACTCCCAGGCGTTTTCAAAACCGAGCAGACATTCGCAGAGCTGTTCACCCAGATCGAAGCGCTCCTTCTTCGGATAGATCTGCTGGTTTTCCAGCTTGTTGAGCTTGAGTATATTGGTGATGAGACTTGCAAGCCGCTGGGAGGCATTCGTCACCGTGCGGGCATAGTCCCTGCGGTCTTCCTCAGAGAGATTCGGCTGCTGCAGCATGGTGCCGTAGTTCTGAATGACCGCCAATGGGGTTTTCAGCTCGTGGGAGACATTGGCAATGAAGTCTGTGCGCAGGGTCTCCATACCGGAAAGCTCCTCTACCATACGGTTAAAGTAGTCGATGATGACATTGAAGCCCGGTTCCACACCGCGCAGCGGTGCAATGCGTGTGGAGAGGTCGCCGTCCATGACCTTCTTCGCCCCCTCGATGATGCGCTTGACCGGGCGTTCCACGGTGAACTTGCGGCGCAGAAGATCCACCGCTACGCAGACCAGGCTCAGCATAAACACATTGCCGAACGTGACAGCAGCCGCCGCACCGATGTTTTGAGCAGTAAAATCTATCTGCGCAGCATTGCCCAGATAAGTCATGAACAGCGCCATGGAGCTTGTCAGCACGAAGGCAATCAGCAGAAAGAAGATGCAAAACAGTTGAAGAAAGGCGACTCGCTTGCGGTTCTTTTCCTGTTTCATTTGAGCACCGCCTTGTAGCCGAGACCATGGACCGTGACGATTTCAAAATCCTCGCACCCGGCGAACTTCTGACGGAGCTTCGTCATGTATACATCCACCGTGCGGGGACCGGAGCCGGTCTCCCCGTCCCAGAACTCATCCATGAGCTGACTGCGGGTGAATGCCTTCTTCGGGTAACTCAAAAGCTTGTACAGGAGATTGAACTCCCGCACGGTCAGGGGAATCTCCTCGCCATTCAGAACCGCGCTGCGCTCGTCGGCATCCAGCACAAGGGAACCGAGCTCAAGCTTGTGGCTGGTGGTAATCCCGGCGCGGCGCAGCAGCGCTTCCACATGCAAAAGCAGCTCCTCCAGGTCGATGGGTTTGACCATATAATCGTCGATCCCCATGCGAAAGCCCCGCTGCTTGGCGGCGAAATCGTCCCGCGCTGTCATGAACAGGATGGGGATGTTCTTGTCCGTTCCCCGGATGGTACGGGCAAACTCAAAGCCGTCCACCTCGGGCATCATAATATCCGAGATAATGAGATCGAACACATCCCCGCCATACAGGGCATCATAAGCCTCGTTCGCGCTGAGGCAGCCCTGCGCGTCGTAACCGTTTTGATTTAAAAACGAGCAGACAGCCCGATTCAATTCCCGATCATCCTCAACTACCAGAAGTTTAAACATCGATGCGTCCTCCGTAATGTTTTATGGAGGGAGTGTAACACAGTGATGTTAAAGAACTGTTAAAGTTTGGGGCGCTTTTTCAAAAAACGCAAAAAATCTCAGCGGGAAGCTGAGATTTTTTGCATGCGACGGATATTCTGCAAGAGTATTATATTCGCTCCTTCTGAAATCGGAAATAGCCTTCCAGACCGAGGTCATTGGCCTTGCGTACCGTTCTGAAGCCGCGTTTCTTCGCCTCTTCTTCAAACTCCTTCAATGTAAACAGAGCTTCTTCCGCATGGCCCCAGCGAAGGATCGCGTCTACCATGTGGATGCAGCGTTTGGAAAGGTCTGCGACATAGATGCAGCCGCCGTCTTTCAGCACCCTGCGGCTTTCGTCAAAGAATGTCCGCCAGCCCTCCACATGATGGAGGATACAAAAGTCCAGAATGGCGTCAAAGCTCTTGTCCGCAAACCCGCTCAGATCGTCTGCGCTGCCCTCGATAAAGACGGCGTTCGGCAGATTCCGTCCGCGGGCAATTTCGAGCTGCTCCGGCATGATGTCAAGCCCGGTATAGCTGCGTGGTTCCTGCGCGGTGATCAGCGAGGCGGCATATCCGTTTCCGCAGCCTACCTCCAAAATGTCAGCGTCTTTGATACGCAGGCCGAACTTCTCAAAGGTTTTCATTTCCACCTTCTCGATATACCACTTTCGCCAGCCCATCTGCATGGCGTCGAATTCCTTCGTGCTGAGTTTCATGGTTCCACCCTCCCCATAAACTTTTCGATCTGTTCCACATACGCCTTCGGCTCTGCCGCCATATAGCCGCAGTGCTGGTATCCGGGCCGGATCACAAGCTCCGCATTCGGCATGCAGATGGGCACTGTTTTCTTCGAATATTTCCAGTCGAAGTCCTTCTCGCCGAAATCCAGATGCAGGTTTCTCTGCTCGTCATCGCTCAGCTTCCGCAGGTCATAGTGGCAGCAGGCATGGCAGATGTTGTCGATGTCTGCTATGGTGATCCGCTCAAAGTTCTTCGTCATCATCTTAGCAAAATCATAGCCGTACATCTTCACCAGGGACGGTGAGGCATCCACGTGTGTTTTCGCCAGTTTTTTCTTCCTGCTCCGAAACAGCTTCTTCATAAACCACTCGGCAAAGCTCGCATTCCTGGCCAGTGCCACGCCGTCAAACCAGGCATGGTTCACATGGAATGCGGGATCGAAAAACAAGCGCCAGCCGACGGCCACACCGAGGGACGCGCCATAGACAAGCTGGATCTCCGTGCAGCTGCTCTCAAGCAAGAATGAACGCAGCACACGGTATTCCTCGTCTGCGGAGATATAGGCACCTGCCTTTCCATGCCCTCCCTGATCGGGGGCAATAACATGATAGGCCCCCTTAAAATATGGCTTCATCAGATCATACAGGTCGGATCCGGAAACCATCATCGGCGCGAGAAGGACGATGGTTGGATTGTCTCTGTTGCCATACTCGTTAATAACCATGCCTCAGCCTCCTGTTAGCATTCTCTAACTGTTATTTAAAACAATTACCAATCACCCAGTTGTCCATGTATGTCTTACTGTGCGATTGGTAAAAGTCAGTTAGTCACCGCTTATTATTATACTGCAAGATGCCTTGCTTTTCAATACTGTTGACTATAGAAGAGTAGCCTTAAGGCAATCGGCTTTGATTTCTTTTTTTCATGAGCAGCAGCGTGACTCCGTAGCCGATCATGGCGAACAGGAACATGACGCTGAAATAATCCAGCAGGAAGAAAACAAACGGCTCGCCGTAATCAAAGAAAACAAACGGCAGCTTCAGAAACATATATTGAGGGATCTGTCGTTTGAAGAAGGCATACACGCCGTATAGTGAGACAACGCCAAAGCCGATCAGCGCCGCTTTTTTCCCGCCGCCCCTTGGCAGCATACTGCCCAGGTGAATTCCCGCATGCAGGCACATCAGCACAAAGCCCCAGTTGGCAAGCGGCAAATGGATGGCACGGGCCAGGGAGGAAAGTCCCTCTGTCGGCAGGAAGCTATACAGGTGCTTGCTCATCAGGATCCCGCACAGAGGCTGTACGATCATGAAGACCGGAAGCAGCAGATTCAGGCAGGTCTGAAAGATTCGCAAGGCAGTATATTTCCCGCGGAAGAGCTTTTTCAGCCATGCGCGGTTCAGCCAATGGTGCGCGAGAAACAGGAGGATCATCAAAGTTCCGGCGAGCTCATGAAACGCCTCCCCGATCAGCGAGTAGGCCATCAGCAGCGGAAGCAGCAGCACCATTGCCGCGTCAAGGAGCCTGTGTTTTGTTCTCATTGCAAAAAGGAAACTTTCTTACACACTCTTTTTCGCCCAGGCAGCAACTGTCGCCTCGGAGCGTGCGGCGTCCGCACCGTGGACCGCAAGCCCGCGGCCTACTGTCGCGCCTTTGCAGCTGGCTTTCAAGCTGCGCTCACTGCCGCCGAGGCCGCTGCCCTCATGGGTCATGACGGCAAAGACCTTCTTGCCGGTGAAGTCCAGGCGCTCAAGCTGCGTCAGCATCGCCATGGGGAAGGTGCCCCACCAGCAGGGGCCGCAGACAAACACGTTGTCGTACTCGCTGATGTCATCCAGGTAGCGCCTGAGTTCCGGACGGGCCTTGGCGCGCAGCTCCTCCTGGGCTTCCTCGGTGCAGGTCATATAGTCCCGGGAATACTCCTTGACCGTCTCAATCTCAAACAGATCGCCGCCCACCGCCTTCTGGATAAACTCCGCCACAATTTCGGTATTGCCTTTGCTCAGTTCGCGGATGCTGCCATTGACATAGTTCTGTCCCTTGCAAGAGTAGTAGATGATAAGATTCTTGGACATTTTTATTCTCCTCCATGGTTCAAATTGTTTGCCGTTAATCATTAAAAACCAAGCTCTGTGAGCCAGTTTGTGACCGCAGTCTGCACCTTGTCCTGATGATTCTGTGCGTCCGTGCCGGCAACGGCAAGGCCCTTTGCGACCGTGCAATCGGGATACTGCGCCGCGAGGCTGCGGTCAAAGCCCGACAGCCCGCTGCCCGCGTGTGTGGTAAAGGGGATCAGCGTCTTGCCGCTCAAGGGCACGCTCTCAAAGAAGGTGTAATAGATCATCGGCCAGTCGCCCCACCAGACAGGCGAGCCGAAGAAGATCGTGTCATAGCCGCTCAGATCGGGCAGTTCTTCCGCAATGTCAGGTCTCGCGTGATCCCGCTGCTCCTGCAGCGCCACGTCGATCAGGGCGTTATAGGTCATGGGATAGTGGTCATCCGCCGGGAGGATCTCATACAGATCCGCGCCGGTAGCCTCCGCTATCATGTCCACGACGATGGCGGTGTTCCCCTTTTCGATCACGCCGACATTGTACTGCTCACCGGTACGGGAGAAGTAGACAATGATTGTTTTTGATTTATTCTCCTGCGGTGCCTTGGCTGCTGCCGGAACAGGTTCAGCATCTGTGAGCGCGGGCGTCACTTCCGGTGTGCTCGCCGGCTGCGCCGTATTCTGCGCCGCTGCGGAAGAACAGGCACAGAGTGAGATTATCATTGCCAGAACCGTCAGGGATAAGAATAATGCGTTTTTTACCCATGATTTGCCCCCTTGAAAAATTTGTCCAATCCGCCGCACATCAAGTTCCCGGAAAGCTGAATGACCTCCTCCGGAGGCATCCTTTTCCCGTCCGCTACCCACTGGCGATAGCAGCTGACGCCGAAGCTGTTGATAAAGGACAGCACCAGGTTTTGTTCCTCCCGGCTCAGCTTCTGAAACGCTGCGGATTTGCCCCAGGTTGCATCCATCACCTGGCGGTACATGCTCTGCTGCGTCGCATGGTATAATAGTCGAGGTGCCCGTCGGCAATGGTCAATATTTTTGATTTCGTTGCTTA
>ODAI012549841.1_pt1 | contig 15890 bp, 13 predicted proteins | sample 1539321 | NCBI WGS metagenome assembly ODAI01 (sample SAMN02144231, study PRJEB22623) | gut metagenome | biome: sheep rumen | host: Ovis aries | place: New Zealand
CCGGCCTGTTGCATTCCTGATTCCACAACAGCCTCAAAGAGACTGAATCTTAATGATGTTGCGGAAGTTGAGCGCAAAGAAAGCTCGCTTACTTTGTCGAGACCAAGCACCGTCTTAAAGAAACGTTGCGGAAGTTGAGCGCAAAGAAAGCCTGCTTACTATGCCGAGATCTTAACGGCCTCGGGGAGGCTGAATCTTAATAACCCCGCACAAGCCGTTAGGCGCAGTGTGGGGGCAGCGTCACAGACCTATACAGCGTCTCGAAGTGACGCGACTATGGCGACCATCAGTGCGCCAGATTGTTGCATTCCTGATTCCACAACAGCCTCAAAGTGGCTGAATCTTAATGATGTTGCGGAAGTTGAGCGCAAAGAAAGCCTGCTTACTTTGCCGAGACCTTAACAGCCTCGGGGAGGCTGAATCTTAATAACCCCGCACAAGCCGATAGGCGCAGTGTGGGGGCAGCGTCACAGACCTATACAGCGTCACGAAGTGACGTGACTATAGCGACCATCAGTGCGCCGGCCTGTTGCATTCCTGATTCCACAACAGCCTCAAAGAGGCTGAATCTTAATGATGTTGCGATAGTTGAGCGCAAAGAAAGCCTGCTTACTTTGCCGAGACCTTAACAGCCTCGGGGAGGCTGAATCTTAATAACCCCGCACAAGCCGATAGGCGCAGTGTGGGGGGCAGCGTCACAGACCTATACAGCGTCTCGAAGTGACGCGACTATAGCGACCATCAGTGCACCGGCCTGTTGCATTCCTGATTCCACAACAGCCTCAAAGAGACTGAATCTTAATGATGTTGCGGAAGTTGAGCGCAAAGAAAGCTCGCTTACTTTGCCGAGACCAAGCACCGTCTCTGAGAAGTTAGGTACACGTAGTGTGGTGTGTACCGAGTCAATACATCTTAGCATGCCGGAGTGAAGAATACATCAAGTGAATGTATTCACTAGCGCAGCGGAAAATATTGCGCTCTCAAAACATATTTGCAGAAGCCATTCCCAATTCTCAATTCCCAATTCTCAATTCCCAATTCTCCATTCTCAATTCCCCATTCCCCATTCTCCATTCTCAATTCCCCATTCTCCATTCTCCATTCTCAATTCTCCATTCTCAATTCCCCATTCTCAATTTCCCATTCTCAATTCTCAATTCCCAATTCTCAATTACTATGTTTAATGCAACAACGTGCCGTTTGAAAGTCTGACATTTGAAATAATTTGCATATCTTTGCAAATCGCAAAGACAACTTCTTTTTTTGTATAAAACGAACGATTTCATGGCCAAACAAGAAAAAACAATAGAATCAAGAATCACGCAGATGGAGCAGCGGCTCAACCGCGCCGAGGCCGCCATGCGGATGATGGACCAGGTTCTGGAGCAATATCTCTCAGCCCAAGGCGACTTGGAAATCCTCAATGCCTACCTGGGAAGTCCCGACTGGATAGCCGACCGCGAAGCTGACGAGGCTGGCCGGCTCAGCAGTGATTTGAAACGTGGAGTGCTCAGCGAGGATTCCATATGGAACCTGCTGGAAGACAACCGTGAACTGCAAGAAAGGATGAGCAATTGTGTTCAGCAGACAAGACAGAAAGAAGCCTTTCGCCCGATGCGGAGGTTCAAACAGCAGATGGCAGACCATGAGTGTGTCGACCTTCTTCGGTCGGCCCCTCGCGGCGTGCTTGGCGTGCAAGGCGATGGCGGCTACCCTTATACTGTGCCACTCGATTTCCTCTACGACGATGGCTGCCTTTATTTCCATTGCGCCAAGAGGGACACAAGCTCGATGCCATACGCTCGTGCGACAAAGTCTCATTCTGCGTCCTTAGTGAGGGCAAGAAAGAACCCGGCGACTGGTGGTATCATTTCGATAGCGTCATCTGCTTTGGCCGCATCCGAGTCGTGGAAGACCCTGTCGAATCAGATAACCTCTTGCGGAAGCTCGGAGCCAAATATTTCCCCCAGGGCTATGACCTAGAGAACGACATGCGCAAGAACGCTCCGCGTGCCCTGGTGCTCCAACTGCGGGTAGAGCATATGAGCGGCAAACATGTGCGAGAGAAGTAGCATTTCGCCCTCATCCTTCGCACCAATCCCCCACAGCAAAAGAACAAGCCCAGAAAAGAGTAAGGGAAGAGTAAAGGAAAGACACTGTCGCAACCTGATTTTCAGTCAATAGGTCAACGACCATTCAGAGATCTTTCTTTGACCTTTTGTCGACAAAACTGGCGGCTTCCTACAGAAGTGTCTCGCCAGTCCGTTAGCACCGACTTCCCGCTCAGAAATTAAATTTTGCCATTCCGCCAAAAAAACGTAATTTTGCATTTTAAAATTAAAGTACAAAATTGTAATGGCAAACTACAGCTTTTCTGGACATGAATCCTTTGCTTGCAAGTCGTTATGGCTCAAGAAAGGATATGATTTTGTTATGCAGAAACGCGATTTCAATGCTCCCGATGCGGCGATTTGCCTTGCCGTCATCAAAAATATGGACTCTTCTATTCGTTATTGGCTCAAGGTCTGCGATATCTATGATAATGGGGAAATAACTCCATTGGGATATTATCTTTTTGATACCTTTAATGCTGTTGTTTTATTTCTTTCCAACATGCAAGTACACCTTAACAATCATCTTGTTTATAAATTTCATTTTGGTGAGTTGAAAGAAGCGTAAACATTTGAATCAAAAATATTACTATGAACGAACAGAAATTCATCACATATCTAGAGCGATATCATCAACAACAATCGGCTCATCAAGAAAAGTCAGCTGATGAATTGGCGGAACGCAAGGTTCACGCCGAGGAAATGCAGAAGTATAACAAAGTACGTCTTTTGAAGATGACAGCAGAGGATGTTTTTAGCCTGCTCTCCCCTTTATGGGCAATGGGTATGTGGGGTAATAAGCATTATAAGATAGACAACCTAATTGAAACCAATGGCATAGAATTAATACGCGCTCAATTTGCCAATCTGCTTTATGGCAAAGACTCACTTGCCAAACGATGGGATGAGTTCCGCCAGAAAGTTAAAGGTATTGGCCCAGCTATTATGAGCGAAATATTAAATAAATCATTTCCGAACGAATGTATTCTATGGAACAGCAAAACCAAAACAGGTTTCACCATTCTTGAGGTTCCCAATACACCCAAATACGACTCCGCTATGGATGGTAAAATGTATGCATATCTGTCGGAATGCGGGAAGAATATGCTACGTTTAGCCAAACAAAAAGGCTACAATGATTTGGAGAACTTGATTGCTCTTGACTACTTTATTTGGCAGGAAGTACAGAAAGATATTGACGAACCCGTGACAGTGGAAGCAATGGAGGTACCTAAAACTAAGAAAGAGTCTGGTTTCGTCCACAACGACATACGCGACAAAATCAAAGACATTGGCGAATGCTTGGGTTTCAAAGCTACAACAGAAGTCAAAGTTGCCAATGGTGCTAAAGTTGATGCTGTTTGGGAAGTTTCTATTGGCAATATGGGAAGAATCATCTACGTCTTTGAAGTGCAAACCTCCGGCTCTATCGACAGCCTCATTCTTAATCTTATGAAGGCAAAAAATAATAAAGCAGTGCAAGGTATTGTTGCTGTCTCGGATACAGAGCAACTTGAGAAAATCAGAAAAGAGGTAGAGGTGCTTCCTGGGGTTAACAACGAAATCAAATACTGGGACTATACAGAAGTCCTCGAAGTCCACGAGGCATTGCAAAAAGCCAACGAAAGCATTAACAAATTAGGTCTTGTGCCTGTAAGTTTATGACATTTTCGAAAAGGGAAATGTAAAATGATATAAATAACACACCAATGAGAACTGAAGATTCTGTAAGAGACGAAGCAAAAAAAATCCTCGGCTTTGATGATAAAGAGACTAATGTCAAACAAGGAACTGGACAGTTGACGACATTTAATCAATTAGGATTCCGTGGAAATAATAATAAACCAGATGGATGGTATTTTCCTGATGATAAAGGAAGCGTTGCAATTGTTCTTGAAACAAAATCAGAAAAAGAAGACCTTTCCAAGCAAAAATGGGAGAATGAATTATTGAAAAATATCGCGATAGTAAGGTCTCGATACACGAAAGTAGTAGGAATCCTTTATAATGGGGCTGATATTCGGGTCTTCAAGAATGAACAGGAAATAACAGGCGTTGCAACAACTTTACAACACAAGGATTATTATAAACGCCTCTATTCGCAACAAAAGATTGACAAACAGGAAATATATAGGCTTACAAAAAAGATTAATGACACTTTGCATATAGATTTTGGCATAAAGAATCTATACCATCGAATGATCTTTACGGCATGTGCCTTAGTTGCCAAACGATATGGAGCAGTCTTGGACACTAATATGTCATTTAAGGTTATGCAAACGTCTATTTTGGACACTCTTGTGCATAATTTAGAAGAGGACAAGCGTTTAAATGCCAAGTTGGAGCTACTTACAGAAGTGTATTCGGAGATAAAAATGAACAACCCGAATAATCCGACAGCCATCGCCAATTTCATTGAATGGGTATCTGCTATTTCTGTATGCGTCAACTCCGATTATTGGAATGGAGAGGATGTAATGGGTATTTTCTTCAATGAGTTCAACCGATATAAAAAGAAAACGGAATCAGGACAAGTCTTTACCCCCGACCATATTACCTCTTTTTTATACCGTCTAATTGATGTAAATAAAGATGATAGAGTATTAGATGCGGCTTGCGGGTCTGGGGCGTTTCTCGTCAAGTCCATGTGCAATATGATCAAGGAAGTTGGTGGCGTAAACACCCATGAGTCTAAGCAAATTAAACGAGAGCAATTGTTTGGCATTGAATGGGACAGAGAGATTTATGCCCTTGCTTGTGCCAACATGCTCATTCATAAAGACGGAAAAACAAATCTTGAGCAACTGGATTCCAGAACAAAAGAGGCTTGCGATTGGATAAAATCAAAGAACATTACGAAGGTGTTGATGAATCCTCCATTTGAACGGAAATATGGTTGTCTTAAAATAGTTAAGAATGTTTTGGACTCTGTACCCAAAGGAACAAAATGTGCATTTATCCTGCCTGACAAGAAATTGGAAAAGGATATGCCTGACAAGGTATTTGGAAACAAACTATTGAAAGACCATACTCTCACCACTATTGTAAAGCTACCGGAAAATTTATTTTTTGGTCAAGGCGTAACAACATCTGCGTTTGTTTTCATCGCTGGTAATAAGCAGAATGGTCGTGATATTGTTGGCTATTACATTGAAGATGATGGTTTGGAGACTGTAAAGAACCAAGGCCGCCAAGATATAAAGAACCGTTGGCCCGAGAAAGAGGATTATTGGATTCGTGCCATTCAAAATGGAGAAGATGACTGCTACCATACGAGACAAGTTATCCATCCATCAAAGGATCATTTGTCGTACCAATTACCAGAAAAACCTTTTGAAATATCTGAAGAGGATTTTGTCAAGACAATGATGGAATATGAGTTGTATAAACGAGGTATCGATTCCAAAGAATTTGAAAACAAATTACTCCAACGTATGATGTATAGCAGCAATATTGTTACATTGGGTGATGATATAACCATTACAATAAAAGGATAGCAAGCATGAGCAAAGTTTGCACTGATCATTGGCAAGAATATAAAGTTGGTGAGTTGTTTGATATTCATCCGACTAAAGCATATAAATTAACCAACGCACAATTGTTGGACGAAGGAGACACCCCGGTTGTTGTTAATTCGGCATATAACAATGGTATTGGTGGATATAGTTCATTGCCCCCAACCGAAACTGGGAATATGGTTACTTTTAGTGATACTGTTGATGCAAATACGATTTTCTATCAGGACAAAGATTTCATAGGTTACCCACATGTTCAAGGATTATATCCTATTGGAGAACATGCTCACGAATGGAATTCCAAAAGATTACAGTTTTTCGTTTCAATCTTTCGGAAAACTGCTATAGCAAAAGGCTTCGATTACGGGAATAAGTTTCGTCGTGATATTGCCACAGAATTAATAATAAAACTCCCAGTAATATCTAAGAATCATCCGAATTGGGAATATATGGATAGTTATATGCAATCCATAAATAAACGTGCAATTAACCATATTCAAAAGATAGAAAGTATTATTGGGGGAAGCAAATCGGAAATTGACACCTCAAATTGGCGGAGATTCCACCTATATGATACTTCGTTATTTACCATTGATAGTGGCAACAAGCTGGACCGAATAAAGATGACCAACAATGAACCATCAGTTAATTTCGTAGGCAGAGCTAATGCAAATAATGGTGTTACCGACTACATTGATAGAATTGATGAAATAACGCCCTATGAGGCTGGCTGTATGACCGTCTCATTGGGAGGCGAATATTTAGGATCTTGCTTTATTCAGGATAAGCCTTTCTATACCAGTCAGAATGTAAATGTACTTATTCCAAAACATCCAATGTCTGACTATAGCAAACACTTTATTGCCACAATGATATTTAGAGAAGGTCGGTTGCATTACAAAGCATTTCAAGACGAATTGAATCGCCATATGAAAACCGATTTCACCATACCACTACCGCAAACAGCAAACGGTACTCCTGACTGGAATTATATGGAACAATATATGCGCACCATTGAGCACAAAGCTCAATCCGCTATACATAATTTATTAACTAAACTAAAAAGTAGATGACCGCAATTGTTGGAACATTAAATAGACGAGGTGTTGCTTTTGCTGCAGACAGTGCAGCAACATACACCACAAACGAGACTAGAAAAATAACGAACAACACAAATAAGTTATTTGAACTATCAAAAAAACATCCTGTTGGTATTGCCATCTATAACAATTTGGATTTCTATGGTGTACCGTGGGAAGTGATAATTAAAACATATCGAGATAGCTATTTAAAAGACAACTCATTCCCAAAACTATCTCAATATATCAATAGCTTTTTGAAATATGTAAAAGAAGTTGTTTTACCTCAAATACCTGTTACGGATCAAAAAGGAGCACTCGCATTTATTATTCAAAAGCTAAAAAACGAATCTGTTGATACTGCAAAAAATAGATTGGGGGAAAAAGGAGCAGATATCAATTCTCAAAACATCTTTGCAGAGATTATTCCATTTCTGTCAAAGCTATCAAAGGATTATACCAAACACAACAGAACTTCTGTTTTAAAAAACTACAAAAAGAACCAACTAATTGAATATGCAGGAGATATTATTGACAACTTGTTATCCGATATATTACAGGATCAAGCCTGTCCCCAAAACTTTAAACAAATCTTCATTGATGCATTGTTTAATATTATCATAGCAGACACCCCTGTATATCTTTCACAAACAGGTCTGGTTTTTTGGGGCTATGGGGAAGAAGAATTGTTTCCCTCATATTATCAGTATGAGGTTACGCTAGCTATGGATGGACTCATAAAATATGTCAAACTTGATAAATATGAAGTCTCAAATGATAATTACGCATGTGTTGTACCCTTTGCTCAAACGGATGTTGCAAATACTGTGGTTAGAGGTATCGACCAAAAACTACGAGATGCTATCAATCTTAACTTAAAAAATGCGTTCAATGACTTCAGAAATAGTGTTGTTAATGTTTTACGCACATCCGGCGCACCAGCTGAAATATTAACAGCATTAAATAATCTGAATACTAATGAACAAGCTGATTTTTTCATTAGGGATACTAACAACTTTATTTCCCAAAACTACACCAATAAACTTCTTGACACTGTTGCTTTTTTGTCAAAAGAAGATTTAGCGGATATGGCAGAGAGCCTTGTTCGAATGACTTGTCTTAAACGACATATTACAACTGACGAAGAAAGTGTAGGAGGGCCTGTTGACGTCGCCGTAATAACAAAGGGCGATGGCTTTGTCTGGATAAAACGAAAGAATTATTTTCCAGCCGAATTAAATCATCATTATTTTGAAAGACAATAAGGTTTAGCAACATGTTAACAATAGCCATCACGACAGAGAATATCCGTATAAACGAAGCATTCTCATTATCAACAATTAAACAAAATATTTTACAACCTGATGTTTTGTTCGAAAATTCACAAAAAAACATACAAAAAAGTATTGAAAATGCTCTTTCAATAGTTAAAGGAATAGAATGGGAACACGACAGACATACTTGATATACTCACATAAAATCTTTGAAAATGAAAAGAAACAACAATGGGAGTTTAATAATCAGCACTCTTGCTCTTGTTATTAGTTTATTAGCAATAGTTATTGGCATCATTGCATTTTGGTCTTCCTGCAAACTTGAGTATGATAATGGAAATGCTATTATGAGTGCGTTCTCAATAATTGTAACCATACTTATCGGTGCTGTCACTGTACTGATTGCTTGGCAAGTTTACAATCACTATGTCGCAAAAGACGAGGTAAGGAAAATGACAGAAGAGGAATCGCTAAAATTGGCTGGAGATATAATACGAATTATTGAAAGTACTGCACTTCCATACTATGCATAGAGTTTTATTTGCAAAGTAAATCCTAGTGATGATTACTGTGTTGATAATCAACAATGTTTTATTTGCAGAGTAATTCCCGGTGATGATTATTGTGTTGATAATAAACAATATTGTATTTGCAGAGTAAATCCTAATGATAATTATTGTATTGATAATTAACAATGTTTTATTCGCAGAGTAACTCAACATAACGTTAATGACTCGGATATGCTAGAAGGAAAAGATAGTTAGTGAATGTGCCTATGCACCGTAACAGAATTAGTATAATGATTGAATATTTGAATAAGGGAATTCGTGAATGCGGGAATCTTTTTGAATGTGCGAATGTGTGAGCCGTAGGCCACGTGGTGTGCCGTCGGCTCGGCCGACAACACCGCAGAAAAGACATAAAAAAGTGAGCAATGCGCTATTATAAATGACTGACATTTGAAATAAAACCCGTATCTTTGCACACGAAGAAAACTAACAAGTAAAATAATAAAGCAAAATGACTGAAGCTGAATTGAGTGATTATTTGAAACAATTCTTTCCTCAGGAGAACTCTCGTTGTGAATGGAAGGAGTATAAAAACTTAAAAAACTCATTACTTGGGAATGAGAAAGATGATGTCATTTCCTATGTTTCAGCTATTGCCAATATGAACGGTGGTAGTCTGGTTTTGGGCGTTATGGACAAAACCCTAGAGATTGTCGGCATCAACCCATTTAACTACACAGCTCAGTCGGCGACATTGACTATCCGAGAGCATTGTACAAACATTTCGACAGAAGGTCTTTCTATTGACGAACACATCACTTCGGATACAGGCAAGCGTGTGTGGATTATTAACATACCTAAACACATGCCAAAACTCCCTGTGTATGCCCATCGTAAGGCTTGGCAACGTATTGAAGATTCTTTGGTTGAGCTAACCCCAGAGCGAAGGGATGCCATCTTGTCAGAAATTGAACTTCCTTTTGACTGGTCGGCCGGAGTAATGGAGGAGGCAACTCTTGAAGACCTAAACCCCGAAGCCATTTCGAAAGCTCGCATCGAATTTAAAAAACGTTATCCGTTGAAGGCCAATGATGTTGACATATGGGATGACTTGACGTTTCTGAACAAAGCTCACTTTACGATTAAAGGCCGGATAACCCGTACTGCATTGATTATTCTTGGAAACGAAGAGGCGGCACATTTGCTTAATCCTGCCGTGTGCCAAATTAGGTGGTCGTTGAAAAACAACCAAAACGAGAATATCGACTATGAAATTTTCAATATACCGATGCTACTCGCTGTCGATCAAGTTCGTGCCAAAATCCGTAATGTCAAGTACCGCTATGTCCGAAATGATACGCTCTTCCCTGAAGAGATGTTGCGATACGACATATTTACCATACGTGAACCGTTGAACAACTGCATTGCACATCAAGACTACAGCAAAGGTGCCCGCATAGAAGTTGTTGAGATTGACAATGAGAAATTGATATTCCGTAATTATGGACAATTTATACCAGACTCTATAGAGAGTGTCGTCAATAGTGACTGTCCGGAATCTATTTACCGCAATCCCTTCCTTGTCCAAGCCATGCGCAATGTTAATATGGTGGAGACGGAAGGTGGCGGAATCAAAAAGCTGTTCGAGAAACAACGTCAACGAATGTTCCCTATGCCAGAATATGACCTTACAAATGGGATGGTGCGTGTAGAGGTCATCGGAAAAGTAATCAACGAAGCATTCGCTCAGATACTGACAAAGAATCCATCGCTTTCCTTACATGACATAATGCTATTGGACAAGGTACAGAAGCATCATCCCATATGTGACGAGGAGATAAAGTGGCTTAGGAAACGTAGTCTTATTGAAGGGAGAAAGCCTAATTTTTATCTTTCCGCTACAACAGTCGAGCCGTTGGATACAGCAAATCTGAAGCAACAATATATTCAAAACAGCAGTTTTGATGACAATTATTTCAGGGATCTTATTGTAAAGTACATGACTAAATTCAAACACGCCAACCGAGAGGCAATAGAGGGCCTTCTGTATGACAAACTATCCTCTGTGCTTAAAGAGCAACAGAAGAAAGATAAGATAACCAACCTCCTGTCTTCTTTAAAAAGAAAAGGCGTAATATACTATGACAAGGATATTAGGCAATGGGGTCTTGTAAAGAGGAAAAAATAACAAGACAAACAACAGAAAAGAAACAAGAAAACCAATATAAACGATAGAGTAACAAATATATACAAGAATAAAATTAACAAGAGATGTACAACATTTTATTGTGAAATATACAAGAGTGACAACAACAGAATGCGCTAACTACGATTTTGCCACCTAATAGAAAAAATGAAAGACAACCCCAATACCCTATATCGCAACTCCTGCTTCCTCGCCCTGACACGAAAGAAACAACCCAAAGACGAAGAACTATAAACAAGAATGTGTGGATGTGTAAATGCGATGCGTTAGCCTGTAACTTTGACATTTGAAATAAACTTCGTATATTTGCACCTGGAAAATAGACAAAAGATTGTAATAAGAATAAGCATGATGGAATCTATACAATAAGTAAAAAATGCAAAAACAGGATTTGATATATCGTAAGCAATATATGTTGCAATTGCAAAGCTTGAAAGACCAAAATATTATAAAGGTAATTTCTGGAGTGCGTCGTTGCGGGAAATCGACATTGCTGATGATGTTCGCCGATGAACTGATAAACAATGGAGTGCAAAAGGAACAGATACAATTCTACAATTTTGAAGATCTTGACACATTGGCTATTGGCGACATCTATCAGATACACACGCATATCAAGGGGCTACTGGTCGAAAACGCACCAAACTATATCTTTTTAGATGAGGTTCAGAACATCAAAGAGTTTCAACGGTTAATCGACAGTCTCTATATCAAGCCCAATGTGGATGTCTACATCACAGGTTCTAACGCCTATATGCTCTCTGGCGAGTTGGCCACTTTGCTGACTGGACGTTATGTGGAAATCAACCTTCTTCCCCTACAGTTTTCTGAATACTATAATTTTACAATATCAAAATCGCCAAACTTAACAAAAATGGAAATTTTGGCGAATTATATATACTACGGCGGTATTCCTGAGTATGTTAAGCAACTCGTTATAGGAGAAAAACAGGCTGACCTATTTGCTGATAGTATATTAAAGACAATAGTCGAGAAGGACATCTTCAAACGTCTCAACATTACCAACAAGCACGATTTCAACAAAATTCTTGATTTTATTTTCGACTCGGTGGGGTCGTATGTGTCTCCTCGTTCCATATCTGACACGCTCCGTTCGCAGGGCACGGTGGTTGACAAAGAAACAGTGGCCAAATACCTCGACGCAATGAGCGAGGCATATTTGATATACAAGGTTCCACGATTCGAGATAAAAGGCAAAGGACTGCTACAGACGATTAACAAATACTATGTTGTCGACCCCTGTTTCGCAAAAGTGCGACTGAAGAAAGGAATACTCAAAGACCGTTCCCATTGGCTGGAAAATATGGTGTATTTGGAATTGGTGCGACGGAACAAGGACGTTTTCATCGGAAAACGCAACAACCTCGAAGTGGATTTTGTGGCCATTGATGACAGTGGTTACACATCTTATTATCAGGTGACTTGGACAACAGAAAATCCCGAAACATTGGAACGAGAACTAGCTTCGCTCAGGGCCATCAAAGACTTCAATCCAAAATATTTGCTGACAACAGACAACGACTTTAACCCTGTATATGACGGAATCAGAAAACTGAATGTAGTAGATTGGTTGCTGCAATCATAATACAATCGTTGAAACGTATAGGAAACAGAGGCCCATGGCAGATGTTTTATTTTGGCACTTGAAATAAACCCTGTATCTTTGCACAAAAATTGAAACGAGATTTAATATAACCCCAATACCGAAACTTCTTAAAATTAGTATAGTATGATTCCAAGAAAACCATGGATGATGGCCGCCATCCTGACAATTAGCGGCCTGTTGTCTTTGACCTCCTGCACCAAGGAGGACGTTGTGCGCGTGATGCCCGAGGGCAGCGGCATCTATCTGAACCCTGTGAAGCCCGACTACCTCAGGCCTGGCGACACGGTGGCCCTGATCTCCCCCTCTTATTTCACCCCCATGGAGAATGTGGAGAAGACCGCCGAGGTGCTGCGCGGCTGGGGTCTGGTGCCGGTGATAGGCCCCAATGTGGGCAAGGTGGAGGCCGGCCGTTATGCCGGAACCGTGGAGGAACGCCTCAGCGACATCCGCTGGGCCCTGCGCGCCCCCGGGGTCAAGGCCATTATCTGCAACCGTGGCGGCTACGGCTCCATTCAGCTTATCGACCACCTGTCGCTGCAAGAGCTGGCCGCCAGTCCTAAGTGGATTGTGGGCTTCAGCGACATCTCCACCCTCCACGGCCTGTGGACCCGTGCCGACGTGATGAGCATCCACGGCACGATGAGCTCCTTCCTGGCGCAGGGCGGCACCGACGAGACCAGCACCCTCCTGCGCGACTTGCTGATGGGGCAGGTCCCCCGCTACGAGCTGCCTGCCCACCCGCAGAATATCGAGGGCCGTGCCTCCGGCATTTTGGTGGGCGGCAATCTATGCACCTTCGTGCCCAATCTGGGCACCCGTGCCGATGCCACCCTGGGCCACGACATCATCCTCTTTATCGAGGAGGTGGAGGAGTCGATGCACAACATCGACCGCCAGTTCAACATCTTGGCCATGAACGGTGTGCTCTCGCGCTGCAAAGGGGTGGTGCTGGGCGAGTTCACCGACTGTGGCACCGAGTTCACCTATGGAAGCGTAGAGGCCATGCTGCGCCCCTATCTGCTGAAGTACAACATCCCGCTGCTGTGCGGTTTCCCCGCCGGGCACGATGCTGTCAATCTGCCGCTGGTGATGGGTGCGCCTGTCACCATGGATGTGCGCGCGGATGGAGCCACGCTGACATTTGACATCAGCGGTGTCCAAACCGAGGTGCATACGGCCGACATCGTGGCCCCGCCAGCCGATGTCGACCAGCAGTTGGTTCTCTCCGGCAAGAGGGAGTAAGCAGCCCTGCACCGACACCTTCCCAACAACGGCCCCTCCGCCTAGCATTGAAGCGGCGGGGCCGTCTTTCATTTGTTCTGGATGGCATCAGCCAGATGTTTTCTCCTCCTTTTTTTACAATAAAGCATCTTTTTTTGCGTTATGTCTTAAAAAATGCGTATTTTTGCATTTTGAAATTATTGGAAGATTATGAAGAAATATATCCTTGTAGCTGTTTTGCTCTTTACTGCGCTTTCCGTTAATGCTCAGCAGGTTAGTTCGCGTGCCAAGGCGGTGCGTATGTTGGCCTATGCCCGTCCCGAGTATCAGGTGAAGGACGTGAAAGTCTATGCCGACACCATGACGGTGTTCTCCTTGGCCGACTATCCCATCTATCCGTTCGGCAAATGGAGCACGGTCGAGCAGTATATCACCAACAGCCAGCTCCTCTGGTATCGCGAGAGCGGCTACAAGAGTTTCTACGACACCATGACGGTGGCCGTCAACACCCTCTCGCGTCTCGACGGGTCCAACATCAACTGGTATCGCAGCATCTGGACCAAGAACCTGGAGATGGTCTCCGCCAAGATTACCGACACCGCCGTGGTGCTCGACAACGGCATCAAGGTGGGCATGACCAAGGAGGAGGTCTTCAAGGTCATCTTCAAGAGCTACCCCAAGTCCTACACCTCCGAAATCAATGTGCTCAAGGTCATTGCCGGTGCTGCCGAGGTGGGCGAAATCTACACCTTCAAGGGCAACAAGCTCCGCCACATCAAGGTCATCAGCCGCTATAAGTATTATTAATCCCGTGCTGTCTCCCTCAGCGGTAGCATTCTCGCCATGCGGAAGATAGGTCTCTTTTTCGGTTCGTTCAACCCTGTCCACATAGGGCATTTGGTTATTGCGCATGAGGTGTTGCAGAACAGCAACCTAGACGAGGTATGGTTTGTGGTCTCGCCACAGAACCCCCTCAAGGAGCGCAAGACCTTGCTGGACGACTACCAGCGGCTGGAGATGGTCCGCCGTGCCATTACCGACGACTACCAGCTGCGGGCCTGCGATGCCGAATTCCACCTGCCCAAACCCAGCTACACGGTGCTCACCCTGGCCCATCTGGGCGAGCAATACCGCGACAAAGAGTTCTGCCTCATCATGGGCTCCGACAATCTGGCTACCTTTGAGCGGTGGCGCAACTGGGAGTATATCCTGCAGCACTACCACATCTACTGCTACCCGCGCCCAGGGTCCGAAAACTGCAAGTTCAGCGACCACCCCCACGTCACCATGGTACAAGTGCCCACTATGGACCTCTCTTCCACCTATATCCGCTCGCAAATCCGTGCCGGCAAGGATGTGCGCTACCTTGTGCCGGAACCCGTTTACCAGTACCTTACCGAGATGCATTTCTACGAGAAATGAGGTGGCCTGCTCCACTGTTTCCCTTTTGCTGTCCATAGGTCTGCTATTCCCCCACTTCCCCCCCACTTCCCTCTCAGTATATCTTCCATCTTTACCCGTTTATTATTCGGTCGGATAGCGGGGAAGGAACGGGTGTGAAGCGTATGAGCGTTGGGCTCAGTGTAGACCTTCGTTAGCGGTAGACGATTGTTTCATTAAGACAGAAGTTTTCTCGCCTCAGCATACAAGCAAGCTTGTCAACATTCGGCTTGTCGAAAACGTGCTGTTCTCGTCAGTCGGTTTGGAGTCTATATTATTCCGTAATGTTGGGCATGCTCCACCGCCTCAATGATGCTCTTCACCCCCCAATTTGGGCTATAACGTTCATCAGGAAATTATCATTTCTAAACGAGCGGTGGCTCTGCCGTTTAGAGAAAAGATGTTAGAGCTAAATGAAAAAGAGGAGGCCACTTGGTCTCCTCTTTCAGTATGATATGCTTTGCAGTAATCGGTGCGATTAGGCAAGGCGTTTCTCGAGGCGGGTGCGGATTTCCTTGATGAAGACGTCGCTGTTGACGCTCTTGGGGGTGATACCCTCCATGAGGCCGGCGAGGTCCTTGGTGCAGATGCCTTCGTTGAGGGTGTCGAAGCAAGCCCCTTCGAGTTGGTTGGCGAAGTTGACCAGTTCGTCGATGCCGTCCATCTCACCACGTTTGCGCAGGGCACCGCTCCAGGCGAAGATGGTGGCCATGGGGTTGGTGGAGGTCATCTGATGGTCTTCCATATACTTGTAGTAGTGGCGGGTGACGGTGCCGTGAGCAGCCTCATATTCGTAGTTGCCCTCGGGCGAAACGAGCACGGAGGTCATCATGGCGAGCGAACCGAAGGCTGTCGAGACCATATCCGACATCACGTCGCCACCGTAGTTCTTGCAAGCCCAGATGAAG
>ODAI010244528.1_pt1 | contig 15889 bp, 22 predicted proteins | sample 1539321 | NCBI WGS metagenome assembly ODAI01 (sample SAMN02144231, study PRJEB22623) | gut metagenome | biome: sheep rumen | host: Ovis aries | place: New Zealand
ATGTTAGATATTCAAGATGGAGATGAAGCAGGAATAAAAAGTTGTTCTTTAGAAGTAAAAGGACCAAATGCCTATGGATATCTAAAAAATGAAAAAGGTGTACATAGATTAGTTAGATTATCACCATTTGATTCAAACAATAGAAGACACACTTCATTTGCTTCAGTTGAAGTAACCCCTGAAATAGAAGTAGACAATACTATTGAAATAGATGAAAAAGACTTAAAAATAGATGTCTATAGATCAACTGGAGCTGGAGGGCAAGGAGTAAATACAACAGACTCTGCAGTACGTATAACACACTTACCTACAAAGATAGTTGTTACTTGTCAAAATGAACGTAGTCAAATACAAAATAAAGAACAAGCTATGAAAGTATTAAGAGCTAGACTTTTTGAAGCAAAACAACGTGAACAAGATGAAAAACTAGGTAGTGAAAGAAAAGGTAAAATTGGTACTGGAGATAGAGCTGAAAAAATAAGAACATATAACTATCCACAAAACAGAGTAACTGATCATAGAATTGGTTATACTACAAACAACTTAGACAGAGTAATGGATGGAGCATTAGATGATATAATTGAAGCTTTAATCACTGAAGATATTAAATTAAAGCTTAAAGGTGAAGAAAGTGAATAAAGCCTACACAATTTGCTTAAATTGTGGTAAGGTTCAAGTAAGAACAGATATACTTGAAAACTTAAATGATACTTATATAATATTAGATAAAAAAATAAAGTGTCCTAAATGTAGTAAATCAACAAAACATGCTGCTACTAAGAATATAAAGACACTAAGTAAAAAAATAAATAAAGAAAATAAAAGAGATAGACAAATATTAAATTTAATAGGAAGGTAATCTTATGACTGTAGAAGAATTAATAATATATGGAAAAAGTAAAATTCATTCAGATCATGCTAAAATGTTACTTGCTGATTTATTAAATATAAACTCTTTAGAATTATTAAACTATTTACAAACACAAGTTTCAAAAGAAATAGAAGAAGAATATAAAAAGAAAGTAGATTTAGTAAAAGTAAAAAATCCTATCCAATATGTAATAGGAAACGTTAACTTCTACGGTAATATTTTTGAAGTAAATAAAAATGTTTTAATTCCTCGTTTTGAAACAGAAGAATTAGTAGAAAATACTTTATATTATATAAATAATTATTTTAATCCTTATGATTTGTCTATCATTGATTTAGGTACAGGCTCTGGTTGCATTGGAATAACTTTAAAAAAGAAATTACCTAAATCTGATGTAACATTAGTAGATATAAGTCCTAAGGCTTTAGAAGTAGCTAGAAAAAACGCTACTAATCTAGATGCTAATGTTAAAATTATAGAAAATGATATGTTAAATGGTCTAACAGATAAATATAATATTATTATCTCTAACCCACCATATATTAAAACAGATGAAGAAATAGAAGATATAGTAAGAGATAATGAGCCACATCTAGCTTTATATGGTGGCATTGATGGACTTGATTACTATAAACAAATATTAGAATCAGCAAAGACAAAAGTAAAAGATTATTATTTAATAGCTTTTGAAATTGGAGATACATTAAGAATGGATGTAGAAAAATTAGCAAAATTAAATTTTCCTGAAGCAAATATTGTATCTAAAAAGGATCTTCAAGGAAGAGACAGAATGATATTTATATCTAATTTAAATATTGACTAAGGTCAATATTTTTTTTATAAAAAAAAGAAGGAATACCTTCTTACTTACAAGCTATATATTCAGCAAAAACTATAAACCCACTAGAAACAAAGACACCGAGAATAAACATGAAGATTGGGTTCTTAAATATCTTCATATTATCACCTATTATCATTTTAGCACGTAGTGTAGTGTAAAATCAATAAAAGAAATTGGAATTTGTATAAACGAAAAATAATATTATCATAATTAAACAGGTGATAAAATGAAAAAAGTATTGGTAATAAGTTTAGTTTTAATAACATTATTGACATTTAATAAAAAGTCTAGTGAAATTTTAATACCAGATCAAGCTATACGTTTTAGAGTAATAGCTAGTAGTAATACTGATATGGATCAAGATATTAAAATGCTAGTAAAAAATGATGTTGAAAAAGATATATTTAATGATATAAGTAAAAGTAGTAGTATTAATGAAACAAGAAATATTATTAATAATAATTTAACAAAATATAATAAAACAGTTCTAGATACATTAAATAAGAATAATATAAATCAGTCTTTTAACATAAACTATGGTATGAACTATTTTCCTGAAAAAGAATATAAGGGCATTAAATATAAGAGTGGTAATTATGAATCACTAGTAGTTACTTTAGGAGAGGGAAAAGGGAATAATTGGTGGTGTGTTTTATTTCCACCATTATGCTTATTAGATGCAGAAGAAACTGAAGAAAAAGATGAAGTAGAATATAAATTTTTTGTATCTGAACTAATAGACAAATTTTTTAAATAAATATATACTAATTAAGAGGAAGTGATTACATGAAAAATACTAATATGCATATTCATTCAAAATATTCATGGGATTGTAAAACAGAACTTGAAGATATAGTAAAAGAATTAATAGATTCTAACATATATTATGCTGGTATATGTGATCACATTGAATTTAACTGTGAGGCATCTATCTATGTATTAACTAAGTTTAAAATACGTAATTTAGAAATAGATGAATTAAATGAAAAATATAAAGGAAAAATTAAATTATTAAAAGGAGTAGAAATATCTTCTCCACATTTATATCCTAATAAAGTAGAAAGTTTAAAAGAATTAGATTTAGACTACATAATGGGAAGTATTCATAAAATAGATAGAAAAGCTAAAACAGAGGAAGAAAAAAGAAAAGGCTCAATTGAGTATTATAAAGAAGTATTAAAAATGGTAGAAGCTAATCAAGTAGATGTTTTTGGACATATTGATTATATAAATAGATACTATAAACAAGATTATAGTGACAAAGAAATAATTAAAGAAATATTTGAAATGATAAAAGAAAATAATAAAATAATAGAATTAAATACATCAGCATCAAGAAGAACAGATGATTTATATATATCTTTTCCTAATTTAGAGAAATTAGCTATGTACTCAGGTATAAAAAAAGAAATAACTATAGGAACAGATGCTCATAAATTAGAGGAATTAAACTATATGTTAGATGAAAATAGTTTTATAGCAAAACAATTAGGATTAGAACCAGTGATTTATGAAAAAAGAAAGATGATAAAATTATAACCTCTTACATACCTTTAAGTAGGAGGTTTTTCTATGCCTATAATATTAATAATAATATTAGCTATAAGTCTAAGTATGGATGCTTTTTCATTGGCTATAATTTATGGTACTTTAAATTTAAATAAAAGAATAGAAAGGATGATGGGATTAATAGTTGGGATATTTCACTTTTTTATGCCAATTTTTGGGTATTATTTAGGTAAGATAATTCTAGATATTATAAAAATTAATCCTGATATAATAGTAGGAATAGTCTTTATGGTTTTAGGAATAGAAATGATTATATCTTTAAAAAAAGAAGAACAAGTAAAATTATTAACAAATATATTTTCTGTTATTATATTTGCTTTTACGGTAAGTATAGATAGTTTTTCAACAGGAATAGCTTTTTTAGCATCAAATACAAGTATTATATTACCAAGTATAATATTTTCTATTTGTAGTATGTTATTTACTTATCTTGGATTAAGTTTTGGGAAAAAGTTATCAACAACATTTGGGGATATCTCAAATCTGGTTGGAGCTATAATTTTAATAATACTGGGAATAAAATATTTGTTATAATTAGTGCCTTTATTTAAAAAATATGATATAGTATTTATAGGAACTAAAAAGGATAAAAACAATAAAATATATTAGAAGTACTGGAGGTACAAAAAATATGAAAGTATTAGAAATAAATGGTGGGAAGACATTAGAAGGTACAATTCGTATAAGTGGTGCAAAGAATTCAGCAGTTGCTTTAATACCAGCAGCATTACTTGCAGATACAACATCAACAATCTGTAATGTACCCGATATAACAGATACTGATGCCTTAGCCGAAATACTTAGATATTTAGGAGCTAAAGTTAGCCGTGCTAGTGAAAGTATTGTTATTGATCCAACTACAATTGAAAATAAAGAAATACCTAAAGAATTATCCACAAAACTAAGAGCATCATATTATTTTATGGCAGCTTTATTAGGAAAATATAAATATGTTGAAATGTATTTTCCAGGAGGATGTAATATTGGAGCAAGACCAATAGACCAAACATTAAAAAGCTTTAAGGCATTAGGAGCAACAGTAGAAGAAAAAGATAATCATTATAAAATATATGCTGAAAAATTAGTTGGAACACATATTTATTTAGATATGCCTAGTGTAGGAGCTACAATTAATGCACTTTTAGCAAGTGTCAAAGCTAGTGGTGAAACAGTAATCGAAAATGCTGCTAAAGAACCAGAGGTAGTTAATTTAGCTGTATTCTTAAACGGAATGGGAGCAAATATTACTGGAGCAGGTACAAGTGAAATTAGAATTCAAGGTGTAGATAAATTAGAAGGCTGTAATACGGAAGTAATTCCAGATAGAATTGAAGCTGGAACTTATGTAATTCTAGGAGCTTTAGCTGGTAATAAATTAAAAGTAGATAATATAATTCCTGAACATATTGAAATGTTAACACTAAAAATGAAAGAAATGGGTGTTGATATGGAAATAGGTAGTGATTATATAATTACATCTAAGACAGATAATTTAAAACCAATAACAGTTAAAACTCAAGGATATCCAGGTTTTGCAACTGACTTACAACAACCATTAACATCATTACTTACACAAGCTAATGGTACATCTGTTTTAGAAGAAACTATTTATGAAAATAGATTCCAAAATGTACCATATTTAAACAAAATGGGAGCAAATATTGAAATAGATAATAGAAAAATAAATGTTACAGGTAAATCAGAATTAGTTGGTTGTGAAGTAACAGCTACTGATTTAAGAGCAGGAGCTTGCTTAATACTTGCAGCATTAGCTGCTAAAGGAACAACAAAAGTTAATGATGTTGAGCATGTACTTAGAGGATATGAAAACATCGTAGAAAAATTAACTGATGTTGGAGCAAGTATTACATTAAAAGATGAATAATTAATAATATAACCAATAAAATAAGAATAGAAGTATCTATTCTTTTTTTTGAGGTGAATATGAAAAAGAAATTAATTAAATTAATATCATTAATGTTTATAATAATTTTAGTATTTGAAATTTATACCTATGGTAAAAGTGATAAATTATATTATGTTGCTATAGGCGATTCTTTATCTGCCGGCATTAATCCATATGGTAAAATAGAATATGGATATAATGATTATATAAAAGACTATCTAAATAAGAAAAAACACTTAGCATATTATAAAAATTATGGTAAAAGTGGTTATGAGACTAATGATATAAAAGAAGAATTAAATTATAATTTAAAATTAAGAAAAGATTTAAGAGAATCAGATTTAGTTACAATATCAATAGGAGCCAATGATTTACTACATAGAATAGATTTTAGAAATTTTGAAATAAGTAGATTATTAGAATTAAAAGATCAAGTTAGGTTAATAATTCCCAATCTAGACAATTGTTTAAAAGAAATAAGAAAATATGCCAAAGAAAAAATAGTAATAGTTGGATACTATAATCCAATACCGTTTTTATTTAATACAAATCAAAAAGATTTAGATAATTTATTTGCATATATAGATGATGAATATAAAGCTTTAGCTAAAAAATATAATTGTAAATACATTTCACTTTATGAATCTTTTAAAAAAAATAAAGATTTTCTTCCCAATCCATCTGATATACACCCAAGTATAGAAGGCTATAAATATATATCTAATGAAATAATAAAAAAACTTGCATTATCTTAAAATTCATGATATATTAAATACGCGTTTAATTACTATGGCGCGAATGACGTCATGGCGAAGAGAAGGCTCTAAAAAATCTAGAATACTAGATACGAAAGGAGAGATATCATGAAAAAGGACATCCATCCAACAATGCATGAAGCAAAAGTTACTTGTGCTTGTGGAGAAACATTTACAGTAATGTCAACAAAACCAGAAATCAATGTAGAAGTTTGTTCTAAATGTCATCCATTTTATACTGGAAAACAATCAAGAGCTTCTAAAACAGGTCGTGTAGAAAAATTCAATCAAAAATATGGTTTTACAGATAAGGCTTAATAGTCTTATCTTTTTTTTACGTTTCACAGGGATTTTTCCCAAAAATGTATGATTTTATGTTATAATGCCAACATAATAGAGGTGAAATTATGAGACTAGGAATCGCAAGTGACCATAGAGGTTATAAATTAAAAGAAAAATTAAAAAAATATTTAAACAAGAAAGGATATGAAGTAGAAGACTATGGTACTGATAGTCCTGAAAGTGCTGATTATCCAATATATGGAATAAAATTAGGTGAAGCTATTAGAGATAAAGAAATAGACTTAGGAATAGTTATTTGTGGAACAGGTATTGGAATATCTATAGCGTGTAATAAAGTAAAAGGAGTAAGATGTTCTAGAATAGTAAATGCTAAAGAAGCAAAAATAACTAAAATTCATAATATGGCTAACGTAATAGCTTTAAATGAAAAAATGTTTTTATTTCAAGCCAAAGATATCGTAGATAACTTTATAAAAACAAAATATCAAGATGATGAAAGATTTATAAGAAGAGTTAATCAAATAACTGAATACGAGGAAAAGTAATATGAGTGCTAAATTATTTTTATATTTATTTGTATCAGTAATAGTTATATTTTCAATCGATTCAGTTAATATAAATGGTATATTTAAAAAAAATAAAGTGTTTCAAGCAAGAATATTTTATTTTTTACTTGCATTATGCATGATTGAATTATTAACTAATTTTTTATATAACTTATTTGAAGCATCAAAATTTATGTAAAAAAATGTATAAAAACTAATTTCTTGTTAAAACTCTTAATAGAGGTGAAAATATGAAAAAGAAATTAGTATTAAAACCATTTGTTGTTCCAACTTTATATACTATATTTGCAGTATTGGTAATAGTTAGTTTATTTTTTTCAATTGATATAGAAAAGGATAAAGATAATTTAACTTATGTAAGTAAAGTAATATTGGATAGCTATGTTCCAGTAGTAAATACTGAAGAAAAAATAGTAAGACCATATACATCTGATAAAGTAGTCATAGACAATAATTATTATGATTATAAAGGTAAAGATGAAGATCAAACAAAATCAATAATTCTATATGAAAATACCTATATTCAAAACACAGGAATCAATTATAAATCAGATGAAAGTTTTGATGTAGTTAGTATATTAAGTGGAGAAGTAATAGAAGTAAAAGAAAAAGAATTATTAGGTACAACAGTAACTATTAAACATAGTAATGATATTATAAGCATGTATCAATCTTTAAGTGATGTTAAAGTTAAAGTTGGAGATAAAGTAGAAACTAACGAAGTAATAGCTAAAAGTGGAAAATGTGATTTAATAAAAGTATCAGAAAATAATCTACATTTTGAATTATATGTAAATGGTAATATAGTAAATCCTAATGAGTTTTTTGATAAGAAATTAGGAGAAATTTAAAACATATAAAAATATTTACCTAAATATAATTAATTAGGTGAATATATGAAAAATGAAATTGTTAATAGAGTAGTAGATGTATCTAATTATATAATAAAAACAAATAAAACGATTAGAGAAGTAGCTAAAATATTTAATGTTAGTAAAAGTACTATTCATAAAGATATAAGTAATAGATTAATAGAAATAGATTATAATAAATATTTAATGGTTGAAGAAATACTAAAGAGTCATATAGAAATTAGGCATATTCATGGAGGAGAATCAACTAAATTAAAATATGAAAAACTAAAGTTACTAAATGAAAGGTGATAATATGCGTGATATTGGTATAGATTTAGGAACAACTAATATTTTAATATATGTAAAAGGTAAAGGTGTAGTATTAAATGAACCAAGTGTAGCATGTATTGATAAAAATACAAAAAAGATAGTAGCAGTAGGTATAGAAGCAAAAGAAATGTTAGGAAAAACTCCAGATAAAGTAGAAGTAATTAGACCATTAAAAGATGGTGTAATAGCTGATTTTGATGTAACTGAAGAAATGTTAAAGAAATTTATAAAAAAAGCCCTTCAAAAGAGATTATTAGCAAGGCCTAAAATGATTATTTGTTGTCCTGCTAATATTACAGGTGTTGAAAAAAATGCTATTCGCGAAATTGCTGAGAGAATGGGTTCTAAACAAATATATATAGAAGAAGAACCTAAAGTGGCTGCAATAGGCGCTGGAATTGATATAACAAAACCATCTGGCAGCATGATAATAGATATTGGTGGTGGTACAACTGATATAGCTGTATTATCACTAGGCGGAATAGTAAATAGTAATTCTATAAAAGTAGCTGGTAATACATTTGATCAAGATATAATTAATTATATTAAAGATAAATATAAAATAATTATAGGAGAACAAACAGCTGAAGATATAAAGATAACAATTGGTACAATTAAACCAACTTCTACAGTAACTAAAGAAATAACTGGTAGAGGTGTAAGTGATGGATTACCAGAAACAATTACAATAACTAATAAAGATATTAGTGAAGCAATTAAACAAGATATAAAAAAAATAATTGAAGCAACAAAACAAGTATTAGAAAATACTCCACCAGAATTATGTAAAGATATAAAAGAAAAAGGTATTATACTAACTGGTGGTGGCTCTCAGATAGATGGCTTAATAGAAGTATTAAGAAAAGAATTAAAAATACCAGTATTCATTTCTGATAGACCATTAACTAATATAGTAGAGGGAACAGGAATATTACTTGATAATTTAAATTTAATAGACAATTAGACCTAAAAGGTCTTTTTTATTTGCATAAATGTTGAAAAACTAAATAATTATATGTTAGAATATATTTAAATAAACGAGGTGATTATATGCTAGATAGTGATATAATGCTTTCATTAAAAATGGTGATAGTAACATTTATATTCGGTATTTGTGTAACTCAAGTAATGAAAAAAGTAGCTCATCATATTGGAGCAATAGATATACCAAGAAGTGATGAGGGAAACAGACATATACATAAAAGACCAATTCCTAAATTAGGAGGAGTTGGTATCTTTTTAGCTTTCTTATTTGGTTATATGTTATATGGACAACATAGTATTAAAATGAATGCAATACTTATTAGTAGCTTCATTATTATTCTTACTGGTATGGTAGATGATATAAATGATTTAAGAGCATCTAGGCAATTGCTAGCTCAAATTATCGCCGCAGTCATTATTGTATTTTATGGTAAAATAACACTTGATGATATAACTGTATTTGATTTAACTATTCATTTTGGCATGTTTAAATCATTAGTAACTATATTCTTTATAGTGGCATGTATTAATATTATAAACTTTACTGATGGACTTGATGGATTAAGTGGTGGGGTAACATCAATATTCTATATTACCACAGCTATTATTTGTTTCTATCAAGGACGATTAGGTAGCCTAGAGATGACACTAACACTTTTAATGTTAGGATCAACTATGGGATTCTTAGTACATAATTTTTATCCAGCAAAGATATTTGCTGGTCAATGTAGTATGTTTATGGGATTTATGATATCGATTATTTGTTTATTAGGATTTAAAGGTACCGCATTAACATCATTATTTATACCTTTAGCAATCTTAGGATTACCAATACTTGATACATTATTTGCTATTATAAGAAGATCATTAAAAGGTGAACCAATTTTTAAAGCAGATAAATTCCATATACATCATCAGTTATTAGGAATGAACTTTTCTCATCCAGTAACAGTATTAATAATTTATTTTATAAATATTTTATTTGCTTTAACTTCAATATTCTATGTATTAAAAGATGCAAAGGCAGCAACAGTTATTTACGCCATATTATTAGTTATAGTAGTATGGTTTGTATGCTATACAAATATAATTACTGATAAAAAGCCACCACATCTTAGTGAGATAAAAGAAAAGGTATTAAAAAAGAAGAAATAAGCTTCTTCTTTTTTTGTAGGAGGAAACATGATTAACTTTATTATATATGAAGATGACAAGAAGTACAGAGAATTATATGTATCTATTATTTTAAAAGTTATCGGTAGTATGCAATATGCCTATAAAATAGTAGAAATAGATAAATATGATAAAACTACTATTTCTAAAATAAATAAATTAATTGGTAAGAAAATTTTCATATTTGATATAGAAGTACCAGGTAAATCTGGTTTAGATCTAGCTAGAGAAATAAGACATAGTGGTGATTGGACTAGTCAAATGATAGTAGCTACAACTCATGAACAATTAAAGAATACTACTCTAACTAGTAGAATGTTAATGTTAGATTTTATTTCTAAATATTATAACTTAGAAGAAAGTTTAAAAGAATGTTTAAATATATGTTTAGATATTATACATACACACAAATCTTTAAACTTTCAATATAATGGTGAATTATATCAAATCCCATATGATAATATTTTATATATAGAGAAAAATGTAGATGATCCATATTCTACAATAGTTACAAAAGATAATGATATAGAAATAAAAAGAACTATGAGTACAATAGAAAAAGATTTAGAAGAAGATAAAAGATTCTTTAGATCACATAGAAGTTGCATAATAAATCTTGATAATATAACAAGTATTGAATTAAAAGATAATATAATAAATTTTGGTAATAAATCTACATCTCTTCTTTCACGTGATAAAAAAAGTGAATTAAAAGAATTGTTAGAGGAGAAGGCTAAAGCATGATGAACTTTTTTATAGTTGTTATTGATTCACTTTTGATTTGGATATCAGCATATATTATTGGTAAAAATTCATTTGATAACGATACTAAACAAAATTATTTAAAGGTAATAATTAGTATATTAATATTGTCTATCACACTAGGATATATAAATTTTATTAATGCAGAAATATTTCATGGCGTTTTTAAAATACTTTCTATTTACTTTTTATACTGCATATTTTACAAAATTAATTTTTCGTCGCTTAATACTAAGGTAGTTGTTGCATCATTAGTTGTCTATATATTATTTATAGTCTCTGAAGTATCTATTGTGATACCACTAAGTATAATTTTTTCTATACTTAAGTTAGATATACTAATTTTGAAGAACACATTAATTATTAATTTTCTAATATCTTTGTTTGCAATATTTATATCGAAAATTCTAAAGAATGAATTAGTAAAAATAGTTAATAATACTAATTTGGTTAAAAATGTTAAATTCTTAATAGTTATAATTATATTAATAGAATTAGCTTTATTGGGATTTAAATTGCCGTTATCACAGTGGAAATTTAATACAGAATTTCTAGTAACAATGCTGATAATTATTTCATTTTGCATAGTTGGAATATTCGTTTTGAAGCAAAATTATGAAATAGAAAAGACTACTTCTATGTATCAACAAGTAGTAAAATATTCAAATACTACTAATAAAGTTTTAGAAGATTATAGAATGATTAGTCATGAACACAAGAATCAATTATCAATAATTAGGCAAATGATATTAAAAAATAAAAAAGAAGCTATTGAGTATATAGATAGCTTAATTGAGAAGAGAAACGATATAAAGTATAAATGGGTTGCTGAACTTAATAAACTTCCTCTAGAGGGTTTAAAAGGCCTAATTAATTATAAATTAATTGAAGCAGAAGAAAATAATATTTATACTTCTGTTATTATCAGTAAAGATGTATCAAAAGTAAAATTAAGTAAATTGTCAAACATTCAAAAAGACCATTTATATAGTATTTGCGGAGTATATTTAGATAATGCTATCCAAGCAGCATCTAAAAATAAAATCAAAGAAATGAATATTGAAATATATAAAGAAAATAAAGAACTTGTATTTATTATAGCTAATACATTTAGTGGTAAAATAGAATTAGAAAAAATAGATGATTATGGATATAGTACTAATGGTAAAAATCATGGAGTAGGACTACATTTGGTAAAAAGCATAATAGACGAAGATAAATTATATTCACAATCAAGAAAAATAATAGATAATTATTATGTTCAAGAGTTAAGAATAAATTTAAAAGAATTAACTAAAAAGAAAAAATAAGCTACATAAGTAGCTTATTTTCTTTATCTTTCAATCATAGCTTTTGGCATTTCTGGTTCATCAAGAACATAAACAACGCATGCAGCAGAAGCAGCTCCAGCAGCTAAAACACCAACACCAGCTAAAACCATAGCTAATAATTTTTTCATCATGTATACTCCTTTCTAATGTTATTTACTAATTACATACCCTTCATAATTCTTATATGGTAAATTAAACATCCTATAAGTTAAGGGATGAATTAGTACAGCTTCAAGCAACATGGTTGCGGCAATTACATTCTTTAAGAATGCATCATTAGTTTTAAAAAATATAATTATATATATAGTAGAAACTAATAAAGTTAATATTTTAAATTTAATTCTTCTATGCTTTTTAATTAGTGGCCTTTTTACAGTATCACTAGGGGCATATATAATATAAGTTAAAATAGAAATTCCTAGTAATATGTAATGAATAATATTATTAAAATCACAATATATACATATGTAAGGAATACCAATAAATATAATACTTGATGATATCCAGCATTGCCAACTTTCTTTAGCATGAAGCCCGAAAGCAAACATTCTAAGAAAATTGAAAAATAATAATACAATTACTGCTTCTTTAAAAATTCCTAAAAGTAAAGTTGCTAGTAAAATAACTATTGTTTTGGTTATAGATAAGTAAATTCCTTCTAATCCATATCTAATTTCATCTAATTTATCTTGATTATAATCAGGATAATTATTTTTTACTACATGCATCGCATGATTCATAATATACTGCTTCATAAATCCTCCATGTCTTACGATACGAGCAAAAATATATCACTGAAAAAATGGAAAAAATTGGCAGTAAATGCTAGTAGTAAAAAAATGAATAATTTAAGAAAAAAGTTAACAAAAAGTATGATACCGATTACCGAAAATGATAAAAAAATAACAATTTAGAAAAAATACTACAAAAAACATCATGCAAAATGATACTATTGTCTTGCGCACTTTTAAAGTGATATCACACTAGCAGTACAGGCAGTAAAAAGATTTACAGAAGGAGAGGTGGCAGTGTGAAAGGCAAAGTGAAATGGTTCAACAATGAGAAAGGGTATGGATTTATCGAGTATAAGGAAAATGAAGATATATTTGTACACTATTCTGCAATTAGACAAGACGGTTATAAGACATTAGAAGAAGGGCAAATTGTTGAATTTAAACTTTTAGAAACAACTAAAGGCTTACAAGCATTAGATGTTGTAGTAACAAAAGAGCTATCAACTACTAAATAGTTGTTCCATCATATAAATATATGGCACCTAGACTATACAATGGAGGAAGTATGCGTGGAAAGGTAAAATGGTTTGATAACAAGCGTGGCTTTGGTTTTATAGAGTCTTCAAAAGAAGGCATTGATATCTTTATACATTATCAATCTATAGATAGCCAAGGTTATAGAACTTTAAAAAATGGAGAATATGTTGAATTTGAAGTAATTGAAACTTTAAAAGGACTTCAAGCAAAACATATAAAACATGTTGAAGATTATGAAACTATCTGCTAAGATAGTTTTTTCTGTGCTATAAACTTTATTTTTTTTTAATTTTGTGGTAATATATAGCAAAGGAGGAATGATATATGGATATCATGATCAGAGGAAGTAAGCTTGAAATAACAGAAGCAATGGAGGCTTATGCTAAAGAGAAATTATCTAAGCTAGAAAAATACTTAGATGAAACAGAAAAAGCTAAAGCAACTGTTTTAGTAAAGGTGCGCGATTACTTAAACAAAGTAGAAGTAACAATACCTCTAAAGAGCCTAATACTTAGAGCTGAAGTATCTAATGAAGATTACTATGCAGCTATCGATTTAGTTATCGATAAACTTGAAAGACAAATAAGAAAGAACAAGACTCGAATTGCTTCAAATAAAAAGAAGGAATTAAGGGATTTTGCTTATAATTATATAGAAGAACTTGAAGATGAAACACAAGAAGAAAAAGTAGTTAAGAGAAAGAAGATTGATTTAAAACCAATGTCAGAAGAAGAAGCAATTCTTCAAATGGAATTACTTGGACACTCTTTCTACTTATATAAAGACGCTGAAACTAATCAACCAACTGTTGTATATAGACGTAAAGATGGAGATTATGGAGTAATCGAATCATAAGAAATAAAGGTACTATTAATTAGTACCTTTTTTTATTTAAAAATTTAAAGAAAAACAAGGAAAATGCTAGGAGTTATTAGAGTTTGTATGGTATAATACCAATTATGGAGATGATTACATGAGTTTATTACAAAGATTATTCGATCATGAATATAAAGAATTAAAAAGATTTGAAAAATTAGCTGATGAAATCGAAGCTAAAGATGAAGAAATGAAATCTTTGTCAGATAAAGAATTACAAGGTAAAACTGATGAATTTAAAGAAAGATTAAAAAATGGAGAAACAGTTGATGATTTAGTAGTAGAAGCGTTTGCTGTAGCTAGAGAAGCATGTTATAGAGTAATTGGTGAAAAACCATATTATGTACAATTACTTGGAGCATTAGCTATTCATTTTGGTAATATAGCTGAAATGAAAACAGGAGAAGGTAAAACTTTAACTTCAGTACTTCCTGCTTATTTAAATGCCTTAACAGGTGAAGGTGTACATATCATAACAGTTAATGAATACCTAGCTGATCGTGATGCTCATTGGATGGGTAAAATTCATGAATTCTTAGGTTTAACAGTTGGTATTAACTTAAGAGAAATGACACCAAAAGAAAAACAAGAAAACTATGCATGTGACATTTTATATTCAACTAATAACGAAATTGGATTTGACTATTTAAGAGACAACATGGTTATTAGAAAAGAAGATAGAGTTCAAAGACCATTAAACTTTGCTATTATCGATGAAGTTGACTCTGTATTAATAGATGAAGCACGTACACCTTTAATTATTTCAGGTGGAGAAATGAAGAGTGCTAACCTTTATGTGGATGCTGATAGATTTGCTAAAAGTTTAAAAGAAGAAGATTATATATATGATGAAAAAACTAAGAATGTATCTTTATCAGAAGAAGGTGTTCATAAAGCTGAAAAGAAATTTGGTATGAATAACTTATTCGATGTAGAAAATACTGAATTAGTACATTATATTAATCAGGCATTAAGAGCTAATTACTCAATGAAAAATGATGTTGATTATGTAGTTCAAGAAGGACAAGTAATTATTGTTGATCAATTTACTGGACGTTTAATGCATGGTAGACAATATTCTGATGGACTTCATCAAGCAATTGAAGCTAAAGAAGGAGTACAAATCAATCAAGAAACTAAGACTTTAGCTACTATTACATTCCAAAATTTATTTAGAATGTACAAGAAATTATCAGGTATGACTGGTACTGCTAAAACAGAAGAAGAAGAATTTAGAAATATCTATAACATGTATGTTATTGAAATTCCTACAAATAAACCAATCGCTCGTATTGATATGCCAGATTTAATGTATTCAACACAAGCTGGTAAATTTAGAGCTATCGTTAATGAAATTGAAAGAAGACATAAATTAGGTCAACCAGTATTAGTTGGTACAATAGCTATTGAAACAAGTGAATTAGTAAGTAATCTTTTAAAACAAAAACATATACCACATGAAGTATTAAATGCTAAGAATCATGCTCGTGAAGCTGA
>ODAI010098018.1_pt1 | contig 15888 bp, 10 predicted proteins | sample 1539321 | NCBI WGS metagenome assembly ODAI01 (sample SAMN02144231, study PRJEB22623) | gut metagenome | biome: sheep rumen | host: Ovis aries | place: New Zealand
TGCAGCGGAGTCTCCTCGGTGAAGAAAAGGTCGGGACGGTCAAGAGGCAGGTCGCCATACACCTCATCTGTGGACACCTGATGGTATCGTTTAATGCCGTATTTGGGGCAGGCATCCATAAGAACACTGGTGCCTATGACATTGGTCTGGAGGAAAATCTCCGGGTTCTCAATGGAGCGGTCCACATGGGACTCCGCCGCAAAATTCACTATGACATCCGGTTTCTCTGCCTCAAACATCTTGTAGACGGCCTCGCGATCTGCGATATCTCCCTTGATGAACTTGAAGTTCGCGTTTTTCTGAGCCTCTTCCAAAGTAGCCAGATTGCCTGCATAGGTCAGCTTGTCATAGCATATAATCATGTCCTCAGGGCGATTCACCAACATATAGTAGACAAAATTAGCACCAATAAACCCAGCGCCGCCGGTTACAACAATATTCATAATCTCAGCCCCTATTACTTTCCTTTGCCAGCACCTGCAGATACTTCCCATAAGCATTCTTTCTCATGGGCTCTGCCAGTCTCAGCAGCTGCTCACTGTCAATATAGCCCATGCGGAAGGCAATCTCTTCGATACAGGCCACTTTCAGCCCCTGGCGGGCTTGGATAGTCTGGACGAACTGGGCCGCCTGCAGCAAGGACTCATGGGTTCCCGTATCCAGCCAGGCATAGCCCCGGCGCATTTTCTCAACCCTGAGTTTCCCCGCTTCAAGATACGCCTTGTTCACATCGGTAATTTCCAGCTCTCCCCGAGGCGAGGGCTTCACTGCCTTGGCAATGTCCACGATATCTTTGTCGTAGAAGTATAGCCCCGTGACGGCGTAGTTTGACTTCGGCTCCTGCGGCTTTTCCTCCAGGCTGGTGGCGCAGCCTTCCTTGTCAAAAGCCACTACGCCATAGCGCTCAGGGTCAGACACGTAATAGGCAAAGACCGTAGCGCCATCATCGCAGGCAGCAGCCCGTTGCATGGCCTTGGCCAGATCCGAACCATAGAAAATATTGTCCCCCAGCACCAGAGCGCAAGAATCACCATTGATAAAGGACTCACCAATCAGAAATGCCTGGGCCAATCCATCAGGGCTGGGCTGCGCCGCATAACTGATGCTGATACCCAGCTGACTGCCATCTCCCAAAAGCAATATAAACGCTTCCTGATCATTGGGCGTAGTGATGATTAAGATGTCATTGATGCCCGCCAGAAGCAGAGTGCTCAATGGATAATAAATCATAGGCTTGTCGTACACAGGCATCAACTGCTTCGACACCACCTCCGTCAAAGGATAAAGACGCGTGCCAGAACCGCCTGCAAGAATAATGCCTTTTTTAATCAAAAATATTCCTCCTAACAACTCGTTTGCCAATCCAAACTACATATTGCTTTTGCCGCTACTACCGCACAAATAGTCGAGCAGTTTATAAAAAACTACGCTCTCATAAAAGATGTGGATCGGACAGCTGCGCAGGCTATCTAGTGATATCAACTCCAGCTTCGACGGGAGTTTCTTTACTGCTCACTCCTCAAGCTAAACACCTAGAACTTGGATGCCACAGAATTTCCAATATCATATCCTCACTATGTTGAACCTTTTTTCTACAAGTGACCGGTTCATCATGCCATACATCCATCGGATGTTGCAGCAGTTCTCGCCCATTGATACGAAATGAACTAAAAGTAATCCAATACGGAAGTCTCTTACCTTCTGCACTCATTTTTGTAATACCACGCAAATCAAGCTTCAACAGTCCCGCACCTACACAATGTAAAGATAACTTAGCATATCCACTTGATCCTTCAACTACAACCCCCTGTCCTGCTGCATCCTTAAACCATGCAGGTTTTGTAACGCTGACAGGCATATTGGGCTGCAAATTGATTATTTCTACATCATTATTTGTACCGTGGCTTTTTATATCCAGCCTGGCTGTACAAAGGTCTCTGGCTACGCTTTTGCGTATTTCATCTTCTTTCTTTTCCAGTTGTTTTCTCAATCCCAATATAACCCTATCTTTTTCCCTGACCGTATCCTGCAACCCGCATCTTTCTTGATTAGCTTTCAAAAAACTTAGCAACATGTACTCTATATCATCGGATGGATACAGTGCCAGCCTCGTAAATATAGTAGCTGGAAAAGAACAACAATGATTATTATGAGGTTCTTGAATATGTGTTTCCATAACAACAATGTGTTTATTGCCAAAATGATAGTAATTGCGCGTTACGTCATCCACACCAAATTTATCCAACAATTGCTTGAGGTTGCTCATATCCCAGTCCGAACACTTATTGAAAAACATAAAGAATTTCGATGTTTTATTCCTAACAATGCTGTCCCCTAGTTCTAGCCTCTCTTTATAGCATGGTTGTGAGAAATCCAATTTGCTTAGTCTGCCTATTTTATCTAGCTCTCTCTCTCCTAAAAAAATCTGTGGGTTTCTAACCAGGCATTTATACCCCTCGTTACGTGCACAAATATGTAAAGAAGCAAAGCCTCCAGCGGAACTGCTAATAAAAAATACATTGGTATTAGCAATCTCATATATGGTCTGAATCGTCTTTACGATATCCTCTACCCCTTCTATGTAAAACTTTTGTTTATCTCCAAAATACCCCCCCCAGCCAGAGTTTACGTTTTTCAGTTTATATGTAGGGTCTTCGATATTAATGCAACAACCATTAAAATATTGATGCCAAGAAATACGATCAAAATTTGCGCGAAGGTCAACTGGACGTGGACTTGCACCACTCAAAAAAACGTACAATTCTCTTTGTTGTGAGGGTGTAAAAACACATTCATAAGTAACCCCTGATGTTTGTACATCAAATCTGGTAAAACCAGAGAAAATTTCATCGTCCAGTTCTGACAGTTTATAACATGGAGGTGTTTTCTCGCTGACAATATCCTTAAACTTCCCTGTACTGAACATTGCTATGCGTTCGTTTATTTCCTCACTTGCAAACTTCATACTATTCCACCGGCCTCCGTTTTGTACTACTACTGAAATCTATTATCTGCTTCATCTCGCACAGTTTCTTCAAGATTTCCGCTATATCCCGTTTAACTTCGCAATACATTACCTTACTGCGATACTTCGGAATAAATACGATATGATATGTGCAATTCCATCGCGTATGTGCTATACTCTGATTGTCCATCTTTGGACACCTCCTGGTTAATGATATGACCACGAAAGCAATATCATTGTAACACAGGAGTTTTTACATTTTCCGGCACTCTGGGCAACGCTTTAGCTTATTCCATTCTCCCCATCTCATATTGTGGATTAAAACCCTGTTTCATTCACCTCCTCAAATCATAAATTCCCATCTTCCTTTACTGACAGCCACTCCCACTCATCCCTTTTCCGCCGAATTGCCATAGCCATAGCCAACCCACTCGGCTTGTCATCATTTATCAAGATTCTCTCCCCGAAGGGTGCATCAAAAATCATGTGTTCATGACGTATGCCGTGAACTGACAAGAATTGCTCCGTATTCTCCCTTTCACTTGAGTTTCTGGATGTAATCCAAACAATCATATCTTTTTCAGGGATACTATTTAGAAATTCCAATGCCCCAGGTAGCAGTGTATCTTTTCCATCGATCTTGTAGCCGTTATGCTTCACGATTGTCCCATCTAAATCCAATATCCAGGTGTGCCTCAAAGTTGACAAAATAATCTCTGTTACTGCGTTATTATATACTTCCATATTTCCTCCTAAACTGCCTCATCCACTTTGGAATGCACACGCAACCATGCACCAATGGCTCCACCGGGGTGATTAGGACGAAAATCCCGATCCAAATCCAGCTGCAAGCGGCGTGCAAGTTCAATAGCCACCGTCTGCAATACCATCAACGTCAACGTGGTGGAGTTATTCGGCATGACATTCCACAAATCGCCTTCGTGACCTAAATGCACTACCAGCTTATCACGAATCATGCTTGCCAATACGCTATTATCTTGGAATGTCATTGCCCAAAGTTTAACACCTTCGCGTTTTTCAAGCAGCTTAGCGAGATACACTGATTCTTCTGTTTCGCCGCTCTTGCTCAGAATTATGACCAAATCTCCCGGACGTATCATCCCCATATCTCCATGCACAGCAGAATTAGTGTGAAGAAAACCTGCAGACTGGCCCAGAGACAACATCGTACCTACAAACTTCTCACAAATAGGCACATTTTTTCCAAGACCAGACACAACGATTTTATGACCTCTTTGCAAAGTTTTTTCGCAATCAGAGATCAAATTCTCCATCTGCTGACCGGAAATGGATCGCAGAGCATTTTCAATCTGAATGATATTCTCCTCAAAATATCCATAGGCACTTTCCATTTCCAATGCCTCCTCCAGATAAAGAAGGCCATTATAAAAGGCACCGCAAATGGAATCATAGTCTTCCCATGCATAAGTAGTCAGAGAAAGCCAGGTCAAGGCAAGCAGGAGTTTCATCTGCTGGCGACTGACTTCACCTTCCAGAAGATCAAAGAAGTCATCTTCCATCATCTCCCAATGGTTGGAAGCAATATCCAATTTCACCGAATCATCGCCAATCTCAAGGCTGAACCGCTTCAAATTGAACTGATCATAATTGCTTATGAGCGAATAATACAGTTTCACCCAGTCATAGGCTGCATCGCCGTAGAACTGTATATGGCTGAAGTATCCCCGCGGGTCGATGAGTACAGGTTCCGAATCATGACGAAGCATGGTATTGCTGAAGGTGCAGTCACCATGTATGAGATCAAATTGTTTTGGCATATACTGCATTACCAGACGTTCTATTTCTTCCTGGTGATAGAAAATATTGCGGCAGGACTTGCCATTGATAACTACCTTCTCCTGATTTGCAAAAGGAACCAGTCGGCGAACCTTCTCCAGCCTTGCATAGGTCTTGCCCAGGTATGCATCATAGTAGTTGTCCCTATCTGCGGGAATTGAGCCAAGCTTATGGACACTCTTCAAACAAGAAATGATTTTTTCCAGGATATAATGCTTCTGGTCCCGCGAAATATAGGAATATTCATAAATATTTTTACCATCTATGTATTCCATGGTCAAAGGACTATATTGGTATATATGCGGAATATTGTCAAACTGCTCTCCCTGGAGTTTCTTATACCATGCAATCTCTTTTTCTGCCAAATCCCTTCCCTGTGCATCAATTCCTTCCTTGATGATCTTATCGCCCTCTGTCCGCAAGCGGTTAAATGGACGACAACGCATCTTAGGCAGTTTGGCCCACTCGCTGTATAACCCGTATTCCTTTGTATGCCATAGCGGCTGCGGTACAAATGTGTGATTAGTATCCTTCAGCCAACGGACAAATTCTCCATCTTCTGGAATGCCTGCCAGATGGGATTTATCCCCAAATATAAAGTAGCCAGCTACACCATCCGTATCACTCGGTTCTTCCATCAGCTCCCCATTCTTATACGACCAACGACAGGAAAAATCTTTGGCAATACCGATGACATCTGTATTTGTATCAAGGAAAACATGGTCATCTCCCAAAATCAAATCACACCATATTAGCAGGAATCTTTCATTATTAGGCAACATAGAAAGAGCCAAACGCATCCCAGCACAAGTTCCCTTGTGGCCTGTAGCACGGACAATCTGATAATCAACATCCGCAAATTCACGCATATATCTCTCCAGTACATCACATTTATAATCACCAATGATGATGTATTTTTTATCCGGATATTTGCGGAAGATGTGGAACATCATGGGGAGATTATTCACAGGCACTAGTGCCTTAGGTTTGTTTCTTGTCAAGATTTCCATCCTGGAACCTTTGCCGCCTGCTTGAATAATAACGTACTTAGGTTGCACAATTAATCACTCCTATAATAATCCATATCATTTCTCTTGGCGTTTAGTGAATAATACTAACAAGGAATTTCAATAAATAAATTTTTAACCCATGTATAAACGTATGATTAGTGTTATTTCAAATACGAATTCTCTCACTATACAACAGATAAAACCGTTCTCTCTGCCCTTATTTTATAGTTCATATCTACCAAAGACCCCAATGAACATAACCTACATGCCTCGTCATTTAAATATGTATCAAAACAGACGGAATCTACTACTTTATTTCTTGTTTTATCCCATATCACATAATTTAACCCACGGCGATTTACACAAGTTTGAACGTTATTTATTTTTATTGAAACAGGCGTTTTATCATTATTATTTACATTAAAGCCATTCGATATAACATGTGCAACATTTCCGTCCCACATATATTCTGCGGATACCTCTAAATTTTGACTTTCCAATTCTCTTACTACTTTCCCTCCGTCAATAATACATAGCCAACTGTACCTAAAACAATCCTCAACATTACTTATAACACCAAATTTCTTCAATCCTAACTCCTTATGTACTCCTGGACATATATGTGCATCCTTAGATGCTAAAAAAATTATCAAATCTTTTTTTATTTCATATAATATTTCGTTATACTCATTATAATTATTACATCTAATTAACTTCATAATTGGATTTTGTTTAAAACTAATTTTATTAGACTCAAAATAGCAATTTCTTTTCGTTAAAGGATGCAATATGTGAATAGCCACACTAAAAACCCCATCATAATCTGGTATAAAACGTACAGCTGTAGAATTATAGTCTTCACAAAACTTTACAATCTTTTTTGTAGACACATCTCTCAATGCTACATGAATCGTATAATCCATAACGGGCTCAATGTCCATTCTAAATAAAATATAGTCCTCTTTATTTGCAACCCTATAATTAATTTCACAAAAACCATTACAGCGCAAAGCTGGCTGATCCATAAACATGCCATCCATAATGCATTTTTCATAGAAAAATAAATGAGGTGAACATATGTCAGAACTTTTATACAAATCATCCTTTACAAGAATTTCATTTGTAAGAACCTGTAAATTGTCACGCATGAATCTCAATACATTAATTCTTTCATCTAAAACATTCTTAATCCAATAGAATTCCTTCTTATCAGGTGGGAGCGGTATTTCTACAATGTGTTTATCTGTATTATCCACATGTGGGTACATTAGTGTTATCGATCGCAGTGCACTTCCCGGTACATTTTCTATGATAGAAAATACAAATATTTTTGCACTGCTCTCAGATGCTATCATTTCAACTAAGCCAGTTCTAATAGAGAATACTGTTCCACACAAATTACAAAAAGGAACGATATCATTTAAAGGTGGATAACAGCAAGTAACATCTCCGTATATCGTTGTTCCTTCACTTGCATTAACAATCACCTTATAGCCCATTAATTTTATAATTTCAATGGCCATTATCCAAAAATATAATGGTAATGTCCCATGTGCGTTAGATTGAGGTATAACAAATACTGTCTTTCCTGGAATCAGTTTATATTTCTCAATATATAGCTCTTTATCAAAGACAGGAAATTTAGGTCTTGTCAAATTTTCAAATACATCTTTTCTTGTCGAAATATGTGATAAAAATTCTGGATAAAATAGCCTAATTGAATAAATCTCTAATACACCTACAAGCTTATCCTTATTTTTTATTGTATAATCGTACAGTAATTCAAACTCTTCTTGTATAACGTCAACATATTCAATATTAGCCCCACCAGAATTATGCCATTCAGTAAATATTTGCATTGTAGAATTCTTAAGTGCTATAAGTACAAAATGTTTATTTAATTTTTTTCAGCATACGTCAAAGCCGAAATAAAGAAATACATATCTCCAATATTAGGATTCCTGATTATTAGTCCAATACGACCATTTTTCCCAAATTGATATTTATTTATAAACTCCTCTGAAAAATTCTCGCACAACATTCTATTCACCCCTCTAACACAGCTACTAAAAACATGCATTGCTGAACACCAAACAAAGATATTACTAACTAAATTATTATCTACCTTTCTTTAAAAGATAGTGATTATTCCTTAAATATATAGATGCTTGACATGGAGTAAACAGCATTGCAGTATAATACCCGTTTTGCTGCGCAACAAATGGACATAGCAATTCTATTGCATTCATCCTATTGCCATCCAATGTTCCCGACTCTTCCAAGATGCCATCACAAAACGATGTATTATTGAATAAAAGTTGCAACGCTTCTCTTCTAAACCAAAAAGAATTTCCAACCTGTAGTGGCAATCTGCTTTCATCAATAGGTACTGATATACGCAACTGTGTTGCAAGCCTTATAATCTCCCCGAAACAGCCTAACCAAGAATCTCTATTCTCTTCTCCATAAATACTGTGGGAAGCTATAGGTACCACAGCCATTCCCATACGCTTATTCATCTCAAACAGCTGCAGTACATTCAATATATATTCTTTGCTTCCGAGTAAATTTTCCCACACACCTTCCTGATGATCTCTGCGAGTTATACTAGATATATCAACATTCCCAGATACATCCTCATCATGGACAACACAAACGTATTTATATTCATTTACCACATGATATATATACTCAGACTTTGCTAAAAATATCTTACCAGTATTTTCCGCTCTTCTAATTTCGACATGCTGTAAATCATCAAAGCATGTATGTAATGATTTCAAAACGACATCACTAGATGTGACAAGTAAAACATGGATCTCCTCGGGTATACACAACAAATACTTCTTTATAAAATCAATATTATCTATGAAATCAACGCACAAAATAACCAAAGTTTTATTTAATATATTTTTATTCAAAACTGGCGCAAAATTTACAGGGAGCACATGACGCAAGTTTATGACGTTAAAAACATCCGTAATATTATCTCTTTTAAGTATATAATCCCAAATAAGATTTACATCATAATTCGTATGACGCTCTATATACTCCATGCAGCGATGCATTTCATTACCATATGACTTTCTTAAATACAACGATGTAGAATATGTAAAATTTTTCTTCTTTAAAATCGGCAACTTTTTTTCAGCCACTAGCCAATACGGTTCATACGCGCAAAAATTATAATTACAGCCCCTCCCAGAAGATTTTCTGCTACTAGCATCTACATATACACTCCACGTGAAACCTTCATCTTGAAAATGCCGAGTAAATACTATTTCGTGCTTACCCACAGCATCAGAAAACGAATCAAAAACTGGTAATTCATCCCAATATCTTCTAAACTCATTACTTCTCAGCAAGCGCTTTCCTATAACAGTAAAGTATGATTGTATATGTGTAGGGACATATCCATAAGGAGAGTTTCCTAAAAAGTTGCCAGCTTCATAATGACATGTCAATCCCCAGAAATCTACAGACATTCTATCCATCTTTTCAAAAACTTGCGAAAAGGGGTAAAACGGACCAAAAAATGTATCATTAAACAGAACTAGCTCATCATATTTCTGAACCTTTTCCCATCCCAATAATTTAGTCATAGCAAATTGCCACGCAGCAGCATCCAAACCACGATTCTCTCTAACAATGACAGCGTCAGAAAACTCTTCTAGTCTTCCCCTTCCCTCATTAGACAATTCACCATTACAAACAATTATCAATGAATCAAGATTTCTTAACATGTCTTGTAATAAGTAAATAATATACTTTTCCACTTCTCCACCATCGCCTAAGTAACAAGCAAAAATCCCTAATCTACTTTTCATATGCATATTTCTCCAACATGAATTTATTTCGCACTAGTTCCGTATCACAAATATTGTCTAATTAACTAATTTCACATAATCAACATCTTCTATATACCCCAGCTTATATATCGCTTTTTTAATTACATCATCTTCATCCAAAAGAATGATAAAAAACTTCTTATTGCTATTAATTAATGATTCAATCCGAACCACAGGTATCCCACCATAACATCTACCTATAATGGATATTTCTTCGCTTATAATTAAACTTGCCATTCTTAAAAGCTCGTTTGGAATAAACACATATCGTTTAACAAAAGCATTTTTTCCTCCATAAATCGCTAAACTTCTACAATTAGAAGTTTTCATTATCGACTTACACAGCCCAAGCTTAATTGATCTATGTCTTATTTCTTTTGCTATTTTTAAGTTTTTCGATTTTATCCCCAACGAATTCAGCTCATTTATTATAACATTTTCAGGAAGAAATCTTAGCAGTCCAGCCAGCACATCTTGACGCACATCTCGCCCATCCAAGGTTTTATTTATTCTCATAATCAAATTACACTGTTTTTCTATCAAACCATACGATTTATACATTGGTAACCATTTTTCAAAAATAAATAAAAAATTAGCAGCAAGATCCTTCTTGAAACGTATGCTATCTTTTTGTAACGAACTATAAACCAGCACATCAGGAACAAACGACACTTTACATTTATTAGATACTATCAAGCGTAAAAAGTATTCCCAATCCTGCAGCCTTGTCATTTTTTCATTAAAACCCACGTTAGCTTCTATGCACCAACGCTTAATACAAACAACATTTGTATCTATACAATTAGCTTCAATTATAGACCGTTGAAAATCATACATATTAATTAAGCCATTTCCTTGAAGCAACTTACTCGACTTGGGTGGAATAATATCTTTCTTGCCATTCTCTTTATCATATACACAAACTCTGCAAAATGATATGTCCGCCTTCGTTCTAAATATATTACCGACCTGCTTCTTCAAAAAGTTTTTGTCCCATTTATTATCTGAATCTAAGAAAGATATATATTCTCCTCTTGCCATTTTTAAACCAATATTTCTCGCATGATTACCTCCTTTATTAGGTTTGTAAGACTGATATATTATTCTATTATCATTATAATTATTCACCACAGCTTCTGTATCATCCGAAGAACCATCATCTACGATAATCAATTCAAAATGTTTATATGTTTGCTCTAAAACACTTCTTATAGCCTCATTTATAATATAAGCTCTATTATAAGTAGGCATAATTATCGAAACCAAGCCTAATTCCACTTGTAGTATCTCCTTATATTTAAGTAATCTGTTTCCGATAATATATATCGGAACAGATTACTTTAATACTTCACTTTACATTTCTTTACTAAGTCTTAGCAGGAAGTCATTTAAAGTATTTTCCTTTAATGAAAAATTCTCTATCACCAAGCCAGTATTCATCCCCTCTTCAAATAACAGCTTGCTATTACAAGCTTGCCTCCCAGTGCCTCCATCTATGACAACATGAGGTCTATTCAAAATAGCAGCCATATGACCAGCCCATGAATCCGAACTTATTATTAGGCTAGATTTTTCAAATACCGTGCGCCAAAAACCTGCTGTATTATCCTTCAATAAATATCCATCACAACCATCTACAGCTTTCGACTTAGACGAGCCAACTTGGATAACTGAAAAACCTGCTTTATGCAAGACCTCCAATATCAAAGATGTTATTTTATCTGGTAAATTTGCATCTGGTTGACTACCTTCTGGGAATAACAACGCTATCTTATCCCCTAGAACTACTGCTTCTCTATTCTTTGGTAGTAACGGCTTCATTTTAGTCCCCACAGGTATACCAAGCTGAAACTGTAAATTCTCTACATAATTAAGACTATAATTTGCATTGTCATCATTGTTAAGACAGGCTCCCACTATATGCCCCGAAGAATCCGGTAGAGAAATTACATACTCACATGCTTTACCATACTCTGTAATATTCTTTTCTCTTGAAAACGCATTGCTAGGTATAGGCAATACTTGAAAAGAAACAGGAAAATCTGAAACAAACGGTAAAAACTCTGTTGCTGTATGTAACCGCACCTTAATCCCCTGCAGGCATGATTGATGCGCCACTTGAATTCCCAAGAGGACCTCATCAAGAGAAAACGGACATACAAGCTCTACCCAAGGACGCCACGGTTTTCCTACTCTTGGATACACAGCAATGCTCCAGTCAGTTTTCTCATTTGTAAGATTTGGATTATAAAATGGATCCCTAACCAAACATGTCCCATACTGTTCGTAAATTTTATACTGTGCACTTTCTTTCATTTCTTGTTGATTCATTTCTACAGGGTCAGTCCATATACGCACACATGAGCTCCCCCCTCGAACGCACAACACTGATCTAGCATCGTAGATAACCCTTCTGTCTATATTTTTTATTCTCAGACATAAATCAATATCATTATAGTAATTAGGGAATTTTACCTCATCCCATCCTTTTATTTCTTCAAATGTATCTCTCTTAATTAATAGACAAGCTCCTGATACCGCTGAGCAATCCCTAACCAAATGTAAGTAATTTCTATAACCGCCAGCATTACCCGACATTCCACTCCCTGGGCAACCAGCAATTCCATTTACGCCCAGCACCATTCCTCCGTGTTGAACGGATCCATTTTCACTAACAATTTTTGCGCCAACCACTCCTATGCTAGTTTCCATCAAATGGCGCACCATGCTATCAAGCCAACCGGACTCTATTATTTTTATATCATCATCAAGGAAAAGATAGCAATCACCTTTGGCAAGATTTACAGCATAATTATAAGCACGAGAATAATTGTAAGAAATATCATAAGCATATATACGAACCTTGTTTATATGTCGCATACTTTTCTTAAGACCATTATTGCTACTTTTATCATAAAGAACAATAATTTCATAATTAGAATAATCGGTAAGTGCTTTTATACTCTCAACGCATTCCTTTACTAACTGCCCCTTATCCTTCGTCACTATAATAATTGAAACTAACGGTATCAATTCAGGCAGCCTTGGTAAATAATCCGTATGTGGTTTCGATATAACCTCTATATCTTCCCTCCCAGCGAATAAATCATATACAGCCTGATAAGCCACATCCTTGCACTTTTCAAGTCCCTTGTCTGCAGAAACTGTATGATAATCATTGAATCTTCGCCAACTATAACATACATGCGGAATGTGATGGATACGTGATGGCACTGTGCGACTCTGAAAACGTAACGTCAAATCGTGATCTTGACTTCCTTCATAGCCTGTACGGAACCCACCTATTTCTCTAACAATAGACGTACGGTAAACATCAAGATGAGCCACCATATTCCATGCACAAAATGGATATAACGAAAAGTCGGGACCAAATCTAGGATTTGATCTATGTCCTTCTCCATCAATATAGTCCATGTCAGTATACAGCATATCCACTTGACCTTGCGATTTATTTATATCCTTAACGATGCAATATAACGCCTCTGGCTGCATGATATCATCGTGATCCATCAAGGCTATGAATTCACCTGACACTATACCTAAAGCACTATTACTCGCATTGCATATATGTCCGTTTTTGTTCCTATAAATCACTTTAATACGGGAATCTTTTTGCCTATATTCCTCTATCACTTTTTTTACTACAGGATCAGTGGAGGCATCATCCGCCATACACAGTTCCCAGTTTGGATAAACTTGGTTCAATACAGACTCTAGTGCCAGTCGAAAAAAATTCTCTGCAGGATTGTAAACTGGCATTATGATGGAAATAAGAGGTTTCCTTTCAAAAAAAGCTATGTCCCTTGCCATATCCAATCGATCCAATTCCGTTACCTGCCCATAACGATGCAGGAATTCGTCGTAAGGACTCAGCTTGCTTGATTCTACATTAATAGGCTCTACTTTAGATTTCTTTTCTTCCGAAACTTTAGGCATCGACTTTGATTCTGGCAGTTTATCTTTAATTCCTATCGAGGCAACCTTTAGAGGTTCCGACACTATAGATTTTTTTTCTTCTTCTTTTATCTCCTTAGTTACATCAAAAGCAGAAAAAAAATCTTTTCCTTCTACATAGCCATATGACATAAGAGTCTTTTTAGCATCATCAATTTTTTTCAAATAGAGAAATACCAAAGGTTTCTCCTCAAGATTATCCAACACTTCCAAACCACATACAGGTGCACCATGCAGAAAAGTACCATACTCTGCATTGTTCACAACTATAAAGAAATCCCCCTTTCTCAACAGATTAGGCTTCTTCATGTGTGTTATATTCCCTTCCACCCACAAAGCTCTGCGTCTATCACTCAGTAAGCTTCGACAGTTTATGTTCCTATTCAAAGGAATCTCTCCCGTCCTCATACTTTCCTCTTTTACTACCGCTTGTACATCCTTATTTACATCTGATTTAGCTAAGTTCTCCACTCTCGGGCTAATCTTCTTGCCACTAACAGGCAGTACTTCCCCTTCTTTTATAATTCTTGCAAAACTAAATCTTCCTGCATTCCATCTCAAAACCTGACGATAAGTTCCATTGTCCATTGATGAAATAAGATCATCACAAACCACCAAGCATTTTAGCACGGTAAGATATAGCTTTGCCAAATCCAATCCTGCAACCTTTTTATCCTTAAACAAAACATCTGTGGTAATTCTTTTGCCTAAAGACAAATCAAGATGCACTCTCGGCTGGTCAACATACAAAATCTTATCTTCAGAGAAATTTTCCTTGAATAAACGGAAGTAATCTTCATCTTCCGTAGCCAAAAATAGATACGCATAACCACCTATAGCCATCATATCCTTACACCAGCTAAGCATTTGCTCTACACTCGCATTATTTGCATTCTTTTCATTTTCTGCAAAGGCTTCTTTTCTATAATCCGTTCCTCGAACAATAACACCAAGCACGCGCATATTATCTTCACGTTGCAAATATAAGCATTTCTTTCTCTCAGCTGAGGCCAATTCTGTTATACGTTCTTTTAATGGAGTCGGTGCATGTCTCTTTACAAAATCCCAAGCATTATCACTAAGGTAAGGACGATTGCTCCAATCCCCTTTAGACAGGGCCTGATAGTCTGCCTCTCGCCACAAAGGATTTGATCGCCAGTCGCTAACCAACCATCCTCTCACCTCGTTACGCGCACTTATCAAATTAGCACACTCTTTTGTATCTTTGATTGTCAACTCACTCAAAGGCTCAAAAAGTTCCTCCCAGACATTAGTTCCAGGCTCCCAATATTGGCAACATCCTTCCTGTGAAAGATCTGCAACGGGCACGTACCCCTGCATTTCTGCTTGATATGCAAAATTCATGGTTATCTTGATAATATCAACCAATCCCACACTAGCAAACCGATTATCAATCTTTACCACAACTTTGTCTGAATGCTTTTTCCCAGGATGCGAAATATGACTCCCCCATAGCATACTATACATAATGTTCAAGGAATTATATACAAGCCCCTTTGATTCTGGCGCATAATCACTATAAGCATTGTACTCAGAAGTTGTAATTTGCATACAATTACTTTGACAGCTATCTGGTACATCAAAAAATGATTTAATAACCTTTACATTTTCCTTATCAGTTCCCCATAATTCTAAATCCGCCATATGATCAGCAAAAAAAACAGGCCTATTGGGGAATCTTTTCAATATATACTTCGCTATAGAATAAGTATATTCTTCTAATTTGGAAAATACATAACACCCAGCCCAATTAAGTACAAAATCATTTACAGGACTGTTTTCGAAATCATAATCCCAAAAATCTGCTGCATACATTCCCTGATAAATGCTGTTATCTCTAAGATAGTTACGTACCCAATAAACATAAGCTACTCTTTTTCCACCATTGTCAATCACAGGAACAATTTCTTCTCTATGCCCAGAATTAACATGAAAATAATCTCTAGCCTCCTTAAAAAGGTTGGGTGATAGATAAAACTTTCTTTCGGAGCGAAATCTTTTATATGCTTCACGATTCTTAGTACCATGTTCCAAAACCTGACTAGCTTTTTCACAAAATAAGCAAAAAGAGGTTCCTTCCGTCAATTTATGCTTACCAGTAAACATTGCTTCTATCTGAGGATTCACCCCAATAATCTTAATCATATTCTCGCTCCTAAGTCAAACTATCACCACAAGTGTTTCAAGGTAATAATCAAACGTATTCTCGCCACACTTCGTCAATATTTTTGCATATTATTCCCGGTTGCAA
>ODAI012514130.1_pt1 | contig 15885 bp, 14 predicted proteins | sample 1539321 | NCBI WGS metagenome assembly ODAI01 (sample SAMN02144231, study PRJEB22623) | gut metagenome | biome: sheep rumen | host: Ovis aries | place: New Zealand
GGTCATGGACTGATTCAAGAGCGGAAACTGGGTACTGATGAGGTGATAGAGTTCGAGGTCTCTGGCGACAACATCCAGTGCATCCACATGCTGCCAGGATATACTCATAACATCATCAATCTCTCCGAAACCGAAAATCTTGTTACGGTGATGTACTGCAACGAGATTTTCGACCCGAATAAGCCGGATACATACTTCGAGAAAGTATAATTCGTGAAATATGTGCAATTCGTGTTCAAAATAGAGAATAATTGATTTATATATAGTTATGAGTGTTTTTGAGAATAAAGTACTCCTTATCACCGGTGGCACCGGTAGTTTTGGTAATGCAGTGTTGAACAGGTTCCTCAGAACCGACATAGGTGAGATCCGCATCTTCTCTCGCGACGAGAAGAAGCAGGACGATATGCGTCACGACTTCCAGGCACGTATGCCGGAAGTGGCCAACAAGATTAAATTCTACATTGGTGATGTGCGTAACAAGAGCACGCTGAAGTATGCGATGAAAGGTGTGGACTATGTGTTCCATGCCGCAGCGCTGAAGCAGGTGCCCAGCTGCGAGTTCTTTCCGATGGAGGCAGTGAAGACGAATGTGATAGGTACAGACAATACGCTGGATGCCGCCATTGATGCGGGCGTGAAGTGCGTCATCTGTTTGAGCACAGACAAGGCTGCTTATCCAATCAATGCGATGGGTATCACCAAGGCTATTGAAGAGAAGATTGCCGTGGCGAAGAGTCGTCTCTCTGGCAACACCAAGATCTGCTGCACGCGCTATGGTAATGTGATGTGCAGCCGTGGTTCGGTGATTCCTCTCTGGATTGACCAGATCCGCAAGGGTAATCCTATCACACTGACCGAGCCCAAGATGACTCGCTTCATTATGAGTCTGGAAGAGGCTGTGGATTTGGTTCTCTTTGCCTTCGAGAACGGCAAGAATGGCGACATTCTGGTACAGAAAGCCCCTGCTTGCACCATCCAGACACAGGCCGAGGCAGTATGCGAACTGTTCGGTGGTAAGAAGGAAGAGATCAAGGTGATTGGTATTCGCCATGGTGAAAAGATGTATGAGACCCTCCTCACCAAGGAAGAGGCTGCTAAGGCTATCGATATGGGTAACTTCTACGCTGTGCCTGCGGACAACCGCGACTTGAACTATGACAAGTACTTCAAGGAGGGTGATGTGAAGCGTGCATTGATAGATGAATTCAACTCGAATAACACGAGGATTCTGAATCTGGAGGAAACGAAGGAGAAGATTGCAAGTTTGCAGTATATTCAGAATGAACTTAATGGTATTCCAAACTTAGTATAATAACGAACACGGATTAAACGGATAACACGGATATGTTGCTATACAGTGACCTTTCTTATGCAATCAACGGAGCTGCGTTCCATGTTTACAACAAGCTTGGTCACGGCTTCCTTGAAGCAGTGTATCAGGAAGCACTGGAAATAGAATTCCAGAGACGCAATATTCCGTATGAGCGTGAGAAGGCGGCCGCTTTATAATAGTGTCAATGATGGATTTGGTATTGGTTTGTTTATTATACCACTTTACGCCTCAAAAATGGAAACGAGCCATAGGTTTCTGAAATGATCAATATAACAGACAAACATAACTGCTACGGATGCGAGGCCTATGAGACGTCCATATAGAGAAAGCGAAAATAGAAATTTGTAATGTTTCTTTTTCTTTAGATAATGAGTGCTTTCATATAATGTATGTACTATGTCTGAAAAAATGAAGAACGCAAATGGAAAATAACCATTTATCATGAATACGGAATCGTGAACCACTATTAACGCGCAAGCGAAGCCGCATAAGGGGTAGTTCAGAGTTTCCGCACACTTTGGCTCCCAGAGATAGAGTGCAGAGAATCCCATTTGATTCTTAAAAAACAATTTATATCAACGAGTCGACTCTTTTAATATAATAAGAGTTATATCATCCAACTAATACTTTTAGTTGTAAGTAATTACCCCGTTTTTTTTGAATAATGACAACATCTAAGTTAAATAATCAACAAATTGCAAAGAACACCGGCCTATTGTATATAAGAATGCTGCTTGTTATGGCAGTTACATTATATACGTCAAGAGTAGTACTGCAGGCTCTTGGTGTGGTGGATTATGGTATTTATAATGTTGTGGGAGGAGTCGTATTGATGTTTTCATTCCTTAATACAGCATTAAATACAACAACGCAGCGTTATCTTAATTTCGAAATGGGAAGGGATAATCTTGAAGGCATGAAAAATGTATTCTCGATGTCCTTTTGGGGCTTTTTAGTTGTGGCAGTCGTCGCAGCTTTATTGGCTGAAACAGTAGGAATGTGGTTTATTAATACACAGTTAAATATTCCTGAGGATAGAATGAATGCAGCCATTTGGACATTCCACTTTTCCGTAGCTGCTTTTATTATAAATCTTATAACGGTACCATATAATGCAACAATTATTGCTCATGAAAAAATGAGTATCTATGCTTATATCTCTATAGGCGAAGTCGTATTAAAGTTGTTAATGATTTTTGGACTGTTAAAGTTAGGAGGGGACAAACTTATACTGTACTCCTTCTTAATGTTAATGATGACACTTCTTGTTGCGATTGCTTATTATGCTATATGTAAAAACAAATTTGAAGAATGTAAGTTGCTTTTCAAGTGGGACAAGAAAATGTTTATGGAATTGTTTGCCTTTTCCGGATGGATGCAATTAGGTAGCATTACAAATATTCTGAGTACCCAAGGAGTAAATATACTTGTGAACATTTTTTTTGGTCCAGTGTTCAATGCATCAAGAGGAATAGCTGTTCAGGTGAATTCTGCAATTAGTGCGTTTGTAGCTAATTTTATGACGGCAGTAAGGCCGCAAATAGTAAAATCGTATGCGCAAAAGGATATGGTGCACATGTATAATCTTGTATTTACATCTTCAAAAGTTGCATGTTATCTTTTATTGATTCTAGTTCTTCCTTTAATATTCAATGCATCTGATATTCTTTCATTATGGCTTGGGGAAGTGCCACCAATGGCAGTTTTGTTTACCCAATTAACGCTTATCAATCTGGTTATAATATCGGCCTATTCGCCTATTGCTTATGTAACTCAAGCGGCGGGTAATATTCGGGATTATCAAATAGTCATTTCTTGTTGTTTTATAATTATAGCAGCCCTTACTTGGGTTGGCTATTTGTTAAAAATGCCAGTCGAAACAACTTTTTATGTATCTATTATAATTGATACCCTTGGACTGTTCGCTCGATTAAAGGTGCTTAAAAAAATTGTTGATTTTCCAATTATGGCTTATTGGTCGCAAGTGCTTTTACCAATTCTCCTTGTAATACTTATTTCTGTTATTTATTCTGCAGTGATAAAAATCTTTATAGATGCAAATAATATATGGATTCTCCTACTTAGCCTTATAATAATGGTTACTGGAATTATAATAATAGTTTGGGTTGTTGGTATTTCTAGCAAGGAGCGAGAGTTGTTATCTCAGTATGCCTCAAAAATTTTACATAAAAATAGATTTGTATGATAAAAGAAGTCATTCGTCACATTAAAGCTTATAAAAATGAGAGAGATACTCTTGTTTTTAACGCTAAGTATATAAAGAAACTATTGGCGACATGTCCATCTCTAAATGTATTAACTGAAGAGCAAAAGAAACAAGTTCAGGAGTATTATAGAAGATGGTATGGAAAGGGTATACCGGATCTTAGATGGCATGAGTATTTTTATACACGTACAGGTGTCTTTTCTGAAAAATACATCCCTAATTATATAATAGCTGATTTGCATCAGCATTTATATGATGTTCATTTAACAACAGCTTATGATGACAAGAATTTATACTATACATTATTTCCAGACATTGTACAGCCTTTAGCTTATATAAATTGTATAAATGGTTATTGCTATCATAATGGCAAACCTATCTCAAAAGTAGATTCGATTGAAATTTGCAATAATATTGGAGAAGTAATAATAAAACCATCCTATTGCTCATGTAGTGGCAACGGAGTTAGGAAATTGTTGGTAAAAGACGGTCGCGATATAAAAACCAATAAAAAAATTTCTGATATTATTGAGGACTATGGAAAGAATTTTGTTATACAAGAAGTTATAAAACAACATTCCTCTTTAGCAAAGCTTTGTCCTACAGCTTTGAATACGATAAGAATTCTAACTTACAGAAGAGAACAAGAGGTTGTAGTTATCTATGCTTTATTGAGAATAGGAAAAAAAGGTGCAGAAATAGATAATACAACAGCCGGAGGAATCGTTTGCAAAATCGAGGATAACGGATGCCTAGGAAAATATGCCTATATGCCTTATCCTACAGAACCATTGACTCAAAACGAAGAAGGAATCACGTTTGAAGGTTATGAGATTCCACATTACAAGTTACTTATAGAGACTGCCAAGAAACTCCATCTGAGAATGCCACATTTTGATATGATAGGATGGGATCTGACTATAAATGATAAGGGAGACGTAGTTTTCATAGAAATGAATGCACCTTTTGGTTATGTTTTACATCAAATTGCAGGCGGACCGGGATTTGGAAAATATACAGAAGAGATTTTTGAGAGATACCTTAAAAATAGATGATTAATATAGTTAATAAATCTGATTGCTGTGGTTGCAATGCGTGTGTACTCAAATGCCCCAAACATTGTATACAGATGTTTACAGACAATGAGGGCTTTTCATACCCACAGGTAAATGCTACAATATGTATAGATTGTGGGTTATGTGAAAAGGTATGTCCAGTTTTGAATACCAAGGACCCCAAACGGCCAATTGCTGTTGAGGCCTGTGTGAATACTAATGAGAATATTAGAATTGATAGTTCCTCAGGCGGTTTTTTCTATGAATTGGCAAAAACTGTGGTTGGAGATGGGGGAATTGTATTTGGGGTAGAGTTTAATGATAAATGGGAGGTTAGACATGGTTATACAAATACAGAACTAGGGATAAAAAAGTTCCAAGGAAGCAAGTATGTCCAAAGTATAATTGGAGAAAATTATAAAAATGTTGAGATTTGCTTAAAATCTGGTGCCTTTGTTCTTTTTACTGGAACTGCTTGTCAGATAGCAGGGTTGTATGGTTATCTTAGAAAAACATACGAAAATCTACTTACAGTAGATGTGTTGTGCCATGGTGTGCCAAGCCCATTAATATGGAAAAATTATCTGAGTGAAATATGTACGAAAAACAATCAAATACTTTCTGACATTAAAAGTATATCTTTTAGGAATAAGCGAAATGGATGGAAACGATTTGGGTTAGAAATTGTTTTTCGCAATGATGTGGTAATGTATGAACCTTTAGATGAGAATATTTATTTACAGGGTTTCTTAAATGATCTTTATTTACGCCCCTCTTGTTATTCCTGTAGATTCCGTGGAGGAAGATGCCATAGTGATTTGACAATAGCAGACTATTGGGGGATATGGGAGGATTATCCTGATTTAGACGACGATAAAGGAACAAGTCTGGTTCTGATAAACACTCAGAGAGGTGAAGACATATTCAAAAAATTAAAGATAAAATATGTTGAGACCAATTATGAATATGCTCTGCGGAGCAATTCGCCACTTGAGCGCAGTGTTCAAGAAACTGTTTTCAGAAAGTTGTTTTGGGATCAATATAAGGTAAAAGGTCTTAATGCCATTTCTCTAGTCTGCAAAAAGAAAAAGCCAGGATTCTTAAAAAAGTATTTTAATAAAATAATGAATAGAATAAAATAAGAATATGAAAATAGGCATTCTGACATTTCACTGGGCTACCAACTATGGCGCCATCCTGCAAGCCTATTGTCTGCAGGAATGGCTTCGTGAATGTGGTCACGAGGTGAAAATACTCAACTATAAGCCACATCAGTTTGATTTTTCTTGGGCTGGAGTTCTCTTTAACCTAAGGAAATTGCGAAGGTTGCCGACTCTTTTAGCTGAGAAGAACAAAGAGGCTCTTCTTGTTCCCTTCCGAGATAAACACCTCAAAATGACTCAACGCTTCTACAAGACAGCAGAGATGGCTGCACACGTTGGCGATTTTGATATGCTGATAAGCGGAAGTGACCAGGTGCTGAATGCTTATTTTACTACTCACGGCGAAGATGAGACCCCCTCTGCTGCTTACTATCTTTCCTTTGCTGAAGGTGAAGCGAAAAGGATAGGGTATGCCATCAGCTTTGGTTGTGAGACATACCCCGACTATGCAAGGTCTTTGGCTGCGAAACAGATAAACTGCTTTGATGCTGTGGCAGTGCGCGAACGGACAGGGCTTTCTGTTTTAGATGAACTGGAGTATAAGGGTAAGAAGTGTATTGTTCCCGACCCGACTATCCTTTACGGGAAAAAACTCTTTGAGCGTTTGAATGTAACTATACCTACAGAAAAACAGGATTATACTTGTGTCTATATGTTACGTCGCGAAATTAAGATAGCGGGTAAGGTGAAGTATATGGACGAGCGGCATACACCCTTGGCGATGGAGGGATGGCTCTCGAACATTGCCAATGCAGGTCAGATAATAACCAATTCCTATCACGGTATGATAATGGCCATCCTGTCACACGTTCCCTTTGTAGCCCTATTAGAAAAGGGATTGGAAGGTGGTATGAACGATCGCTTTGCCACTCTGCTGGAACGCTTGGGATTAGAGGATAGGATGGTGAACCAAGTAGGAGAAGTTGAGCGAGTTTTAGCACTACCTATAGACTTCGACAAGGTTGACAAAGCTATTGAGGATTATAGGAAGTTGGGAGTGGTTTTTTTAGTTACAGAGACGGCATAGCAATATGAAGAGGATCGTGTTTGTTCACCAGGCATCTACGGTGGGTGGTGGCAGCTATTGTCTGCTAAACCTGCTGAAAGCCGTTGACAGAAGCCAGTTCGAGCCTGTTGCCTTGCTGAAAGATGACGGGCCACTGGTGGATGAGATAGAGAAGCTTGACATACGAGTAGAACTGATGCCGTCGATGGATGTGGCTCCATACAACACCTCGTTCAAACGGCCGGGAACATGGGTTACCTACCTTTCTGCATTCTCGTCAAGACGTGTTTTCAAAAAAAAGATGTTACAGCTGAAGCCGGATATTCTCTATCTGAACAATTCAATGCTGTACCCATATCTGAGTGTGGCGAAAAAAATGGGAATAAAAACCGTTATTCATGTGCGGGAGCACTGGCCTTTGGAGGAGCACAAGGTTCAGTTGAGTTGGCTTCAGAATAATGTCAGGAAATATGCAGATCGTGTAGTGGCTATCAACCGCTATAGTGCAAAAATGGTGAATTGCCCTGAAAAGAATATTGCGATGGTCTATGACTGGATTGATTTCTCCAACCGTTATAAGGAGCATGATTTGAATATGATTTTCGGAGAGGAAATGACAGACAAGAAGTTGTACCTCTATACAGGAGGAATGCAGCCTATCAAGGGATGCAAGGAAGTATTGACAACCTTCACTCGGATAAAGGACGAAGATGCAAGGCTATTGGCACTGGGTGTGGATGGTTCACAGCCAGAGGTAAACGCCATCATTGCCCCTGACAAGCGCATTGTATGTATGCCTGCTGTGTATGAATTGAAAGATTTGCTGGAGAAGTGCTATTGTGTGTTGAGTTTCTTTACGATTCCACATGCTAATTTGGCACTCGCAGAAGCCATTACGCTGAAGGTGCCTGTCATTGCAGCCAGAACTGACGAATCGGATGAATACAGTGATGGCGGTCATCTGGCAGTCCTTTTTGAAATGAACAATCTCCATGCGTTTGAAGATAAAATAAAACACTTTGAAGAAGAAAGAAAAGAACTTAAAACAAGATTAGAGGAAAGCAGCGTGAAAATTGCGCTCAAATTCAATAAAGAAATAAATGAGCAGGTGTTTCGCAACGTCCTATCAGGGATTAATGATTATAGCAAATGATAGTAGCTTATATTATATCAGCGATTGCAATATTGTTGGCTTATTATGCCAAAAATGAGCGTCAGAAGTATGCACTGCCGCTGGCATTTATAATCATAACGGCATTCTTGTCGTTAGGTTATGAATGGGGTAATGATGTGCCGACTTATTTTGCGTGGTTTGAGAACTATAACAGTCATTCACTCTTTGATTTTAAAACTTACGAGGACTTAAACCATAAATCGGAATTTGGCTGGGTCTTTATCACTCAGTTGTGCGCACCAATTGGATTCTACGGAATGAGAGCGGTGCTTTTTGCATACGAGAATCTGGTGATATACTTGTTGGTGAAGCGAATCGTTCCAAAAGAATATTATTGGTTTGCAGTTTTTATTTATACGGTTAATCCCAACTTTATGATTTTAGGTTCAAGTATGATGAGGCAATGGCTTGCCATGTGCCTTGTCGTGCACGGTTTTCTCTTTTTGGAGAAAAAGAAGTGGGTTATATATATAATTCTTGTTCTGATTGCGTTCTCCATGCACCGAAGTGCATTGATATGCTTACCATTTGTCTTCTTGCCAAGGTGGATGGAGAAGTATAAAAGTACAGCAGCGCTTACATTGATACCATTTTTCCTGATATACTACATGGCGTCAGACTATGTGGTGGAGTATGTGGTGGAAATGTTAAAGTCGGATGATATGTATCAAAATTACACCTCTGCAGAGTATTCACTGGGTGTTGGTTTCTTGAGTGTCGTGCAGTTCATTATCATCATATTTATGTTTATCAATATCCAGAAGATAGAGAAAGTAAAGCGAATGTATGTGGCAGTACTGCTTGCTTTTGGTTTGATTTTGCCGTTATACTATTACTCTGGAATGGCTGCTCGCTTGGGCTACTATTTCACTGTATTTACCATCGGTGCATATCCTTTGTTCGTTAGTGACACAAAACTCTCGGTGATGACGAAAGGCTTGTTTACTACGGCTATAGTTGTCATTACTATTTATAATAATATTATGTTCTTTGCAGATCCTATGTGGTTCATCAGTTTTGGAAAATACACCACATTGTGGGAGGCTGGAATTTTGTAATTTATCGCTTATGCATATAGTAGTAATTACAGGGTATTGGTTCCCATATCTACTCCCTCCGGCAGGATGTGCGAAGCCCTATCTGCTGGAATTGGCTAAGGAACATGAGGTGGAGGTGATTTGTCCCCCATCCAACACGCACTTTACTGAACCAACAGTGCGGGAGGGAATTAAGATTAATTATATCAATAGTTTGCCCAACAAATTTTTGGCTTATATTAAAACCAATCAGGAGGAAAACAAAAATCCCCTTTGGACAAAGTTTTGTTTCACGGCATATAGAGGTTTGCGATACTTAAAATCATTGGTATGCAAGGCTCCTTACGAAACATCACTGATAAAACCTTATGTCAAGACATTGCAAGAGATTCACTCAGAAAACAAGATAGACGTGGTGCTCAGTGTCTCGTTCCCGTTCTACACCCATGTGGCAGCATTGGAATTCAAGGCAAATAATCCAGAGGTTAAATGGGTGTCATACAGCACTGACCCATTGGCTTATAGCGAATCGAATCCTATAGAGAAATGGAAGATGAAAGAGGCTGTGAGGATAGAAAAGGCAGTTTATGACAAAAGTGATAAATGCTTGATCACCGTAGAACTACTCCCGAATCTGACTCAGAATTTCCATATCAAGGAAGATAAGATACTGAAATTGCCGTTTCTGATGTTTGATGAGATAGCAGATTGTTCTGACAAAAACAAGGTGAGGCCAATGGTGTTGTATGCCGGTTTTGTGTTCTATATTGTGCGTAACCCTGAAATTATGCTTTCGGTATTTTCAAAAGTAAATGGCGTCGAACTCAATCTCTATATTTCAGGGGATAGGCAGTGCAGGACAATATTGGAGCGACCTTTGCCAGAGCATATTATCAAGAACGGATTGGTTCCTCACGCCAAGTATATTGAACTGTTGAGCCAGGCGGATGTACTGGTGAACCTAAGTAACAAAGCACACCTACAAGCTCCACATAAACTATTAGAGTTGATATCTACAGGTAAGCCCATCATCAATTTTTATTATTATAAGGATTCCGGGTATGACCTTATTAGTAAATATCCATTGGGAATCAATATATCAAATGATTGGACTGAGACAGAGATGGTGGAGGCTGTAGAGAACTTTGTTTCAGAGAACCGCCATAAGAGGGTGAGCTATGAGGAAATCAAGAAGCTCTATGCGGAACATCTTTTTGTAAACCAGATGCCCAAATTCGAGGAGGCTTTAATTAAATGAGAATTATGAAAGTTGCATTATTATCTGACTATCCCGTAAGGGAGATAGGTGGAGTGGAGAGTTATTGTTTCCACCTGATTAAGGAAATACAGTCGCGGGATACGAGTATAGAATTCTATCCAATTAATATAAGCAATATCAAGCATCGGTTCATCAAGAAACTGAATCTGTACATCTATTCCAAAACAGAATTGACAGAGAGAATTGAGAGGTGTGACATTGTGCATATTAACGGCCTCGCGTCTTACCCGTCCATGCAAGCTATTGATATTGCAAAGAAATTGCATAAGCCTATTATTTGCACCTCTCACTATCACCCTTCTTATGCATTGAATAGACCTTTCTTAGGAGATATGTTTTACCGCTTAATAGTAGAAAGGAGATTGAAGCATATAGACCATTTGGTTGCTATCAACAAAGAGGAGTATGACCTGTTGAGTGGAAGTGTAAAAAAGTGCAGTCTTATTCCTCATTGGATTAATACTGAGGATTATTCCAAACAGGAAATTAACCCTAAAAGAGAGAATGCCATCCTTTTTGTAGGCAAGGTGTTTAAGAAACACAAGCGGGCTGATTTCATGAACTATGTTCCTGAGAATACAAAGTGCTGGTATGTTTCATCTGCGCCAATGGAAGAGAATAGACCAAACTTTGTGCAATATAAAGATTTGAGTAACGAAGAATTGTCTGCATTGTATCGGAATGCAACGTGCCTGATTGTGCCTTCGAAATATGAGGCTTTTTCGTTTGTAGCTTTGGAAGCTCTTTTGAAAGGAACACCTGTGCTCTTGTCCGACAGGGTGAGAATTGCGGATTTCCTTGATGGAAACAAACTGGTGTCAATTTTTGAATATGATAATGCAGAAGATTTCAAAAGTAAATTGTCTGCCATTTTAGAGAGCAAGATAACTTTGGAGGAACGGGAAGAGGCTGTAGAGAGCGTAAGGAGCATTTTCAATCCAAATAAGATTATTAGGGAATATCTGGAGCTATATAGAGAATACATCAAGTAGTATAGTTATGAGCTTAGAACAAAAAATTAACTACCAGTTAAATAAATACCCTGGTATCAAGAAAGCTGTAAAGAGAGGATATCAGTTGGTGATGTATGCCTTATCTCCAAAGATAACGTCAGAAGGTGATATCATAAGAGTTTCACAAAACGATTCGTCTAGTGAGTATTTCTTTGGCTACTATGATAAGAGCCCTTGGGATGTAATGGGACAATATATGCTTTGCATGAGGGCAAAAAACACATGGAGTGAACCAGATCCATCAGGCAAGGCAGAAATTCTACTTCTCGACCTTAACCTTAACCCAAACGATAACCGTTATTGCAGAGTGCTGGCTAAGACACATACATGGAATGTGCAGCAGGGATGTATGATGCAGTGGTTGGGACCGGATTTCTCATCGCGTGTTCTTTATAATGATATGAGGGATAGTAAGTATTGTTCGGTTATCGTTGATGTGAAGAGTGGAGATGAGAGGATATTGCCCATGCCAGTTTATACTGTTTCTGCTGATGGTAAAACGGCATTGACACTGGATTTCTCACGATTGCATAACCTGAGACCAGGCTATGGGTATGCTGCATTGCCCGAAAAGACGAAGGGTGAGGCATTGCCTGATGAAACATGTATTTGGAAGATGGACGTGGAAACTGGGGTGGTAATTCCATTGCTGAAATATACGGATTTTGCGAAGTTCCAGCCAAGGCCAGAGATGCAGGAGGTAGGAAGCGTGCATAAGGTGAACCACCTGATGCTGTCGCCAAACGGTAAGCGGTTTATGGTATTGTATCGTTGGTATTGCGGGCAAAGGAAATATACTCGATTGATTACCTGCAATATAGATGGAACGGAAATGTATCTTTTGAGTGATGACGACATGGTTAGCCATTGTTTTTGGAAGGACGATGAGCATATCATAGCTTTCGAAAATAAGCATGATGGAGGCACTGGGTATTATCTGATGAAGGATAAATCAAATGAATATACTCATCTATGGCCAGAATTGAATGGGGATGGGCACCCAAGCTATTGTCCTACAGATAATAGCTTAGTGGTGTTTGATACGTATCCAGATAGAGCCAGAATCCAGGAAGTAAAAGTGGCAAAAGATACAGATGTTGAGGGAAAGGAGATAAAGGTTTTAGCAAGAGTATTTGCTCCTTTCAAATATGATAACGATACACGTTGTGACCTACATCCACGTTGGAGCAGAGATGGGAAAAAGATTTGTTTTGATGCTTGCTTTGAAGGGCATCGGGGATTGTATGTTGTGGACGTGAAACGGGATGCAGAATAGTATTGAAGAGAAGTTCTTTGAACTGCTGAGAGTCTCAATAGGCACTCAGAAGGTCTTAACGACATCACCAACAGATGTGGAGTGGAGGATGCTGTTTGAACAAGCTGCCAAGCAATCTCTATCTGGGGTGATGCTGGAAGGCGTGAATAAGTTGAAGAACGCTAGCATTAACCTTAACATTGAGAAGAATTTGTTGTTGGAATGGATAGGAATAAGACAGATAACCATTTCAACGAATGAAGTTCAAAATAAACGGGTAAAAGAACTGTATGATATATTTAAAGATGGTGGATATAGGTCTTGTGTGCTGAAAGGACAGGGTACCGCACTCTATTATGACAGACCAGAGTTTCGACAAAGTGGTGACATTGATTTGTGGGTGGAAGGAAACAGAGATAAAGTAGTTGCATTGGTAAGGTCTAAGGGCATACGAGTAGAGAATGTCGATATAAAAGACTCTACGATGTATTTCTTTAATGATATGACGGTAGAAGTACATTGGAGACCTAATTGCATGTTTAATCCTTGGACAGATAAGAAGCTGCAATCGTTTTTTAAGGAACAGGCAAAACGGCAATTTAGTGCTTTTGATGACTGTCATGGATTTGCTCATACCACAATAGAGTTTGATTTGGTGTATTCCTTAGTGCATATATATAGACACATATTTTCAGAAGGAATTGGACTGCGACAATTATTGGATTATTACTATATATTGCAACATTCCACAAAATCACAAAGGGAAGAAGCTTTTAGGACTATCTGTGGTTTTGGCATGAAATCGTTTGCCGGAGGTATTATGTGGATTCTTCTAGAAAAGTTCGGGATGAATAAGGGACAGGCTCTATGTGATGTAAATGAACGACATGGTGTATTCCTGTTGAACGAGATACTGATTGGCGGTAATTTCGGACAGTATGATACAAGATATAATATAGCCAGCAAAGAAAGGAAGTTTAGACGTGGTATAACCATGCTAAGAAGAAATCTTCATTATATAGGTCTGTATCCCTCTGAGGTGCTTTGGTCTCCTGTTTGGAAATTTTGGCATTGGTGTTGGCGTAAACAAAAAGGTTATTTGTAGAAGATATGGAAAACAAAAGAGTGGCGGTTATGCTGCCTGTGTACAAAAATGATAGCCCTGTTTATTTAGGGAAGTCAATAGACAGTGTCCTTAATCAGACCTATCGGAATGTTCATGTTTATATAGGTGTGGATGGTCCCGTAGGTGATAATCTGAAAGATAACTTAGATCGACTAGACAAACAAAATAATGTGGAAGTAGTTTGGTTTCCAGAAAACAGAGGCTTGGCATGTGTTCTGAATGACTTGGTCGCACTCTGTAAGAAAGAAGGCTATGATTTTTATGCCAGAATGGATGCAGACGATATATCAGAGAAGGATAGGTTTGAGAAACAAGTAAAGTATCTGGAAAAACATCCAGATATTGATGTGGTTGGTGGTGCTATTGAAGAGATAGATGGGAATGATCAATTGAGGGGAAAGCACGTCGAATATCCTTTGACTCATAAGGAATGCAGAAAGTTCTTTCGCTATCGTGACCCGTTGGCACATCCTGCTGTGATGTTCAGGGCAAGATACTTTGAAAAAGTTCAATCAGGATACAGAAATGAATACCGCAAGAACCAGGACACGATGCTGTGGTTTGACGGGTTCATGAATGGCTGTGTGTTCGCCAATGTGAAGGATACGGTGCTGCATTTCCGTGTGAATGATGATTTCTATAATCGCAGGAACGGATGGAAACGGGCAAAACAGATGCTAAGGGATCGGTTGAAGATGAACAAAGCTCTTAAGTATGACCTAAGCGCGAATCTCTTTGCACTGGGTATGTTTTGTATGACAGTGTCGCCTTCATGGGTTAAGAAGATTTTGTATAAGATCAGATAACATTGATGTTGACCTTAACGGTGTGGGGGATAACAAATGAGCGAGAGTACAGTAAAGGTGTTCTTTGAGCTGGTGAAAGCCGGTTTATTCAGTCACACAGAAATCACGGAAAACACAGAAAAAATCTCGTGGGAAGGTGTTGACTGGGGGGAGGTGTATCGGTTGGCGGAGGAACAGAGTGTCATAGGTCTCGTCTCTGCGGGACTCGACTGGTTCAAGGTTAATGATTCACGGTTCACGCTGCCGCAAGCGGTAGCATTGCAGTTCATTGGGCAAACGTTGCAGATAGAGCAGCGGAACAAGGCGATGAATGCCTTTGTTTCTGACTTGATAACGAAACTACGCAAGGCAGATATATATGCTATCCTGGTGAAAGGACAAGGCGTTGCTCAGTGTTACGAGAAACCGCTGTGGCGGGCATGTGGGGATGTGGATCTGTTCCTCAGTGATGAGAACTACCAGAAGGCTAAGGAACTGCTGCTGCCATTGGGCGAGGTAACGGAACCGGAAGAGCGAGCGAAGAAGCATTTCGCCATGAGCATCGATGGATTTGCAGTGGAACTACATGGCACGCTGCATAGCGGATTGTCAGCAAGGGTTGACAGAGGATTAGATGAGATAAAGAAGGCTGTATTCTACGATGGACGGGTACGGTCATGGTTGGATGGGAATGTACAAGTATTTCTGCCAAAGGCAGATGAGGATGCGGTGTATGTGTTTACCCACTTCTTGCAGCATTTCTATAAAGGAGGTATCGGACTCAGGCAGATATGCGACTGGTGCAGGTTGCTGTGGACATATCGCGACGAGATAGATGTGCGCCTGTTGGAGCAACGAATCAAGCGAATGGGACTGATAAGTGAATGGAAAGCATTCTACAATCTGGCAAGCAGATATCTTGGCATGCCAGGTTTGGATTCAAGATTCATGATTCATGATTCAAGTTTTGATAAGAAGGCTGAGAGAATAAAGGAGTTTATATTGGAAGTAGGGAACTTTGGACATAATAGAGATAACTCATATTTCCAGAAGCATTCGTATTTTATACAGAAATGCATATCTGCTTGGAGAAGAGTGAAGGATTTGTGCAGGCACGCAACAATATTCCCTGTCAATTCTGTGCGGTTTTTCTTTGGAATTATGCATAATGGAATTGTTTCTGCCGTAAGAGGAGAGTAATCCTTGCAGTTAATAGTTGAAACTTTAACTTTGACCTTAACGCTAACGTTAACGATAACTATTTCAACGATAACCTCTTTATAACCTTGACCTTGACGATAACTAAGTGATGAAGATCATAGATAAACAATTATTAGATGACGTGAGTCAGCAGGCACAAAAGTCTCCAAGACTGAGGATGAACTATAATTTCCATCAGAGTCTCGATGATAAGTGTCATCGGTCCCTA
>ODAI010929348.1_pt1 | contig 15884 bp, 17 predicted proteins | sample 1539321 | NCBI WGS metagenome assembly ODAI01 (sample SAMN02144231, study PRJEB22623) | gut metagenome | biome: sheep rumen | host: Ovis aries | place: New Zealand
GGCTTGACCTCTACTTCGCCGGCCGTCAGCCCGACTTCCTCCCGCCGATAAGACTGGTTGGCACTCCCTTTCAGCAGCGTGTGTGGCAAGCCTTGTTGGACATTCCCTATGGAGAAACCATCACCTATGCCGACCTCGCCCACCGCATTGGCACCCGCTCGGCACAGGCTGTGGGTCAGGCCGTGGGCAAAAACCCCATTGCCATTATTGTTCCCTGCCACCGCGTCATCGGCGGTGACGGCTCCTTGACCGGATACGCCTATGGTTTGGAACGAAAGCGATATTTGTTGGCGTTGGAATCTAAATCACCTGCATTGCTGTCGTCACTGCCTCGCGATAACGAGGCAACGTGGTGGCTTTCATGAGGGCTTTCTTCTGCTTGTGGGGGATATCAAGATACTCCCAGAAGGCGTGGAGGCGTGAGAGAATCTGACTGTCGCCGCATAGGTGCTCCGTCGCGTGTCGGTAGATTCTATCGTGCATCGCCTTGATGACCTCGTGAGGCTCTTTGTCGACGAGCATCCACGGCCGAGCCAGCAATCCTCGACCAAACATTATTCCTTTTACGTTTTCCGCTTTCCACTTTGGCTCCACAAGGTCGCCGACCATAGTTCCGCTTTCCACTTCCATTATATCCCCGTTATACACCATCGGCTGCCGGCACACTTCCACAAATCGCATAAAAGCCTCCTTGTCGGCCGTCCCTTTGTATTGCTGATTTCCTAGTCGCGGATGTAGCGTAACGTGCACCAACGGCATGTCGTTGATAATCGGCATCACCGCCAGCCCTTCCTCATCGCTCTCCTGTCCCAGCCGCATCTTGACGGAGAAGGTCACCTCGGGGCGACGGAGCATCTCCTTCTGTATCTCTTCTATGTGTTCGGGGTGTTGCAAAAGTCCGCTTCCTCGCCCGGCTTTCACCTGCATGGGGAACGGACATCCCATATTGAGGTCGATGCGCTTCCACCCTTGTCCTTGCAGCGCGTCGCAGAGTCGGGCGAACTCGTCGCCGTCCTTCGCAATCACCTGTGGCACCGTAGGTACACCCTCGTTGGCCGCAGGGTCGGTGTCACGCAGATCTTTCCTCCTCACCTCGCCTTTTTCTATCCGCACAAAAGGCGTATAATACTCATCCACCCCGCCGACACACTCCCAGTGTGCCCGCCGGTACACAGCATCGGTATACCCCTGCAGCGGCGCAAAAGCAAAGTATAATTTATCCATCATTTAACAGATAAAGACCTGCGTCAGCAATTATTTACAAGATTTACAAGATTTCGTAAGGCCGCAGGCCGAGCAGGAGTTTTCTATTCGTAGTGCCGGATGCGTACGTCGATGCCCGCTAGCTGGGCGGGGATGCCGCTTACATCGGTGTCGCCGTAGTGGTAGGGGAAGAGGACTTTCGGATGAATCGTCTTAGCGGCTTTTACCAGCTGTTCGGGCGTCATCGTGTAGGGCTGGTTGCAGGGGAGGAAGGCAATGTCGATGTCCTTTATCTCGGCCATCTCGGGGATATCCTCGGTATCGCCGGCTATGTAGATACGCAAGCCGTCGAGGGTGAGGATATAACCGTTGTCGCGTCCCTTCGGGTGGAACTGCAGGTGCCCCTCGGTGGTGTTGTAGGCGGGGACGGCTTCGAGGGTGATGTCGTCGGCGAGTTGCAGCTTGTCGCCATTGGCCATCGCGGTGCCCGCGCCGTACATCTCCACACAGCGGCGGTTCATGACCAGCTGCGTCTGCTCGGCAGTGAGCAAGCTGAGGGTCGCCGAGTCGTAGTGGTCGAAGTGCTCATGGGTGACAAGAATGATGTCTGCTTTCGGCATCGCGGAATAGTCCACCGTGCGGCCGCGCAGATTGCTGCAGGGGTCGATCTCTATCTCGCGTCCGTCGTATTCAATGCGTATGCTGGAATGCATCAAAGCGTGGATCTTCACCAGCTTGCCGCTCTTGGTGACGAAGATGTCGGTCTCCACAGTCGTTGTCGGCTTGCCGGCCTTCTGCCAGGCGAGGATGCCTCCGTCGAGGTTATACACCGTGCAGCCCTGGTTGACAAGCTGTTCTGCAGCCGTCAGGCTCCGCTTGCCGCTGCGGCAGTAAACGGCCACCGTGCCCTTGATGTCTTTGATGCGTTCGGCGAAGTCGTCAGCCTTCACATCGATATTCTCCGCTCCTGCGAGGTGCCCTTCGGCATATTCCTTGGGGGTGCGCACATCGATGAGCCGCACCTCCTTTTGAGCCATAACCTTGGCAAATTCCTCTACGTCGACGGTCTTCACCGCCTCATTGTTTTTGGTGTTACCGCAGCCACAAAACAGGGCTGCAAACAAGGTAATCATAAGTGTTTGTTTCATATAATCCATTTGATATTATCGTTCATAAAATGTAACATGCACTATATTGCCGAAGGTTTTCCCAATTTGCTTGCGGATGTCCTTCCTGATGCCAATGATGAAACAAGGCGTCCCCATCTTAACTATTTGGCCGTCGTAGGGCACTCCGTCGAACGTGGCGTGAACAGCCAGACGCCCTTTGCCGAATAATGCTTTAATATCGAAAGGCACCTCCACATAGGAGGCATCCATATCCTCGTTCTGCAGGATGACGGCATCGAATTCTAAGGGTTGCTCTATCATGACGGCGCTCTAACTGGTTGCAGATTGTTTATTTGTTCTCCGGATGTTGCACAGAGAGGGGCTGGCCTTTCTGCGAGAGGTAGAACATATAGAGGATGGCGGGCTTGGTGCCGCGGTTCTCGCCGTGATGGATGGTGCCGACCATCTCGACGACGGCCTCGCCTTCGTGGACGACCTTCTCGGTGCCGTCGATGGCAACGATAGTCAACTCACCCTGCACCAGCACACCGTGGTTCATCGCGTCGTGGTGGTGCCAGCCAAGCTTGCTCCCAGCAGGAATCACATATTTCACCGCCACCAGCTCTGGCCGCCCCTGCGGGTAGTCAGGCAGCGCCGCCCCATCCCAGCTCTGCGACGTACGGAAAAGCTCCGTGGTTTCTACCTGCTTCAGCATCTCGCAGATGGGGTCTTCCTTGATGAATTTGGGGGCCGACTTGCCGGCCAGCACCAATATCTTTTTTCCGTTACGATAGATATGCAACTGGCGCGAGCGCACCACCGCCGTCAACTCAGGGTCGTCCTGCATGGCCGGCCAGATGCGGTGGTATTCGCCGTCAGCGTCAAACAGCTTCCGCTGCAGGTGTGAGCACATATTGGTGGTGTCGATAGATTCCATTTCCATATTAATTTTCATTTTGCAAAGATACGGATTTTCTTTGGGATAAGATGAATTATTTTGCAATGATATGGATTATACATAATAAAATAACACCAAATACTAATAATAGAAACACATTCTTTTACTATAATAGTAAAAGTAGTAAAAACATATAAATCTATAATAAAAAAATATTTTGCTGATTAAGAAAAAGTTTGTATCTTTGCAGGGTCAAAAACCACTAATATTAATACAGAAAATACTAATAATCATACTACAAAATATACTAATAATCATAATACAAAATATACTAATAGTAATAATGATCAATAATTTAATATTATAAACATATAATTAATATTAATAGTATAAACACCTCTAAATATTATGGCAACGATACAGGAAAAACTGGCTGAATCTATGGAGATACTGAAGACATTTCAGGATGCCCATGGAGACAATTTGGTGATTCACGGAGCTGATACATTGGGCAGGATTCATACCGAACGATTGGTGAATAGTGGCTATTTGAAAATGGTCATCAAGGGTTGGTATATTCCGTCAATGCCGGGGAGAGAAGGAGACTCCACAGTATGGTATGTGTCGTACTGGAGTTTTGTGACGGCTTATCTAAACAAGAAATTCAATGGGGCATGGTGCCTGTCGCCAGAACTTTCGCTCTATTTCTACAGTGGCAAGACGATGATTCCCAAGCAGCTGATTGTGCGAAGCGAATCCGGAACGAACAATGTTCTTCAACTACCTTTTGGGACATCCATTGTAGACATCAAAGCCACACTACCTCCAAATGTATTTCAGGAATCGCGCTATGGAGTACGGTTATATCCAATGGAATATGCCCTGTTGATGGTGGGGCCAGATTATTATCGACGCAATGCATTGGAGGCAAGGACTTGTCTGGCCAGCTTGAAGGATGTGTCGCCATTGGTGTCGGCAGCAATTGATGGGGGGCACACTACCCGCGCGGGGCGTGTTGCTGGCGCGTTGCGCTCCATCGGTCGTGAGGAGATGGCCGATGAGATACTGCGTATGATGCGTCAGGTGGGTTATACGGTATCGGAGGAGAATCCGTTTGAGGAGAATATAAAGATGGAGATATTTGCAGAATCTCCATATGCATCGCGTATCCGTCTGATGTGGATGCAGATGCGGAAAGTGGTACTGGAAATCGTGAAAGTCAAACCGACGAAGAAAGATGCTGCATCCGTGTTAGCCATGATGGATGCCACGTATGTGAAAGATAGCTACAACTCCTTGTCGATAGAGGGGTATAAGATTACAGAAGAGTTGCTGGAGCGTGTCCGAAGTGGCAACTGGAACCCGGAGAAAGACGAGGAGGACAAAGAACGTCGGAATGTGTTGGCAGCAAGAGGATACTACCAAGCGTATGAACTACTGAAGCAAGGGGTAGCAGAATGCTTTTCGGGTCAGCCACCAGCGCTGTTGTATGTGAAAACGCATCAGGACTGGCACTTTCAGTTGTTTGAACCATGCATTAGAGCTGGCATTGTGAAAGCATCGGACCTGTTAGGATACCGTAGAAGTCAGGTGTATATCCGAAACTCGATGCATACACCTTTGAATCCAGATGCCGTTCTGGATGCAATGAGCACCTTGTCTGATTTGATGACAAAGGAGGACAATGCGTTGGTGCGTGCTATTTTAGGGCATTTCTTCTTTGTGTATATCCATCCATACATGGATGGCAACGGTCGCACCGCTCGATTTGTGATGAACAGCCAGTTAGTTACGGCTGGCTATCCTTGGGTTGTGGTTCCCATGAATCGTCGTCAAGAATATATGGAAGCACTGGAACAAGCGAGTGTGGGAGAGAACATCGAATCGTTTGCACAATTTGTACAGAGTCTAATGTAATCTGAGTCCAGCCATCAGGAAACTCATGGCGGTAACCGCAACCGTACCTATCGTCAGAAATGACCGAACGCCATCCAAAGAGCTGCTGCAACGCCAGCTGCACAAGGGCCTGGAAGCCGCTCGCCAGCGTTGGGAGAATTGTCAGGAGGACTGACAGCTAAAGATTATTTTGCCAAACAAGAAAAGATTTGTATCTTTGCAAATAAAAATCAGATAACAATTACCTGATGGCAGACAGTATAACCATACAAAAGAACAGCAATCTTATGCCGTTGGTCGACGACCTGCGGAAGATAATCAACCAGACGCGCAACCGCGTTGCCGTCAATGTCAATGCCGAACTCACTCTGATGTATTGGCATATCGGCGAGCGCATCAATCGAGAAGTACTTGGAAACGAGCGCGCTGAATATGGGAAACAAATTGTTGCGACAGTGTCGCAACAATTGCAAACGGAATATGGTGACAAAGGATTTGAGAAAAGCTCCATCACAAGAATGATGAAGTTCGCACGTCTATTCCCAAATTTTCAAATTGTTGCGACACTGTCGCGACAATTGCAATGGTCTCATTTTGTAGAGGTTATTCCCTTGAAGAACGACCTTCAACGGGAATTCTACCTAACGTTGGCTGCTTCCGAAAGATGGTCTATCCGGCAGCTGCGCAAGGAGATTGACGGCATGCTCTATGAGCGTACCGCCATTGCGACGAAACCAGACGAACTGATCAAACAGGAGCTGTCGGAACTGCGGGAAAACAACGTCCTCACCCCAGACATTGTCTTCAAAAGCCCTTATTTCTTAGAGTTTACAGGACTGAAGGGAATGTACAGCGAAAAGAGTCTCGAGGACAGTCTTGTGGCACATCTGGAACAGTTTATACTGGAGTTGGGCAATGGATTCACTTTCGTCGAGCGGCAAAAGCGGATGATTATCGACGGCGAGGACTTCTATCTCGACCTGCTTTTCTATCATCGCAGGCTGCACCGCCTGATAGCCATCGACCTGAAACTTGGCAAATTCAAGGCACAGTACAAAGGACAAATGGAGCTGTACCTGCGCTGGCTCGAAGCCCACGAGATGGAGGCTGGCGAGGAGCAGCCCCTCGGCCTATTGCTCTGCACCGAAGGTGGCGATGAGCAGATAGAACTGCTGCAACTCGATAAATCCGGCATCAAGGTGGCGCAGTACATGACCGAGCTGCCTTCGAAGGAGTTGCTGCAACGCCAGCTGCGCAAAGGCCTGGAAGCCGTTCGCCAGCGCTGGGAGAATTGTCTGGAAGAATAATTTCGAAATAAAGGTTACCGCTGAGCACTAACCACTAGTCACTAATAAAATATTATGCCAAATAAGAAAAGATTTGTATCTTTGCAGCGTAGAAACAGGTTCAAGGTCTCAAATTTGTGACCTCAAACAAACGCTGATATGGCAAAGAAGAAAGAGACCAAGGGTACAAATACCATTATCAAAAGCGAAAACAAGGAAAGTGAATTCGTAACACGTGACACCCAATTGTTTGAAGTACAAAATATGCACCTCAAACAACAGACCATAGAGAATCTCATATATGTCGTTCTACTTTGTATCGACAACACCGTCTACCATATCGGAGCCTCATTGAAAGACCTTGGCAAGAAGTGGTTTTCTTTCAACAAGATGGAGATGACTGCGAAAAAACTGCTGGGAAATATGTAAAAATTGTTAGACACGATATGCGCTGGCCCTGTGTCATTATATATTATATTGGTATTTGTTAGTAACTAATGGGTGAATAATAGTCAACGAAGTATGGATAAAAAAAGTGAAATGTTTGAAACCAATCGCCAATTAATAATTGACGCCGGTGGCTTTGTTGCAATGAGAAGGCGTATGGCCATTGCAAAAGTTTTTTTTACGATAAATCAGCGAGCAAAAAAAGGAGAAGAATCTCTTGATTTTATTAAAATATCCCAAATGTTGTTTTTTTCATACCCAGTTGATTTATATACAGAGACAGGAGTCGCCAAATTGCGCATTCCTCCACACAGTTGTTTTATTATCAAAGAACAAATAATTTCTGATACGATATATAGAGTTGATGAATTTGCCCAAAGGCATAAGGGCATGTTCCCTGATGCCAATGTCTATTTACTCTATATAGACCAAGGAGAACTCAATGAACAAGTTGTCCGAGAAACAAAAAAACAGAATAGGACAAGGATAAATCAGATAGATACTTTCGTTGAAAAACTGAATAAAACTGCAAAAATCAATAATGATATTATTAATCTTGAACAAGATTGGAAAGCCAAACGAGAATTGATTGTAACAGGTGCTCGTTTTTCATTTCGTGAGGATAAAAGTACTTTTTTCTTAGGTGCTGGTGTGAGCATGGACGCTGGAGGTCCCTCTTGGGAAGAATTATTACGAAAGATATTGAGACGTTTCAAAAAGATGGGAAGAAAGGGCGATTTTGATAAGGTATATGATTGGTGCGGTATGTCTCCAATAATCATGGGACGATATGCCGCGTCAAATAAAAAAATACTTAATGATGTGTCAGAATATTTAAGACGGTATGTATTATATAAGGGTGTTAACGAAAATGAATCGGAACTAATAAAAGTAATCTGTGAAGCCGTCAAAGGTAATAACGATGACGAACGTGTTGTTTTATCTGGTAAAGTTGACAGCATTATTACTTATAATTATGATGATTTGCTTGAGACTGCTCTTGAACATCAAGGAGTCTCTGTAGCCAGAATATATTTAAAAGGAAGAAATCATCGAAACGAACTGCCTGTATATCATGTTCACGGATTGATTCCTAAAGTTAATAATGGGATTATATCAACTCCAATACTAGGAGAGAAAGAGTATCATCAGATATACAAGGAATCATATCACTGGTCTAATGTAGAACAATTACATGCTCTTGATAGAAACACATGCTTCTTTATTGGTATGTCAATGACAGACCCTAATCTTAGACGACTTCTGGACATTTCACAAACGGGCGGAGATAAAGATTGTAAACACTATGCTTTCCTACAAAGAAAGCCTATGTTTCACGAAGATGAGGTTGAAAAAAACAGAGAACATTTTGATACTATTGAGTTTCAATTATCGGATTTAGGAGTTAATGTAATTTGGTATGAAAAACACGAAGAAGTTCCACGGTTGATTAGAGAAATTATCGCACCCATGAGATTAATTGGGTAATTAATTAAACTATTCCAAGTCTGTAAGCAGTGGTTGTTTTAACGCACAAACATCTGCAAGCCTTGCAGTTCTATATATTGAAAGACAATAATTGGTACTTTTGCACACTTAAAAGGATGACTAAAATAATAGATACTTGGTGGATAAATTTGAGAAAATAGTTAAGGTTCTATGGCTTTTGTTCATTTGCCTTCCAATTGCCATAGGATTGATTATTGCGGCGACGGGTGGAAATGACGGTAAATCAAATACCAAACATCCATCATCTGCACCGTACATGAGGAATTATAATAATCAGAAACGTCAATACGAGCTTAATAAACAAAGATTGAATAATTACCCTCAATACCAATCCTCACAACTATTGTTAATCTCATCCGGGAGCAACAATATCAATACGTCATATTTCAACAATAACTATTATGAGGAGGAGGTAGATAATCAGGCTTCGTTCTCCCCATATGACGCCTACGAAGAAGGACGAGAACGCGGTTATGAGCAGGGATTAGAGGATGGAAATAACGGAAAAAGTTTTGAATGGGAATACGATGCTTCAAATAGCTATTACAACTACTATGAAGCAATGTACGAAGATGGTTATCGGTCAGGTTATGAAGATGGGTATGAAGAAGGCTGGGATGATTATGAAGATGAGTAAGGTGATTAACAAAACGGTATCAAGATAATATATATTAATATGGAATTTTTAGCAGGACTAGGTGCTATTGCCCTTTTTATCTCTATTATATATTTGATCACCAAATACTATGGGAATCAATCCGCAAAAGCGGAAGAAAATCGGCAATTGATATATAAAGGGGGGTATAGCTATGAATTTGAAAGGTTTTGGCAATCACATCCAGAGTTGTCTCATGAGAGAGCATTGCTGAAGTTTCTTGAAGATGAGAACAAGAAGAAAGATGCAATAATTAAAACACGAGAAAGGGAACAGTTCGACAAAGAATTAGCGGAGGATATAAAACGAAATAGAATAAAAAAACGAATTTTCGCATATAACTATGAGAATTTTATTTTCTCATTATTTTCTCCATTAGCGAAAATGCGAAAGGGTTCATACAACATAGATAAATGGACATGTTCGGATTCGTTGCCTAAAACATATGTTCTAAAAAAGATGGAAGAAAAGTATGGGATGGAAGCGACTCAAATTTATGGATTATTTCTTGAGAATGAGCTCCTGGAGGAGAAACAAGATGGCTCAATACAATTAGGTTTTATATTACGATATGACCCTAATGTGGTAGTTGATACTGATTTAAACATCGACAAATATATTAAGCAATTCGGACAAAGATGTAGCTATGCCGAGTTACAAGCAGAAATAACTTCTATTACTGGTAATAATAACGAACACACTGAGCCTTTTATCACAATACAGAAAGAACAAACCTCATTTAGCCTCCAGGAATTGCGGGATAAATATGGAAGTGTTTCAGTAGGACATCAAACACTATTGAGACCGGATGGATCAGAGTCTGTTGTATATGGCCTTAGGTTTGGCAGAGGGGATAATTGCTGTTATGCAAGATTTTCAAGTCGTATAGCTGATGATAATCAAAAACTACGTGATTCGCAATTTCAAGGTCTCAGTGGCGTAGAGATTGGTCAAATAGTTTGGAAACAGAAGGATGATTTCATGGTTGTCCACAAGAGGAATTCCAGAACGGGGGATTTAATGTACCAAAAGAACGGAGAACCCGTGTTTGTGGTTTATCACAAATCAGATATTTAACCAGTGTGTTTATGACGATGCTATTTATACGAGACTCGAATGATTGACTATTAAATGTCTATCCAGCTTGATTGTTTTCGGTTCTCCTGCGTAGCCTGTAATATAGTAGTTCTTGGCAAGTTTGTCGTTGAATTGTGACACAAAAGCGGCTTTGATTCGGCTGCATTTCTCGTTGACGGAGTTCTTGGTGCTGTCGATAATATCTTCAATGCTTCTCTCTATCTTGTACATATTCTCAAGCGGCGAGATGGTGCGGTAGATTTCGGACAGCTCCGCTTTGTGGTCGCGCAGTTCTTTGAACAGCACGCCCTCAGGATGACGAAGATAGAAGAAATACAACGCCTTTGACAGCGTCGGCATCTTTATCTCCATATTGTTATAATCGGGCAGGAAGATACGGAAGTCCTCGGTGATAAGGAGTGTGCTGAGTTTAGGCTCCGGGAGCGAGACAATCTTGCTGATGACATATTCGCTGACTCCCTTTGCATAAAGCAAATTAATACGGTCTTGAATTTCCTTTGCTATTTCGCTGATTGACGCATAGTCGGCAGTGTCTTCCTCACTGGGGGCATTAGCGGTACAATATCGGACAACATTATCCCGTATAATGGTATTTAGGTGTCTCTGGAATACAAAATCAAACTGTTCTTCGTCGATATAGTTTAGGATAAAGGCATGGCATCCGACGTGGATCCCTTCCAGTTCTTCGGGAGGATAGCCACAATTCTTGAAGAAGTCCGGCACAATTAACAACGGTTCTTCTGTTGGATTTTTTGCTATGCCAGCTGATAGTTCCTTGTAAAAATCTTCTGCACGGTATGTTTCTAATGTTATGTTGGAAGTGTCAGGGTGACTGTAAGCGACAGAATCTTGCAGATGGGCAAGTATCTTTGGCATATAGACGAAGGTGATGTCCTCCTCCTTGAGTTTGCCGGATATTTCTTCATAATGTCTGGTGATATAGTTGTTCACTTGCGCCGAATAAGTACCTTCATAATAAATGACTTGTACTGGCGTGGGGCAGTCCACGACACGACCGTCTTCTGTTTGATACAAGTTGTGCCCCATAGGAATGGAGTTCGGCGGTGCCGGGTTTACGGTGAAACGAGACAACACCTCTTTTCTTACACGGATGGCATGTAGTCGGGGGTAATGGTATCTTGCAAGAAGTGCGGCTTCTTCTTTCCGCTCACGTACATATTTCTTTTCTTGCGCCATCTCACCCACATGGGCAAATAAAATTAACAGAGCAAGCACTCCAATAACAATAAGTACGATATAATACCAGGCCATATTTCATTTATTTTAGGATGCAAAGATACGAAAAAATAATGAATTACAAATGCAAGCCTTGCAGGGCTTAATTGTCAAGGGGAATAACATCTATTTTTGCACCTAAAAACAACATCATTATGAAACTCAACGATATTATATCACAGACAACAGACGACAATTCTTTAGTCATCCCCACGGGCATCAGTCGTCTTGACGAGGTTATTGGAGGCCTGCACATTGGCCATATCTGTACGATTGCAGCACGTCCTGCCATGGGCAAAACATCTTTTGCGGTGACGGTGTTGAATAATGTTGGAATAAAGAATAAAGTTCCAACGGCATTTCTCTCGATGGAAAACTCTGAGAAGAGTATTGCCAACCGCCTTGTAGCGGCCGAATTCGGATGGAAAAAAGATATTTATTCTGAGGCCTTGAGCCCATATGACGTTGCAAAGATTTCGATGCTGCAAAAGATTGGTTTTGAAGCCAACGAACACGATAAAGAAGAGTATTTGCAACTGATGAGGGAAGCGCCCGTATGGATTGAATACAATCTAATAATGTTGATGGATGAGGTAATCGGTCGAATAGAGCAACTGAAACAGGAACATAATGTTTCTGTGATAATCATAGATGGGTTGGATTGGATTACCTCCGGTGCGAACAATGAGGATGACGAGATGGCAATGATGAAATTGGCTCAGGCGGCAGAAAGGCTCCAGGTCGCAATACTCCTTACTGCGGGTCTTAACAGAGATGTCGAAGATCGAATTGCGTGCATACCCATGATGGGTGACTTGCGGAAAGAGTTTTTTACGGCGACATACTCGTCAATTATCATGTTCATTTATCGTCCAGAATACTACGGTATAAGGGAAGACGATGCGGGAGATACGAAAGACCGGGCGTACATCAATATAGGGAAAAACAATTTTGGCAGAGTGGGGAGTGTTTATTTGAGATTTACAGCTCACTCAAGATTTGAAGCGTAATAAACATCAAGGGACAGGGAAGTGAATAAATCTTGAATTATGATAAGTGATGTTATGAAAAAAGCTGTGAAATTCATAAAATATTCCTTGTTTGTTGTTATACCGGCAGGGGTTATATTTGCAATTGCAGGTTGGACCGGGATAATAGTTTGTTCTGTGATTTTGATTGCACTTGTGGTGTATTTCAGCATAATGGTTTATGGGCTTGGATATACAGACAAGAAAATTGGGAAAGGAATAAAGAGTTTTCTTGGATATGATTTCGGGAAAAAGTATGAGGTTTTGGTCAATGAAACGAGGGTACATGGGGATTGGCCTGTTCATTTTTTGATAAAGATACCTCAAGAAGCCATGAAAGGGGTCGAGGAATTCTGTAGGACAAAAAGCCCAAGCAAATGTACAGCTGAGTGTTGTGAGAAATACAAAGAATACAAGACTGGTGATTATGTGGAAAGGCGCGAACATATGAAGATAAACTTCAAGGATTGCACAATTGAATTTTCGGGAGTATCTTATTAGGTATCATTACGGAATGATAAAATAACATAATGATGGAGAAAAAGGTCGGTATTATTGCGTGGATACCATTGCAGATTGTAGCATTTATAATGGTGTGTTTAATCAACGGTGGGTTGCTGAAACTTTTTCGCCACTATGACCCCGATTTCTTTTTCTATTGGGGCAACGGACTAAGTGGGTTGGAGTTCTCCATAGCAGCACTTTTAATGTTGGGAGTGGGGGCTTTTGTGGTTATGATTGTTGGCGGGATAATCCTCTTACGCCATGAATATGGAAGCAAAAAATTCTGGATTCATTGTGGCGTGTGGTATGCTGTTTATCTGGTGTTGGCCATTGGTGTAATTGTTTATGAAGTCTCCGATTGCGGAATACGTGGCGATTACCCAGTGACGGCATTAGGAATAGCCATCGGCCTTTATCCCATTATAGTGCTTTTGGTATTGATGGCTGTTGTGACTATAGCAAGGGTAATAAGTCGTCTGGTGAAGAATAACCAAAAACGATCATGACTGATATACCTAGACATGTGGAAGAATAATTGTTTTCTGTAAAGAAAGCATAAAGAAGGATCGTATAACCCACAAAGAAGGGACAGCGAGCCAGCATCGCCGAGAGATCACCGAAGGAATAATAAGCTTGAATGTGTGAATGCTTTAAAAAATGCGTAAATGCGTTAACGTGTAAATGCGTTAGTGGGAATACCCGAGACTTCGACGTGGGGTGCCGACTTCTTGCCGACTTGGTGCTGACTTGGTGCCGACTTCTTGCCGACTTGGTGCTGACTTGGTGCCGACTTCCGTGAAACATTATAAAATAATGTTCCTCAGAAGGCGAGGTGAATGTGTGAATGCTTGAATGCATGAATGTGTTAATGCGTAAATGCGCTTTAAGAGTGTGTTAATGCGTGAATTTGTGAATGCGCTTTGAGAATGCGTGAATGTGCTAATGTGTGAATGTGTTAATGCGTTACGAGGCATCGTCGTGGTGTGCCGGAGGCTTGGCAAATTCGGCACATTGGATGTGAAAAATATTTGCGGAGAACCATTTTATTTGTATCTTTGCATTCTGAAAAAACACACAACTATTATGAGAAAAACATTACTATTGCTGTCTTTTGCGACGCTGCTCTTTGTGTCGTGCGGAAAAGATGATGTCCGTCCGGAACCCACTCCCGACGGTAACCTGGTGCTAAACTGTGTGAAACCAGCCTACCTGAGCGCCGGCGACACGGTGGCGCTTATCTCTCCGGCCTATTACACCCCGATGGAGAATGTAGAGGCTACCGCCAATGTGCTACGGTCGTGGGGCCTGGTGCCCGTCATCGGCCCCAATGTGGGTAAGATTGTCGACGGTAAGTATGCCGGTACCGTCGACGAGCGCGCCAGCGACATCCGCTGGGCGTTCAACGATTCGAGCATCAAGGCCATTATCTGCAACCGTGGCGGCTACGGCACCATACAGCTCATCGACCGTATTCCGCTTGCCGAGCTGGCCGCTTCGCCAAAGTGGCTTGTCGGCTTCAGCGACATCAGCACCCTGCACGGCCTGCTGAGCCGCGCCGGAGTGATGAGCGTCCACGGCACTATGAGCTCCTATCTGGCAAATGGCGGCACCGACGAGACCAGCACCATGATGCGCGACCTGCTGATGGGACAGGTTCCCTGCTATCACCTGCCCGCCCACGCCCAGAACATCACCGGAGTGGCCAGCGGTGTGCTGGTGGGAGGCAATCTCTGCACCATCGCTCCCAACGTGGGCACGCAGGCCGACGCCACGATGGGGCAGGACCTGATCCTCTTTGTCGAGGAGGTCGGTGAGTCGATGCACAACATCGACCGTCAGATGCGCATCCTGCAGATGAACGGCGTGCTTGACCGCTGCAAGGGAATCATCCTGGGCGAGTTCGAAGGATGCGGGTCGGAGTTCACCTATGAAAACATCGAGGAGATGATACGCCTGTTGGTGGAGCCCTACGGCATACCGATGCTCTGCGGCTTCCCCGCAGGCCACGGTGACGTGAACCTGCCCCTTGTCATGGGCGCTCCCGTAACCATCGACGTGCGCAATGACGGCGCCACCCTGACGTTCAACATCGACGGCGAGCAACGTGATGTCACCACTTCGGCTGTAGTGGCCACCTCGACTCCTCTTGCCGACCGCATGCGTCGGGCCGGAAAGATATTGTAAAGCCGGCCAAGTAGCAAATGCAAGAGCGGGGCATCCATTGGGATGCCCCGCTCTGCATTTGAGGCAGGCGAGAGCCTGCGATCCGGTCTTATTTGTACTCGGCGAGGATGCCGGGGACTTTGTCGGGGGTGAGGCGGCCGTAGACCTTCTCGCCGATCATGGCCACGGGGGCCAGACCGCAAGCACCGACGCAACGGAGGGTGTTGAGGCTGAACTTGCCGTCGGGGGTGCACTTGCCCACCTGAATGTTCAGGTTACGCTGGAAGGCATCGAGGACCTTCTCGGCGCCGCGCACGTAGCAGGCGGTACCCAGGCAGACATCGATGGGGTGCTCGCCCTTGGGCTCCATGGTGAAGAAGCTGTAGAAGGAGACGATGCCGTAGACCTTGGCCACGGGCATGTTCAGCTCGTGGGCCACGACTTCCTGCACCTCGGCGGGCAGGTAGCCGAACTTGCCCTGCACCTGGTGCAGCACGTTGATGACCTCGCCGCTATTGTTACCAAAGCTCTTGCAGATGTCTTTGATAATGTTTATTTTCTCTTCAGAAATCTTAACGTTTGCCATTTCTTTTTCTTTTTTTCAATCAGATTGTAAAAGATTTTAAAAGAGTATTGCTTGCGTAGCTTTTCTTTTCAATTCTTTTACAATCTGATTGAGATTAAAACACTTTATTTCGTAACCTCCAGTTTGTCGCTCTTGTCGAAGTAGTGGGTGTGGAGCTGCTCGTGGCTGAGGTGGCCGCAGGGTTCACCGTAGTACTCCTTGTAGATGGCGATGATGTCGGGGTTCTCGTGGCTCTTGCGGATGGGCTTGCCAGCGTCCTCGCGGTA
>ODAI012408918.1_pt1 | contig 15884 bp, 14 predicted proteins | sample 1539321 | NCBI WGS metagenome assembly ODAI01 (sample SAMN02144231, study PRJEB22623) | gut metagenome | biome: sheep rumen | host: Ovis aries | place: New Zealand
CTCATCCTCAACACCTGCCAGCACGCCGAGTTCTGCCTCAACGGTTACGTCGAACTGGTGAGCATAGTCAACCACTTTCTTGGTGAGGGCGATATTCTCCTCGTACGGCAGCGACGAAGCGTCGATCATCACGCTGGAGAAACCGAAGTCCACACAGCTCTTGCAAAGTTCGAAGCTGTCTCCGTGGTCGAGGTGCAAGCAGATCTGCGGATGCTCCCAACCGAGCTCTTTAGCGTACTCAACAGCGCCCTGAGCCATGTAACGGAGCAGGGTCTGGTTAGCGTAGTTACGGGCACCTTTGGATACCTGGAGGATTACCGGCGATTTGGTCTCAGCCGAAGCTTTGATGATAGCCTGGAGTTGCTCCATGTTATTGAAATTGAAAGCAGGGATAGCGTAGCCTCCCTTGATTGCCTTGGCAAACATCTCACGGGTGTTGACCAGGCCTAATTCTTTAAAAGAAACCATGATAAATAAATTTTAGTTTGTTAATTATAGTGGTTAGTATTGTTCTATAGTCGGTTAGTTTTTCCGCTTGGCTGCAATAATAAAATAGGCGATGATAGCTGCATATGCGGCAATGCCGGCCAGAGCAGCCCAACCGCTCTCCGCCCACGAAGCCATGAACCAGTCTGCGCCACAGAATTTGACAATAGCGGACACGACTCCCATCAACGCTCCGCCGGCAATAAAGCCCGAAGCGATCAGTGTACCTTTCTCCTGGTGTTTCTCTCCCAACAGCCACGATATACCGCCGCCAACAAGCAGCGGGGTGTTCAGGCTCATGGGGATGAACATACCCAATGCAAAAGGCAGCACCGGCACATTGAGGAAGTTGAGTATCAGCGCCAGAACCGCTCCGCCCAGATAGAGCATCCACGGCGCACCCTGACCGGACATCAGAGGCTCAATCACTGCCGCCATGGCGTTTGCCTGCGGAGCCACCAGCGCGTTCTCACCCACGAAACCGTAGGTTTTGTTAAGCACAATCATCACGCCGCCTACCGTAGCCGCCGAAACGAGCGTACCGAGGAACTTCCAAGTCTGCTGTTTGTACGGCGACGAACCTATCCAGTAACCTATCTTGAGGTCGGTGATAAATCCGCCTGCCATCGAGAGGGCGGTACACACCACTCCGCCGATCACCATCGCGCCTACCATTCCGCTGGCGCCTTTCATACCGATGGCCACGAACACCACCGAGGCTACGATAAGGGTCATCAAGGTCATTCCCGAAACGGGGTTCGATCCCACGATAGCAATAGCGTTGGCTGCCACTGTGGTAAAGAGGAAAGCGATCACCGTCACTACCAGGAATGCTACGAGAGCCTGCCAGAAATCATGCAGTACGCCTACCCAGAAGAACACCAGTGTGCACACTAATGCCACGGCAATAGCGAGCAACAGGAACTTCATCGACAAGTCGCGGTCGGTTCTCGGAATCTGAAGATTGGAAGATTGGGCATTTGAAGATTTTTTGCCACCCAGTTCTTTTCCCGCCAGTCCGACAGCCGACTTGATCACGCCCCAGGATTTGACGATACCGATCAGTCCCGCCATGGCGATGGCACCGATACCTATATTGCGCCCGTACGTTGTAAACAACATCTGCGGATCGGCGGACTCCATTCCGGGCATGGCACCCAAAACAGGCAACAAAACCCACCACACGAAGAACGAACCGGCACAGATGATTGCCGCATATTTCAGTCCGATAATATATCCCAGACCCAACACGGCTGCGGAGGTATTGATAGAGAACACCAGCTTGAACTTGGTAGCCACCGTTTCTCCCCAACCCGTCATGCGGGTGCTCAGCTGCTCTGTCCAGAGACCGAACGTGCTCACCACAAAATCATACAGACCGCCGATAGCCGCCGCCCACAATAACGGCTTGGCCGTAGAGGTTTGCGCTTCGCTGTTTGAAGGGGTTTGAAGTGGTTTGGCGACTTCGTCGCTGTTGTTTTCGCTACTAATCAAGACTTGCGTGGTGGCGGTGGCTTCGGGGAAAGGATATTCGCCGTCTTTCTCTTTTACAAAATATCGGCGGAAAGGAATAAGGAACAATATACCGAGACAGCCGCCCAAGAGCGATGACAAGAATATCTGTGTGAACGAAACAGTCATCTCCGGATACTTGTCCTGCAGGATATACAACGCCGGCAGAGTGAATATGGCACCGGCGACAATAACGCCCGAACTGGCACCGATCGATTGGATCATCACATTCTCGCCCATCGCATTCTTGCGCTTCAGGATAGAAGACAGACTGACCGCAATAATCGCAATCGGGATAGCCGCCTCAAAGACTTGACCCACCTTCAAACCCAGATACGCTGCCGCCGCCGAGAAGATCACAGCCATCAGCACGCCCACCGAGACACTGTAGGGGGTTACTTCCGGGTACTCTTTGTCCGATTTTAGAACCGGCTCAAACTTGCTTTTCTTAGTTTCCATAACTGCACACACAATTTCAGTGCGCAAAATTACAAAAAAAAACGCATATATGCAAATATATGCGCTAATTTTATCAAATTTTCTCTAACTTGGCAAATTGGATCAGCATTGCTTTCTTGCCGAATTTGTCGAACAGGATATCTATCCGCCGGGTGCCGTTCTCCTCATAGACCTGAAGCACCGTTCCCTCGCCGAAGGTGCCGTGCCGGACTCTCTCGCCTGCCTGGTATTCAGCGCTTTGTGTCTCTGTTTTGATATCAGAGATATGGGTCAAAGGCTTTGTAGGAACAGAAGGCATTGCCGGTTTGGAAGGCGTGCTCCAGCTGTTGTTCCGCCATCGCGGAGCAGCCGTTGCCGGAGTACCGGCTACACTGCCTTCGCGGAGTGCTATATACTGTCTGTCTATGTCGCGCAGGAAACGTGAGGGGGACGAGAACTGCACCGACCCGTTGCGGAAACGCTGACGCGCATAGCTCATATGGCAGTACTGCATCGCACGCGTCAATGCCACATACAGCAACCGGCGTTCTTCCTCTATCTCCGAGGGTTTGACGCACATCTGGCTCGGAAACAGATTTTCCTCCAGACCGACGATATAGACCACCTCAAACTCCAGTCCTTTGGCGGCATGAACGGTCATGAGCGTTACCCGTGGTGTATCGTCCGTGAGGTTCTGGTCCTGATCGGTCAGCAGCGACACCTCCGCCAGAAAATCATGAATCGGCGTGAAGTCGATGCCTTCTTCTGTACGGCGGTCGATCAGTTCATGGATGCCCGTGAGCAGTTCTTGCAGGTTCTCCGCACGGTCAATACCCTCCGGCGTCCTGTCCATCACCGCCGCTGTACGGATTCCGCTCAGAAGCATTACTTTCTCGGCGAACTCATACGCATTCATGGTGTCCGCCGCTTCGTGAAGGGTAGCGATAAGGTCTCCAAAAGCGCCCAACTTGGAAGCCGTTGCCTTGCTCACCTCCAGACCACATTCAATCGGATGTTGCACCACCTCCAACATACTGGTATTCTGCATCGTAGCGCACTCCGACACTTTGCGGATTGTTGTCTCACCGATGCCTCTCGCAGGGTAGTTGATCACGCGCACGAGGGCTTCGTTGTCCTTCGGATTGACCGCCAGCCGGAAATAAGCGATAGCATCTTTGATCTCCTTGCGCTGGTAGAACGACATGCCGCCGTAGATGCGGTAGGCGATACCCAACTTGCGGAACTCATTCTCGAAAGTGCGTGATTGTGCGTTGGTGCGGTAGAGCACGGCTATATCGTTGTACGACACCCCTTTGATGGCGTGGTATTGCTGGATACTGCGCGCTACGCCTTCCCCCTCGTTACGGTCGGTCATATACCCCACCAGGTCGATCCGCTCACCCGGTTCTTTCTCCGAGAACACCTCTTTGTAGATCTGGTTCTCGTTATGATGGATGAGACTGTTAGCCGCCTTGACGATGGTCTGCGTCGAGCGGTAGTTTTGTTCCAGTTTGAAGAGTCTGGCATTGGGATAGCCCTGCTGGAAATGCAGGATATTACGTATATCAGCTCCGCGGAAAGAGTAGATCGACTGCGCATCGTCACCCACTACGCAGATGCGGTTCTCCGGCTCTGCCAGATAAGAAACAATGCGGTATTGCACATAGTTGGTGTCCTGATACTCGTCCACCAGAACGTATTGGAACACCTGCTGGTAGTACCGCCGTGCCGCCTCGTCTTTCTCCAACAGCAGACATACATACATCAGCAGGTCGTCAAAATCCATTGCATTGGCAGCCCTCAGACGGGTCTGGTACTCGCTGTAGATCTTCGGCATCTCGTACAGCCTGTCCTGTCTATCCTGTTTGGCAACCGACTCATTGCGTGCATAGTCCGACGGTTGGATCAGGGCGTTCTTGGCTGCTGAAATACGCCCCAATACGGTGTTCGGCTTATAGACTTTGTCGTCCAGGGAATAGAGTTTGAGCACCTGCTTGACCAGCGATTTCTGGTCCTGGGTGTCGTAGATGGTGAAGTCGCGGGTGAAACCTATATGCTCCGCTTCGTGGCGCAGGATCTTGCTGCAGATCGAGTGGAATGTACCCATCCACAGATACCGCACATCGGCGGCATCCACCATCCGTGCTATACGGTCGCGCATCTCGCGCGCCGCTTTGTTGGTGAAAGTGAGTGCCAGAATCCGGTTCGCCGGCACACCCTGCGAAAGCAGATAGGCGATCTTGTAGGTCAGCACACGGGTCTTGCCCGAACCTGCTCCGGCTATCACCAGTTGCGGACCGTCGTTGTACTCCACTGCCGCACGCTGAGAACTATTTAACCCTTCCAAATTCATCGTCTGCGGGGCTGCACTGACTCCATCAGTTTGTCAAAATTGGAACTGAAAGAGAAACTCTTCCTGAGCGAATAATAGTTCTCCGGATCGGCACAATAAGGGTAGGCGAACTGCAAAAACTTAAGACGGTTGTCATCGAAACTGAACACCTCCGCTATCGTTGCCAGATCGCGCACGCAGAAATCTCCGAGGATGACGCACAACTCCGCCACCTCCATCCGCTTGTCGTCAAAACTCTGGTTATCAAGCACTTGCATCACCTTCCGCATCTGTTCTGTGGAAGCGCAGTAGTATTCTGTTTGGTGGTTGTGGCGGTTGTGTCCGTTACCGCGGTTGTGTCCGTTACCGCGGTGTTGGGCAGAGACAGAACCAATAATCATGGTCGTGACGACGACCAGTATCCAGAATCTTTTCATAATCATTTATGTTAATAGTCCTCTTTCTTTTGCCAGTTGCATGAGATACGCTTTTGCCGCCTCGTACTCGTTGGGGATAGCGCCGTCGAGTATGGCTTCCTTGATAGCCGCTTTCAACTCTCCCACGGTGGCACACGGCTCCAGATGCAGAAGCTCCATGATCTCGTCGCCCATCACCGGCGGCTGGAAATTACGGATCCTGTCGCGCTCCTCCAGCTCCACCATCTTCTGTCGCACGAGCTGATAATTCCGATGGAATCGGGCTTGTTTCTCTTCGTTGCGCGAGGTGATATCTGCATCGCAAAGCATCATCAGGTCGTCGATGTCGTCCCCCGCCTCAAACAGCAATCGTCTCACGGCGCTGTCGGTCACGGTGTCCTCGATGAGGTTGATCGGGCGCATATGCAGGTCCACCATCTTCCGCACGTACTCCATCTTCTCGTTGAGGGGGAGTTTCATCTTGCGGAAGATCTTCGGCACCATCTTGGCACCGATATAATTATGGTTGCGGAAAGTCCAACCCGCCTGCGGATCCCAGGCTTTGCTCTTCGGCTTGCCTATATCGTGCAACAATGCCGCCCAACGCAACCATAGATGAGACAGTTCCGAAGCAGTACCGGCTTCGCTGCCGGACTGCAGTTCCGCCACATTATCTAACACTTTCAGCGTGTGCAGGAACACATCCTTGTGTCCTCTTCCGTCTTTGGTCTCAACGCCCTTCAATGCCGCCAGTTCGGGGAAGATCAGCGGCAGTAAACCCGTCTTGTCAAGCAGCATCCAACCTACCGAGGGCTTGCGGCTCAGCATGATCTTGTTCAGTTCCTCGTTGATCCTTTCGCGCGTTATAATGTTTATGCGCTCGCGGTTGCGCGCGATGGCATCGAAGGTCTCCGGGGACAGATAGAACCCCAACTGGGACGCAAACCGTACGGCTCTCATCATACGCAACGGATCGTCGCTGAACGTGATATCCGGATCCAGCGGTGTACGGATCGTACAGCGTTCCAGATCTCCCATCCCGTCGAACGGATCGATCAGTTCCCCGTAACCCGTCTCCCGTAACCCGTCTCCATTGTTCAGGCAGATAGCCATGGCATTGATGGTGAAATCGCGGCGGTTCTGGTCTTCCTCCAGCGTACCGTCTTCTACGATGGGGTTGCGGCTGTCATGCTGATAACTCTCCTTGCGTGCTCCGACAAACTCTATCTCCAGCTCTCCGCGTTTCACTTGTGCCGTGCCGTAGGTTTTGAACACCGACAGGTGGGCGCCTCTGCCAAGCCGTTTTGCCACGGCTTCTGCCAGACGGATGCCTATACCCGAACGCCCTTGGGGCGTCGGACATTCATCCTTCGTATTTCTTTTGGCGACCACGATATCGATGTCTGTACTCTCGCGATGGAGGATCAGGTCTCTCACCCAGCCCCCTATCACGTAGCACTCCAAGCCCAAACGGTCGGCTTCTTCGCCTATCATCCGAAGGGTTTTGCTTTCTATCTTAGCGTCTTGTATCAGCATCCTTGATTTTTCTCGTTTCTAATATCTTTGCAACAAAATGGGTACAAAGATACGACAAATTTTGCACATATGCAAATCTAAAAAGGATTTTTTTCTCATAGCAGTATAGAAATACTGCGTTTTTTGGGGGCCATTACCGAAGGTTGTCCCAAAGATGGGACAAAAATGAATGATGAGGGGTTGTCGCAAAGATGCGACAAAAATGGATGATGAAGCCGGCATTGAGTTGAGATGGAGTCGGCATGGGTAGGCGATAGGTAGGCAACAGGGTCGGAAATGGTTAACTAATCACTAAGAATATATAAGAACAACTAACGCTGAATTTTCGAACACAGCGTTCGAAAAAAAGAGATGTCAGTATTGACAGTATTGTCAGTTTGGTTAGTCAAAAATTATCCTAAATTGCCTCAAAATTACCAAAAAAGATCCAAAAATTATTTAACGGCGAATTACGCGAATTATGCGAATTTTTTTTTGGGGTCAGCAATTATCGACAATTTAAGACAATTAAAAAGTCCGAACGGCAAGTTCAGGCAAGAAAAACGCTACGTTTATCAGCGAAGCGGTCTATACTCTGTCAGGCGTTCTTTATAAATCAAAATAGATATTCATATCCACATATTTGAAATGCAAGGTCATGTCTCCGCATCTATATGTGCCACGGATTACAGCACCATAATCTCCACTGAGCCCATTTAGTTTTGCCTTGTAGATCGTTCTTCCATTGACGTATTTCCGGGCAACAAGCACGATGTTTATATAGTTTCCATATCTATCATATCCATACACACCGGTTACCGTCCATCCGTCCTCTTCCCATGTATCTCCGGAAGGCTGCATGGTTGAAACGGCAGATGCATAACTCTCTGTAGGGCAATTCATTATTGCCATCGAAACAAGGAATAATAAAATAAATACTCTTTTCATTTTCGTATTGTGTTGTTTGTCATTTATTTCCTTTCCTGAGTGCTTGGAAATCACAGCCTTGATTCATAGTCAAGCCTGAAATTCATCTTTTCCCCTGATTTGTTGCCGATCATACGGACATAGAGTTTATATCCGTATTCATACAACATTTGCAGCCCCATCTTCTCTTTTTCCATCATATCCTGTGAGAATATTTCTTCGCTCAATTCATCGCTAAAAGACTTTTCAGTGACACCAGCCATAGAAAAAGTCTGTGTCAGAGACATACCACCGACGAGTTGCGATTCATCCACCAAGATATTACAAATAATGTCTTTTCCCTCCAGGGTTATTACGGAATAATGCATTACTTCGTTGTTAAACGCTACTAATCCGCTATCCAAGCCGTTGATGAATTCCTGCACAAAAACAGCCTCTGCCGGATCTTGGATTTGGTTATCTTGTGCCTGCACGCCAAGCGAAAGTCCTAACAAGAAGGATAGAAAATAGAAAAATTTTTTCATAGGTAAAAGAGTTAATATGTTTTTCAGGTGCAAAGGTACACAAAAAAATTGATATATGCAAATTGTCGGGATATAAAACGTTTTTTTTCTTATTGGGCAACCATATAGCGGAGCAGATCGTGCCCTATAGGGCTAAGAATTATCGACAATTTAAGATAATCTTTCTTTTTGTCCACAGATTGCACAGATTAAATAGATTTTTTTATTGGGAAACAGTAGTAATTAAGAATTAAAAAAGAAAAAAAACGCCACGCGATGAAGCGTGGCGAAAAACAGAGTGCATGGATAAAGGTGGCTATTCCGAAATTTTAATCAAAGATTCCCATCTTCTCATCTATATAGTCAAAAAACTCACAACAGAGAGAGTCATAGTCACGCAATTCTTCTTCAAATTTATTTTGAATGTAGGTGTCGCGGCTCATATATGAAGGGTTGAAGAGTTTAGCGACAGCTTCTTCATTTTCAGGGGTCCATTCTCTTAATATAGCAAGAATCTCTTGTGGTATGCCCAAAGTTAGAATGCTGTAATCTACACCATTTTTTCGGATATTGGTTATCATTATACTCCAATCATACATTTGTAAAAATTCTGATGCCGTTATATCATTATAGACATAACCAAGGTGACTTCTCCATGCTCCTTCAATTGTTTTGTGTATTGGATCGGAGTAAATGTAGTGCTGAATTTCTTCCCCCCAAAAGTCGTCGTCATCGTATCGAAAGATGAATTCAATTCGTTCTAAAGATCCCATTAAAGGTGTTATCTTAAAATGTATGTACGCCTCTTGAGGATTTATATAAGAAAAATTAGATAATTCTACTTTTGCAAAACGAGAAAGGGAATGGTTCTCCCAGTATTTTACAGTATCTTTGACCATATCCAGATCTTTACCAAAAGTATTTTCCCATTCCTCTTCCTGTTTTTTTCCCCATTGCGCCCAATATATACTATCAGATCTATAACACATGTACTTGTGTAGACGGCGATATGTTAGATTTTTGAAATACACTTTCTGACTTTCAGGAAAGTCCACAAGTTTATGCATTGTTTGCGTGAATTCATACGATTCTGCAAATAGCGAATCTGATTTTACAGCCGTTTCCAATTCTTCTTGGGTTAATTCCTCGAAGATGGATTTGTTCGGAATAGGGTTGCATGCAATAAACACCGAGCATATAATGCTCAACAATAAAATCTTTTTCATAATGTGAATGATTTTAAGTTAATCAATAGACATTTTCAACCGACTCTCCCGGGGCAAGTATAAATCCGACAGATGCTTTTGTGCCAGTAAACCATGTTTCTTTATGTGCACGTGCACCCATAGAATTCAGGAACTCTACTTTACGTAGTTTTTTGCAATTGGCAAAAGCATAATCACTAATACTATTTACTGTTGCAGGTATCGTTATAGTTTGTAGAGAACTACAACCGGCAAACGCCACGTACCCAATTTCTATCAACCCATCAGGTAAAGTGATTGATTTGAGTTTTGTACAATTCAAAAAAGCAGAATTATCAATAAACAGCAAATGGTTAGGTAATACTATTTTTTCCAACTTGGTATTATCGCGAAATGCACTTTCACCTATTCCTACGACTACGAAATCGGCTTCCTCATCTTCAAAAAATTCACTGCAATGTATAGTATCAGGAATAATCAGTTTTCTACCAGATCCTTCATCTTGAGTCACAACTACATTTTCCGGCTCTTTCATTATTATGGCAATTTGGTTTTCGGTGTCTATAAGATACCACAAATCCTCCACATAAACCATGTGACGTTCTGCATATAACGCGATGGTGCTTAGTATGAAAAGAGAAATCAGAACTAATTTTTTCATTGTTTCTTTTTGCTCACTTATATCCCATCGAACATCGGTTAAAAATGAATTACCAAAGGGTGTATGTTTTTAACGAACAAGGCGTACCGATAGACCGAGGGCACGGGCGTAGTAGTCCACGCTCAGAGTACTCGCACTTTGAATGAAGAGAAGACACCATGCGTACTCCCACGAACTATCCGGCGTGGACGACCAACAGCCGCCAGTATCCCCTATTCCCACACCTAACTCATCGTCACAAGGTTGGCGGATGCCCTCTGCGGGCAGAACAATGAACTTTCCATTTGGTCCTGTCACTTTATAGCCGCTCCCATTCCATGTCCAACGACAAGATTCCTTCAATTCTTCGAATTGTTCTTTTGTAGGCAAACTGGTACCAAACTTCGCCGTCGCTTGTTCATAGGTGTAGAAACCGCCTGCTTCATTTTGGTCTTTCCACTGAGTCCCACTCGGAAGTCCTAAATCAACGTAAGTCTGCGCACTTACGGCTACCGCGGCAAAAAGAGTTGCCAAGATAAATGTCAATTTTTTCATCATAATATCTTGTTTTACTGATTTGCAACAACTATAAGCAAATCGGTTAGTAATAATACAAATAAAAGCGTGAGGTTGCTTGATTTACAAATGTTACTATCTTATTGAGTATATCTTATATTTTTTCAAAAATTTATCATCTTAAAGTTGGTTTATCATATGGTTTACGGTCCAATATGAACGTATTATGTAAGTTTTTATGTTCTTCTATTTCAATCATTATACTCTCTGGGTGTTTCGTAGTGAATTCAGGGTATATAGCAATGTATCCAACTCCATTATCACCAGAGATTTTCCATTTAGTATTGCTGCTTCTTTCTTCTATTTGGTATATATGGAACTCGTCTGCATTACCAGTTCCATCTCCATAAACTAGTACGATTCCGCTTTCTGCGATACCTAAATCTCCTTCAAATTTAATAGCCTTTCCATCTCCCAATACAAGTGCTTTGACCTTGTAATGTTTGCCAATCATGCTTTTTAGCGAAATTTGCGATGTTTGGGCAGATGATGAGTTACTTGATTGAGCAGAAGTTGATTCTGAATGATTTAAAGTGCCACCAGCAAATAGCCCAATAGAGAAAATACAAGTCATTAAAACTAAAAATAACTTTTTCATTGTTTCTTTTGCTCACTTATATCCCATCGAGCATCGGTTTTTAGGTAAAGAGTTAAAATTGTACAGCTCTTTTGGCTTTGCTGCGATTGCCCCGTTTGGAGAGTGACGGTTCTCTATAGAGCCGTCTGCGAGATATGAAAAGAAACACAACAAAAAATATGAGCGTGTCCTTATCCATTTCGAGGCTGTAGGAATTGCCCATAACACCGATAAGTCACGCCCATATGTATATATACAATATGGACGTTTGTGACTTATTATTGGTGTCATTCTAAAACTTCCTACATTTCGAAATGTCCAATAAATCGCAAACGCGAAATAATCAATATGTCACCGCTTTTTTACGCTGTCGGAGCCAGCAGTCATTCTCAAATGACGGTGCAAAGATAGCACATTTTTTTCATTTGTGCAAATAATGGGGGCATAAAACTGATTTTTTCTTATTTTTGCGCCTAAAAACGCTGCAAAGATGCAACTCTTTTCTTTGGTTTCAATATCTTCTAATGAGTCGCTTTATTCCATCCAACTGCCAATTTCTATAAACGCGTCGGATTGGTAAGGCATAAATATCTCTTTCCCTGCACACCAAGAATCACGCAAACTGACATAGATGCCATTATTAAAAAAGTACATATGGGAGATAATAGGCATTGTTTCTATATGCCAATATCCTCCCCAGTGTCCATAATGAAGATCTATGTATTGATGTAAATCATCTACATGCTCTTGGTTAATATCTTTCCTAGATTTATCTTTCACTCCGCCAAGATACTCACCTAAAACTTTCTCAACACCTTCAAACAGATACAATACAGATTTGTTAGTATGTAAATGTGGAATATAACTAAATTCCGGAGCGTCTTGAAAGTAGTCTTCGCTTGCCCAAGTATGACTGGAATAGTATTTTGTGTCAAATTCAGAAGAGTACTTCCGTACTAATACACATGGGGGCAGTACATAATATGAATAACTACTATTACTATCGCAGAAATGCATAAAAACACGTTGATAAACATGACTAATGTTGGGACTGGGATGTGAAGCGGCATATTTGTCAGAGAGCTGTTGCCACTGCGCAAAGAACGCCTCGGAAAGCGGATAAGTGAGAGGATCAATATTCGCAACTTCGTTCCATTGCTTTTGCTGACTTGCCGATATAGAGTCGGTGTCTATTTGCACATCAAAACCGGTTTGTTTGCTACTACATGCAATTAGAAGAGGTATATAGACAAATATACAAATCTTTTTCATTAGTTCTTTAACGCGTAACATGGTTTTATTTTAGAGGTTCTATGTGTCCTATTGTTTGCCTTTCGGTTTCGGGTGCAAAGGTACTAAAAAATAATGAAATACACAAGTAAAAATGAAAATTTGCGGGAAATAGCTTGCTTTATTTGCATATGTGCAAAAAATGTTGTACCTTTGTAGCGTAAATTGGAAATCGTAAAATCGTCAATAAAATTATGTCTTTACAATGTGGAATAGTGGGTCTGCCGAATGTAGGCAAAAGTACCCTCTTTAACTGTCTGAGTAATGCCAAGGCGCAGAGCGCCAATTTTCCGTTCTGTACCATAGAACCTAATGTGGGAATGATCACCGTTCCGGATGAGCGGTTGATCAAACTGGGTGAGATATGCAAACCTGAACGCGGCGTCATCCCCACGACCGTGGAGATCGTCGATATTGCCGGACTCGTGAAAGGTGCGAGCAAGGGCGAAGGACTCGGAAACAAGTTTCTGGCTAATATCCGCGAGACGGATGCTATCATCCATGTCCTCCGTTGTTTCGACGACGAGAATGTGGTGCACGTGGACGGCAGCGTAGATCCGGTGCGCGACAAAGAGATCATCGATGCCGAGTTGCAGCTGAAAGACCTCGAGACTGTCGAGAGCCGTATCCAGAAATGCGAGAAAGCCGCCAGAGCCGGCGGTGACAAGCAGGCGAAACTGCAGTTGGAGGTGCTGGTCAAATACCGCGAAGCACTCTCGCAGGGCAAGAACGCCCGCACCGTGGAGCTGGAGAACAAAGAGCAGGAAGCGGCTGCCAAAGACCTGTTCCTGCTGACCAACAAACCCGTTATGTACGTGTGCAACGTGGACGAGGGTTCGGCGGTGAACGGCAACGCCTATGTGGAGCGTGTGCGTGAAGCCGTCAAAGACGAGGACGCGCAGGTACTGGTGCTGGCAGCGAAGATAGAGAGCGAGATAGCCGAACTGGAGAGTTACGAGGAGCGGCAGATGTTCCTCGAAGAGATAGGATTGCATGAGAGCGGCGTGAACAGGTTGATCAAGTCGGCTTACGCCCTGCTACGCCTCCGTACGTTCCTCACCGCCGGTTCGGACGAGGTGCGCGCGTGGACCTTCCGCGAGGGCATGAAAGCACCGCAGTGCGCCGGCGTTATACACACGGATTTTGAGCGCGGTTTCATCCGCGCCGAGGTGATCAAATACGAGGATTTCGTGGCACTCGGCGGCGAGGCGCAGTGCCGTGCCGCAGGCAAACTGGGTATCGAAGGCAAAGAGTACCTTGTGCAGGACGGCGATATTATGCACTTCTTGTTTAATGTGTAACAGTTTAACGTTCCGCAATGCGGAACCATTTTAACTATTTAACGTCGCGCAGCGACATTTTAACAGAATGATAGAATCATTATTAAATATCGGCTGGGGGGTCGGCGCAGTGCTGATCGTTGCCGGTTTTGTGGCACTGGTGAAAGGTGCTGACTGGCTGGTGGACGGCGCTTCGGCTGTCGCCAAACGGTTCGGGATCAGCGATCTGGTGATCGGACTGACGGTAGTAGCCTTCGGCACGAGTATGCCGGAGTTTGTGGTGAACATGGTCAGTGTGGCGGAAGGATCCACCGATCTGGCAATCACCAATATCTTGGGATCGAACATCATCAACACTTTGGTGATCTTGGGTCTGACGGCTTTGGTCTATCCGATAGCATCGCAGAAACGCAGCCGCGATTTTGACATCCCGATGTCGATCATCGCCGGTGTACTGGTGTTTGCGGCAGTGACGATCCAGTCGCCGTGGGGCGAGACGGGAAAAGGTGTGGGACGGATAGCCGGCATGGGACTGCTGTTGCTGTTCTGTTATTTTCTCTATAACACTTTCCGCCACGCGAAAGACCACCCGAGTGAAGGACCAAGTGACGAAGTACCAAGTACGAAGGAGATGCCCGTCAGGCGCGCTATTGCGCTGATCCTCGGCGGACTGGTGGGACTGGTGGTCGGCGGAGAGCTGATTGTGAAGAGCGCCGTGGATATAGCTACGCGTCTGGGCGTGAGCGAAGCGATCATCGGTCTGACGATCGTAGCCTTGGGCACCTCGCTGCCGGAGTTGGCAACCTCCGTGATTGCGGCTACCAAGAAGAACAGCGACATTGCCTTGGGAAATGTTATTGGCAGTAATATTTTCAATGTGTTCTTTGTCTTGGGAATGAGTGCGGTCGTTCGTCCGCTGCCGGCGTACGAAGGCATCGAACTGGACGCCTGGGTGGCTGCGGTAGGCAGTATTGTGGTGTGGCTGTCGGTGAAGACCAACAAAGAGCGTAAGATACAGCGTTGGGCAGGCGCCCTGTTGCTGCTGATCTATACGGCTTATCTGACATACAGGTTGATGAATGTATAAAAACAAAATAAATTCTAAATTATCATGGACATTTTAAATCAAATGATTGCGCGTGCGAAAGCAAACCCGCAGCGCATTGTGTTGCCGGAAGGCGATGAACCCCGTACTTTGGAGGCTGCCAACATCTTGCTTAGAGACAAGATTGCGCACATTATTCTGATCGGTGACCCAGAGAAAATCAAGGGCATGGCTGCCGAGAAGGGATATGAATATATCCAAGAGGCGAAGATCGTAGATCCTATTCACGATCCGAAGATGCCGGAGTATGCCAACCTGCTTTTCGAACTCCGCAAAGCCAAAGGCATGACCGAGGAAGAGGCTGCCAAGAAAGCACAGGATCCGCTGTATCTGGGCTGTCTGATGATCAAGGCAGGTGACGCAGACGGCGAACTTGCCGGTGCACGCGGTACGACCGCCGACACTATCCGTCCGGCATTCCAGATCCTGAAGACCAAACCGGGTTGCTCGATCGTGAGCGGTGCGTTCCTTATGTTCACCCCTGCCAAGCAGTTGGGCGAGAACGGTTTCCTGCTGTTCGCCGACTGCGCCGTGAACCCGAATCCGGACGCCAAACAGCTGGCAGAGATCGCTGTCTCTACCGCCGAGACCGCACGCGCTATCGCAGGCATCGAGCCGAGAGTAGCTATGCTTTCGTTCTCAACCAAAGGCAGTGCAAAACACGAGTTGGTGGACAAAGTAGCCGAAGCAACGAAGCTCGCCAAAGAGATGGCTCCTGAACTGGCTCTGGACGGCGAGTTGCAAGCCGACGCCGCGCTGATCGAGAGCGTAGCCAAGACCAAAGCTCCGGGCAGCGCCGTAGCCGGCAAAGCCAACGTGCTCGTCTTCCCGGATCTGCAGGCAGGTAACATCGGTTACAAGCTCGTGGAGCGTTTCAGCGGTGCAGACGCCGTAGGACCGATCTTGCAGGGTATAGCCGCTCCGGTGAACGACCTGAGCCGCGGATGCAAAGTACAGGACAGCGTGCAGATGGGAGTTATTACGGCTAATCAGGCAATCAAATAATTTACCATTTGGTCATTTACCATTTGGTCATTTATTGAATCATTTAAGCATTTAGACAGTTACGAAGGTTCGTGCGA
>ODAI014305456.1_pt1 | contig 15883 bp, 11 predicted proteins | sample 1539321 | NCBI WGS metagenome assembly ODAI01 (sample SAMN02144231, study PRJEB22623) | gut metagenome | biome: sheep rumen | host: Ovis aries | place: New Zealand
AGAGTTTTTATCATGATATTATTTCCAGATCATCTCAAGTTTCTTTTTTGATTTAGCACAGTCAACAAGATATAGATTCATGAGTTTCTGGTAAGGGATGCCAGACTCAGAAGACTGGTCCTTAAAGTAATCCAATGCATCAACATCAATGTTGATAGTGATCTTTTTGTGGAGTTTTTTGGCATATGGGTTCCTTACGGCCTTGCTAAAATCAAACTCTTTTTCTAAATACTCGTCTCTTTCTTCATTTGTTCTCATAAGCCTTTTCTCCTTTCCCGGTCATATCCGGTTTTCTCATTCTCCGTTGCCTTTCGTGAGGATATCAGTCTGATGATAGATTCAGATTCCCTGGTACAATGAACTACAATGAGCAGTCGTCCTTTCTTGCTTAGCCCAAGAATACGGAAGCGATCTTCCAGCTCTGAGTGCTCTTCATCAAATTCCAAGAGCGCATAGTCATCATAAAATACTGTCTGTGCCTCTTCAAAAGATACACCATGTTTTTCCTGGTTGATCAGGTTCTTCGCTTCATCCCATACAAATCTTATCTTGTCCATACATATATTATACATACATTTACCATATCTGTAAATGTGTGTTGCCAGTCATATTCTGGATGCTGCCCTATCTGTTAAGAAAAAGGATAGTTGAATATTATGGACAATAACATCATATTATCGGCCTTTCTTTTGCTCTCCAAACTCTAAAATGCTACAATAACAGGGATTTTGTGTTATCGGAGGAGAAAAAATGAAAAGAAGAATTGTTGCAATTGCACTGCTTGGCTGTGTTTTGTTCACAGGCTGTGCGAAAGATGAGAATGATAAAAACATATTTGAGTCAACTGAACCTGAGTCAACGGAAACAGCTACAGAAGCTGCTCCGCAGGAAGAAGTAGCCGAAAACGTGACAGAGCATGCGACAGCCGAAATCACCCTTGACGATCCCTACGATGCCCTTCTTGCAGGCGAAGGAACCCTTAGTTTCCAATACTACATGGATAATGTTTTTGTTGATGCCGAATATCTTTCCTATGAAGATGAAGTGCTGGTTAACGTCCCAACAGATAAGGATTATACGTTAAAAGAGCTCTGGGATGTTCTGCCCGAAGTAGAAAGCATGGGCTATGCGTTCATGGATTGCGGTGCAGATGGAAATAAGGAACTTGCTATCAGAGCATGCGGCAATTTTGTTGAACCTGGAAGTTACATGACTTTTGTGATAAAAGACATTGATGACAAGCTTCAGGTCGTCTATGCCTTCGCAGAGTGGTCCAGAAGCGGAACCGACCTGAACGAATATGGCGTACTTTCCGGCTATGGAAGCGGTGGTGCTTCTGTTCATGGCTGGGATAAGTCCTTTATAAATGCTGACGGAAAATATCTCTTTGGATATTCTTATGAAGAACAGTCTGATCTTGAGAGCTTCTCAAACTACCATGAGCACGACGAATATGATAATGAGAGTATCGACGGTACTATTTGCGTCTATACCCTGAGAACTGTTCCATACAGTGAAGAGACAAGAGATGATGAATACTACTCTTATGAAGTATACAACAGCAACTATGAAAAGATGGATATTCCGAACCTGTATACTGACAGCCCATATCAGAAGGTAATGGACAGCTTCAAGGGCATCTCCTTCATTTCAATGGATGAAATGGACAAAAAAGCTTCAGACAAGTGCACAGAGATTGGACTGACCGATAAGATAGAACACGGACAGGATCTTGAATATACAGATATAGATTTCAACAAAGAATATGCACACGACAAATCTGCAGACAAATACAGGGCCGCTTCCACCCTTCAGGAGGAACTTGCCCTGATTGAAGAAAGATCTGCAGAATTTGAAGAAGCCGAAATATATAACCTGCCCCAGCAGGAAGCCAACTATCAATCTTTCATCTGGTATCAGATGTGGGATGATGAGCTGAATGACCTGTGGAGCAGAATAACAGACAGGATTGATGAAAACAGTAAACAGGCGCTCCTTGAAGAACAGCGCGCATGGGTCAAGAGAAAAGAAGCCCATGTTACTGAGGCGGGAGCAGAATTTGAAGGCGGTACCATGCAGCCGTTTCTGGAGAATTGTGCAGGAAAAGAGTATTCCAGAAAGCGCTGCTATGAACTTGCAGAAATCCTCGCAGAATTAGAAGGCGAAGATTTCGTGATTCCTGACGCCGTAGCTGAGAGTTATGCGGATGTAGATATCCCGCAAAAAAAGGAGTGAACCATCGTTCACCCCTTTTTACGTCATCATATCTCAATTACAGTATAGGCATCACGCTTCTTTTTTGATTCATAAAGAGCCTTATCAGCGGAACCGATCATGTTATTAACAAGCTCGGTTCCGTATGCACCACCAAAACTCATTGAAATCTTAACTTCAGGATGATCATCGAGAGTGATCTCTTTTACCGCTGATCGCAGCTGTGACAGCTTGCGTTCCAGATCTTCCTTGGTAATATCAAAAAATACCATCATGAACTCGTCGCCACCGTAGCGGATCACCACATCTTCTTTTCTGACAGACTGTTCCAGTATTTTCGCAACTTTCTTGATCGCTTCATCTCCGCCACGATGTCCTACTGTATCATTAACCTGTTTGAACAGGTCGATATCAGCCATTACTACAGCCAAGCATGGTTTAAATATAAGCTTGTCATCCAAAAACTTCCTGTTGCGGATCTTTGAAAGGGAATCTTCATAGATTTCCGTCTCATATTCAGAGATCATCTTCTGCTGAGCCAGATTCTGAAGCTTGGTATCTGTGGTATCCATACATCCATAAACTATATGTGCGATGCTTCCGTCTTCGTTCCTGTCGCCAACCAAAAATACTCCGTTGTACCAACGATGAGCCCCCTCGCTGTAAAACTCAATACTTGTTGAGCCGTGTTCCTCGATAGCTGCCAGGATAGTATCCTTGTTAAGCCAGTCATACAGGCCCTGGCGGAAGCTCTCAGCAACTGAAGAATCAACATTCTTTTTCAGGAACTCTATCGCATCCGGAACCTTTTCCACATTCTCAACGTATTCGTTGGTGCTTATCATACGGTAGCTCATGTCGCTGACATCGATAAATAGCGAAAAATTGAAGACCTTGCCCATGGCCTCAATGATCTTCATATGCTCTTCCAGTTCCACCTGAGGAGTAATATCACGATAACAGCCCATATAGATTTCCAAAGAGCCGTCATCTGAACGCCTGATAAATCTTCCCGCTCCGGTAACCCAGATAATACTGCCGTCTTTCTTCTGCATACGATATGTGGCATGAGTAATATCAGGGAGCTCACGATGCATTCGCACAGAATCCCAGAACAGTTTAACTATTGCATCCCTCTCTTCAGGAACAAGAGTCTTAATCCAGCTGTCAAACTCATTGGGCAGATCCTCCAGCCCGTCATAGCCCAGCATCTGCCTGGTCTCATCGTTGAATTCAAAAGCGATCATGTTCTCATTGCGATCAAAGGTACAGAAATACATACCGGCCTTTAATCCCTTTGCGAACATATCCTCTCTGAATTTGGTTGTTCGATATTTGCTGTTTGCTGCATCAATCCTTCGGTTACATTCGGTAATAAGTTCACGCTGTTCCTCAGGATAAGCAGATACATCAAATAATGGCTCCAGATCGTCTACTACGATGCTGGACTCTGCAACAAACTTGCCTATACCACTGCCAATGCTATCAACTACCGCACTTTTATTCATCAATACTCCTTCAAGTCGTACACTTTCTGAAGTGATTTTTTTCACTATATATCAATTATACTACTTTCCTGGAATTAAAGAGCTGACGCTCTAGTGCCAGCTCTTTTCCCGTTTGTTTCGCTCATCACTTGACTCCCATTTGGGAATAGGAATATTCTTATGAAGTCTCTCCAGTATTGTATCAAGACTTTCAGGGATGTGGTAATAAAAGCCCTGACCAAGTTCGCAGCCTGCTTCCAATAGGAACTGCCTCTGCTCCTCAGTCTCCATACCTTCACACAGGGTATGGATTCCGAGCTTGTGGGCAACATCGATAAGTGCCTTGATGATGACCCTGTTAGCTCCGTTATGGGCATCAAGGTTCATCAGAAGATTCATATCAAACTTGATAAGGTCTATGTCAAAATTACTGAAAACGTTAAGGGATGAATATCCGCTTCCAAAATCATCCACCCAGAGTTTATAGCCGCTTTCCCTTATCTTTGCGAGCTGTTCATAGAATTCATCTGTGGCCGTTGCAAGCCCCTGCTCAGTGATCTCTATGTAAAAATAGCTCTTATCTATGCCGTACTGGTCTATATTGTACTCATCATAAATTCTGTTGATCTCGCCAATAACATCAATATAGTCAAAGTCCTGCCTGGAGAAATTAATGGAAACAGGTAAAAGAGGAAGTCCCTCATCATAACGGATCTTGACCTCTTTGCACACCGTTTCAAACATATAGAGATCCATCTCATGGGTAAGATGATATTTCTCGAGGGCAGGGATGAACTCACTCGGATTTATCATTCCCAGTTCAGGGTCCTCCCATCTCGCCAGAGCCTCAAATCCCATTCCGTTACCGGATTCAATACGCAGAAAGCACTGGTAAAAGACCTTGATCCAGCCTTTTTCCTTAGCTTCATCGAAGTGCTCGATAATGTATCTCTGATGGTTGTACAAAGTATCGTCTTCTGCGGTGTAGAATCTGTAAAACTTGTTCAGATCCTCGCCGACAAGTTTATTGGCCCTGATGGCATGATCAAGAGCTTCTGTATATGAAATGTCTTTATCAGCCACAAATATTCCGACATTCAATCCGGTCGTCGTGCCATAAGCTCTGATCTTTATCTTTGAATTTACATCTTCAATTTTCTTTATTATGTCTTCTTCACCATAATATTCATCAATGACAGCAAAATGATCGGAGAAGATACGCACAACTGTCCCATGGGTAAACTCTTCCATAAGAATATTGGCCACAAGGATCAAAAGGTCATCGCCCTTTTCAAATCCATATTTTCTGTTATAGGATTGCATGGAATCTATATCCAGATAGATCACCACGGGAGTTTTTCCGCTTTCGGCGATCTTCTGCATCCTGATATCGCCATTTTTGTTAATATAATTGATGTTTGGAAGATTGGTCAGGATATCAAAATAAAACTCATCCTTCTGAAACAGCTTGTACTTATTTGATATTTCCAAAAGCATGTTTTCATGCTTCTGAACATCATGGTAAACAATAAAGGCCAGTTCTGTTCCATCTTCCATTGTCTGCCAATAGCCAACAGAATGTATCAGATGATAACCCTCATTCCGCCTGACTCTGAAAGTGATGTCATACTCGGTTTTCTTGTTAAGGAAATCCTCGCCTATCACACGGAGCTTATCCTTTTCTGCAGGATGAACCCTATCCAGCAAACCTTCTTTTAATCTGCCCCTGTAATCTTCATAAAACTCTTCTCTGGAAACATTATAGAAATTCAGGAACCCGTCAGAAATAGCAAGTGGCTCATAATCACCACTTGCTACAGGTCCCATGATTATCAACGGAATTTTGAGACTCTCATATGATCTTTTTATCGCATCAGGAAGTATATACAAAAGAATTTCTCCTTGCTTCCGTTTTCACTCCCAATAAAACACTAATAAATCATACAAGATTATTTTACATTCTATCGATAACAAACAACTAAAATAAAGATAAACTTTGAATTAAATTTCTGTTTACAGGCTTTGATCTTGAAATATTTCTTCGATCGCATCCTTGAGAACCTCAGATAAGTCGGCGCCGGAGAGCCATGACAGGAATCCTTCATCGTCCATGCGATTTAATGCATCATAGACTCTGTCCTTGACCATGTTGCTGATCCAGGCTCTGTCAAGAAGCTTAAACACCTCCGACTTATGATCGTTACCGGCAAGCTTTATGCCTGATATTTCGGCAAAAGAGCCTTTGGAAGCATCAACGTCCTTGAGCTCCAGTACAATCTCTTCACCATCGGATGAAACTGCACCAAGTACCCGAACCGTATAATCCCTCTTACCGGGGATCAGTGAAAGATCACCCTCTGCAGGACCAACTGTAAACTTAAGGGTATCACCGCCAAAGGAGACCTCAAAAAGTGTGGTGGCGAACTTACCGTCAAGGTAATCCATGCTGCTTCCATCATCTTCGTAGAGTTTATAACATCCGTCTGCGCCGGCTACAACAACGATCTCCATCCGGTCGGGGTTTGCAGTGGTATTTCTGCGGTCATCTGCAGCAAGCGGCAGGATACCGCCTTCCTTCATAAGGACCGGAATAGTAGCAATATCTCTGTAGAGCTTTCTTCTCTTACCACCCCTGTAAACTCTTCCCGTGAGGACATCTGCATATCTTCCCTCAGGGATCAGCATATTCACGCAGCCGAGCTTTAAGCCCTCATCAGCAGGTGCTGTGATTGCACCAACCAGCAGATTCTCGCCGAATCCGTACTCGGTGCCGACAGAATAGGCTTCCTCGCAATCCGCATTGTCGTAGTACATAGGTCTGATAAGGGGTTTGTCCTCCTTATATGCTCTGTAATTCTCAGTATAAAGATAAGGGATCAGTCTGTGCCTGAGCCTTAAGAAATCCTGCATAACAGCATGGTACGGCTCATCTACTGTCCAGGGCTCCTTGTTAAAGAAAGCGCTGCTGGTGCTGTGAAGCCTCATGACAGGTGAAAATACGCCGTACTGTATCCATCTGATGAGCCTCTCGTTGTTCTTATCTCCCATCATATGGCCGCCGATGTCGTGGCTCCCCCAGCCGTAGCCAATGTTGCTGGCTGTACTTGTAAAGAACGGCTGGAAATCAAGACTCCTCCAGGTGCACACCGTATCTCCCGAAAATCCTATCGGATATCTGTGGCTTCCGGGGCCTGCATATCTGGAGAATATCATGGGTCTGATATTCCTGCCCTCCTGATCTTTATAATGGTAATGATTAAGAAGGATAAGCGGATCAACGTCTTCCGCCTTTCTGCCGGTTCCCTGTTGCCAGTCGATCCACCAGAAATCAACTCCGTCCTTCTCATAAGGGTGCATGATCTTGTCAAAATAAGCAGCCCTGAAGGCCTTGTCCTCGAAATCAAACTCAACGGTAGCCTCACTCTCAGGATCCACGCCCATGGACTGTGCCACCTCTTTATACATATCCTCGAAAGCCCTGACTCCGTCTGCAGGATGAAGGTTTAATGTCACCGAAAGCCCGCAGTCATGCAGATGCTTTAAAAATCTCTTATAATCCGGGAACATATCCCTGTTCCAGGTATATCCGGTCCATCCGGTTCCGTACCTGGGATCCACCTCGGTTACGTGCCAGTCCATGTCAATGACCGCCACAGCAAGCGGGATCTGCTCTTTTTCAAAGTTCTCAAGGACCTTGTTGTAGGATTCCTCAGTGTACTTATAATATCTGCTCCACCAGTTGCCGAGAGCATATCTTGGGATCATGGGAGTCTTACCGCAGAGCGCATAAAAATCCTTCAGCCCGCCGTAGAAATCCTTGCCATATCCAAAGAAATACAGGTCGAGATTGCCGTTTTTTCTCTGAACAAACTTCCCGTCCCTGTTGTCATCATCATAGACAATTACCGGGCTCAGTGAGTCGTTTATGATCGCATATCCGTCTCTTCCGAAAATACCTGCCTCAAGGCTGCAGCCACCGTCCTTCTCATCAAGGGTTCTGGCTGTACCCCTCATATTTCTGCCGCTGTTGGTATATTCGTGGCTGTAATGCCAGCAAGTTCCGAAGTTCTTAAGTTCAACACTAAGGCCATAGGATGAGAATTCCTCCTCATTATATTTGAGCAGGAGTTCCCCTGTTTCCACAATAAGAAACCCACTCTCACGCCTTACGCTCGCTGCAGCGCACTTTAAATCCCTGTTTGCCACCATCATAGTAAGGCGGTCTTCGAACTCTCCGCTCTCACTGTACTCAAGTCTGATAAGTCTGTCTGTCAGAATGCTGATCCTGTACTTATCGCCGCACACCATGTAATCCATTACGTTTTCTCCCCATTAATCAAGCTTTATAATATATGCCTCGAAGGCCGGAACGTCTATCGTCATATCTCCGCTTTTTGTATTGGTTAATCGCTTTACGTAGAATATAAACTAAAGGCCATCCGGGGTCAATCCCCGGACAGCCTTTTCTATGTTTTGAATAAAAAATGAGGTTAACGAATGGTTAACGAATTTTATTGTTCTAACAGGTTGCGAACTGAAAACCGCTCTGCTACTCGGATTGGAAGCCTTTCATCCACTACAAGGTCCTTTTCTCCGTTTATCATTCTAAGGAGGTACTCCCAGGCCTTTTCTGCCTTAACGTCGAAATTCTGAGCCACCGAAGTGAGCTTTGGAGTTGTGTATTCACAGTTGGGCAAATTGTCAAATCCTATGACTGAAACATCGTAGGGGACCCTTATCCCGCACTGTGTAAGGCCTTCTATGACACCAAGTGCCACAATATCAGACATACAGGCGACTGCCGTGTAGCTCCCGCCGGAAAATCCGATATTCTGGCCGGCTTCAACCGCATTGATATATATGGTATCCGTGTAAAAGACATTGCTCTCTCCGAAAGGAACTCCACTCTCCTTGCAGGCTGTGGCAAAGCCCTTGTATCTCTCGGTTATAACGCCCTCTCCGTCTATTACCGGAGTGACCAGGGCAAGATTTTTATGTCCCTTTCCGATGAGATATCTTGCAGATAAGTATCCGCCTCTGTAATCTTCAATACCCACGTTAACTATATTCTCTCCGGGAGCATAAGTATCAATAAATACTACCGGTGCGTCAACAAGCTTCTTTATCTCTTTTACCTCATCCGGATAAATGCCCAGGAAGAAGGCACCGTCTACATTCCAGGATGAAAGAAGCGGAATGATCTCCTTGGGATCATGCACGCATCTCATCATGAGATAGTAATCCTCGTTCCTTACGCAGCGCTCTATAGCTGCGATAATATGGGCGTTATAGGGATTGGTAAAAAAGTCTTCGTCGGCACCAAGATATGGAATCACAAGACCTATGATCCTGCTCTGCTTCTTGGCCAGGGATCTGGCAATGGCATTTGGCTGATAGTTGGTCTCTTTGATGATATCCAGGACTCTTTTTCTGGTCTCCTCGGAAACCTTATGGTTATTACCGTTGATAACATTTGAAACCGTTGCGGTACTAACCCCTGCCCGCTCGGCAATAGTTTTTAAATTCATTTTTTCCTCCTACGAAGCAAGAACGCCGTGTCAGTTTGCTCCGATAATGTAAAATTCCCACGGTGCAAAGGTGTGGAGCTGCCCCGGAAGCTCTCCGCCGGTGCCATATTCCGCTTCTGCTCCGCTAAACAGCACTTCTTCTTTTCCTGTTAACGCGCTGCCAAGATCAATGTCCTTCTGCTCTCTCTTGGAGAGGTTGAATATACATATGACCTCATCTCCTTTTATAACTCTCTTATAGGCAAAAATATTCCTGTTGCCCAGATCAAGTATCTCAAATCCCTCGCCTGTATTGTCGCTCCCAAGGGCTTTGTGCTCTGTTTTTAAATAAGACAGCTCTTTTATCAGATTCCTGTAATCTCTGCCCGTCCGGTTCCAGTCTATAGTGTCCTTCTCCATGAAGGCTATGTTCTTGTCATATGCTATCTCATCTCCCGAATAGATCATAGGAATGCCTGGAAGTGTGAATATGAGGCTGTACATGGACGGAAGTATCTCCTCCGGAAAAGCCTCATCTATGGTTCTGTCCCATGAGTTAACATCGTGGTTATCAAGGTAAAACATAGGAAATGTATTGTTATCTGCAGATGGCATATAGAGCTTTATCTTGTCAGCGCTCTTGCTATCCTTAGCTACAGCCAAAAGAGTCTCATAAACCTTTGTGGCATAGTTGGAATCAAAGCCGTACTCAAGGTTTGCCGCAGCCACTCCTCCGAGATCCTCCTCGAGCATGTAGATGTCTTTTACCTTATCAAGCTCTATCCTGGCCTCTCTCCAGAAATCCTCGGGAACGCCAGCTGCATAATCGCACCTGAAGCCGTCTACGTCGTACTCCTCAACCCAGTACTTCATGCACTCTATCATCTCTTTTCGCATATCGGCATTGTCGTAGTTAAGGTCGGCAACGTCGGGCCATCCCATGCCCTCCGGGGAGATGATCTTCCCGTCCTTTTGGGTATACCAGTCTGGGTGCTCTGTGATCCAGGCATTGTCCCAGCCTGTGTGATTGGCAACCCAGTCAAGCATCACGTGAAAGCCCATGTCATGAGCCTTATCCACCAGTGCCTTGAAATCTTCTTTGGTTCCGAATTCGGGATTAACATCTCTGTAATCGCTGACTGAATAATAAGAGCCCAACCTGCCTGATCTGTTGGTGACAGAGATGGGATGGATAGGCATAAACCAAAGGGTGTTGATGCCCATGTCTTTCAATGTTTCAAGATGTTCAGAAAACTCGTTTATAGTTCCTGACTTAGTATACTGTCTTAAGTTAACCTCATATAAAACCGCAGTCCTTGTCCATTCCGGGGCCCGGCTTTCTGTGGGAACAGCCTCGGCTTTTGCAGAAGAACAACCTGTGCAGACAACAGTTGCCACAAGTAAAACCCATGCAGCAACGAGTTTATTAACGTATCTCATAACTATCGCTCCTTTGTAAATGCTGAAAAAACATTACATTAAGCGATTAACCTTTTTTACTATACAAAAAAGGGGACTCTTTTGCAAGTCCCCTTTCAAGTACCTGTTATTACTGATTTTCACGACTTTGAAACCAGTTCTTCAAAATCCGCAACCGGTATGGGTTTGGAGAAATAATAACCCTGGAACAGATGGCAGCCCAGCTCTTTTAATCTCTCAAACTGTTCTACGGTTTCCACGCCCTCAGCAAGAGAAATGATCTGAAGATCCTCAGCAAGGCGGATCACGTTCTTGACGATGATGTCCGCTTTCTCTTCATCATTGCTCTTACCCAGGAATTTCATGTCGATCTTTAATATATCAACCGGCATGTCTTTTAACATATTAAGTGAAGAATATCCGCTTCCAAAATCGTCCATTTCAACGATAAAGCCCTGCTTCCTGAATTCTTCCAGGAGTCTCATCTTGTCCTCGGTATCCCTCATAATGCTGGACTCTGTAACCTCAATGCGCAGTCTGTGCGGATCGATGTCGTATTCTACTACATCACTTACTATCTCAGCCAGAACATCTGTCATGTAAAAGTCCTTTGGCGAGACATTTACAGAGATAAAGAAGTCGGGAAGTGTCTTTTCCCAGCGCGACAGGATTGCACAGGTCGATTTCCAGATATGCTTGTCCAGATCAGTGATCATGCCGTTATCTTCAAACAGCGGTATGAAATCTCCGGGAGACATGAAGCCGTGAACGGGATGGATCCAGCGTACAAGAGCCTCTGCACCGACAATCTTTCCGCTTGTATCTGCGATCGGTTGAAGATATGGAACAACCTGGTTCTCAGCTATGGCAACATCAAGCTGGGATGAGATTTCCTGATCCCATATCATCTTTTCCCTGATCTTCTTATCAAAGAAAGCAACATGTTTTCTGTAGTCATCTTTTATGGAATCAAGCGCCATAAGGGCTCTGTCAAAAAGGACTGACGGATCGCGGTCTCCATCTTCTATCTCGCAGAATCCTATATGTATTACAAGCCGCTGCTCTGTATCGCCCATCTTTACCTTGAAATTGGCAAGATCTTTTTCCAATACCTCCTGATCAAAAAGGGCCTTGGGAAGGCATGACCCAAAGGTATCACCGGCTATGCGGCCGTAAATACAGGTATCATCAGCATAACTTTTGAGCCAGTCGGAGATCTGTATAAGAGCTGCATCACCAAACTCCCTGCCAAATACATCGTTAAACATCTTAAAGTCACAGATGTATGTGGATGCCACATAATAGTCCTTTAATGTCTGCTGTTTCAGGCGGTCTGAAATCATTTTAAAGGTATATTCCCTGTTGTAAATTCCTGTAAGAGCGTCATGGTTTGCAGCAAACAGCTCCTTTTTAATGCGCTCTTTTTCCGGAGTTATATCCCTCACCTTGATATAAGTGCCAAGATCCCTGTTGAATCCGTCGCTGAACCCGCCGTGAGCAACCATGTAACTTCGGTCATTGGGTTGCGACCCCAGCGTTATCTCAACTTCTTTTGCCTCAGGAAAACTGTTTATATCCCCAAAAAGAGATATTACCGTATTGGATACTTCCTCAAAATTGTCGCTGGTTATGCCCGTAAGTTCTTTTGCCGGTCCATTTGCCCAGATACATCTGCCTTCAGGACCATAAAGCAGCACTGCCACTTTAGTGTCCGAGACAATATCGGCAAGCATCCTGTCCAAAAGCCTGAGAGGTCTGTAGAGGATCGCGAAGTAATAGATCATCAGCCCCAATATTGTAAATCCGAACATGGATCTGTCGATCGGAATACGGAAAAAGACATAATATGCCTGCCAGATAGTGCCAAGGATCAAAGTTATAAGGATGACAATATAGCGCTCCTTGTATAACACCGGAACCTTTATTGCTCTTTTAATGAAAACAATCATTACTATGGCGATGGCAATGTAGCAGATTACCCTGTGTATTGAAACACCTATATGCGGAACACTGAGAAAATACGGTTTTCCATATGCTGAAACTTCCTGAAGTTCAAAGGCATGTGTAAAGAAATTGTTCAGAAGAAGCTGGATAACATCAATTGTAAAAAGAATGTGGAGCCAAAACGGCACGATATGATCTTTTTGGTTTTTGGCATTTTTTACACGGCAATACTCTCTGGTAAAACGCAAAAGAGCGTACATGGCAATGTCCATGCCAATGTAGTACATATTATACCCCACCAGTGCCACAGCTCGTGTGCTGGTGCCGATTATGAACATATTTCCGAATACGGGGATTATAAGTGACAGGCAGAATACACAGACCGTTCTGCCGATAGGTTTAATAGACCGCAGCGAAGCTTGACTACACAGGAGTAATGTAGCGATAAGCAATGCAAATATTACAACAAATGCATATCTGGTCATAAAACCGCCTCTCGAATAAAGCAAAAATGCGCATAGTCGTCCACTTAAATTCTATACTTTATTCGGGGGAAAAGATATCTAAATATCGCAAATTTATTAAACTTTAATTATTGGATATTTATACGTTTTATGCATTTGCTTAATGATCAGACTCTTCTACCAGGACTCCAAGTACCACAAACTGAAGGTCATCCTTCTTTGTACAGGTGGAAAGTGTTACAACCTTGCTGTCCTTGGTCACAGGAATCTCAGAATCCATGTATGACTTGATCCTGACAGGCTCTGCATCCTTTACAAATTCAAGAGCTGCCTCAGCAACATAGTCATAGATGACATAGGTCTCCGGCACATCCATGTACTCAAAGATCAGGTATCTGTAGGCCTTTTGTGGCGTTATGATCTGGAAATACATGTGGTCATTGTAGTAAGCCGGGTCTTTTCTATACTCTCTAAGAGAGCCAAACATTGTGCCATCCTTCATGTTATGGCCATATACGATAGAATTGGCATCAGAAAAGTCCGCTGCTGAGCGATAGTCCAGGAAGATTGCACCTGTGGGTGCCTCATTCCCCATGTAATCGAGCTTGCTGTACTTCTCGTTGTCCGTGGTGTGCATGATCGGATAGCTGATGTGCCCATCCTCGAAGTATACCCAACCAATCATCTCAGGATATGCTTCCATGAGCTTGTCCAGCTCTATGTCGGAAGTGTCCCAGGATTTCCTTGGGGCAGTGGTTGTTGAGGATTCGGCTGTTGTGTTGGTGGTGGCGTTGGTTGTCTGCTGGTCCTCGACAACTTCTGTGCTTATCTGTTGCTCCGTGTCAGCTGACTGATCTGCGCATATCTGCTGGTCCATGTCGACTGACTGATCTGTGCCGGCTTGCTGCCCAGTAGAACCGGATGCGACAGTATCAATCACTTCCTGTACCTGTTCTGAAGCTTCAAGCTCTTTTGCCTGATCTAAGCTGTCACTGTCCACTTCTGTTTCACTTCCTGATCCCATTGTTGCCGGGCTTGTAAGCCTCTGCGCCGCGAAAACTGCTATGCACAAAAGAACTCCTGCCATCACAATACCGGCTATTCTCTTGCCTGTTGATGCGTTCTTTCCAAATAAAGAACAAACAAAAATGGCAATAGAGAACAGCGCGCTAAGTACTGCTACGAGCAGAAGTGTCAAAAAAGTCGTTACTGCCGCGATGGATCTGTGCTTCTCATTAAAGCCCTTTACCGCCAGCATAAGACTCTGTATTAAGTTCTTTTTTCTTTCTTCTAATTTACTACTTAACTGCAAAACTAATTACACCTCTCAATTCAACCTGACAATAATACCACATGAGAGGCAAAAATCACAATGAAATTTATTAATCCTCAGGAGATTCTCTCGTAGATCTTAACGAAGTCCACAGAAGCCTCGCGGGCCATGTCAGAATCCTTACCGTCGAAGCCGTGGCCGGCGCCCTTGACTTCACGAAGGGTTGCATAGCCGTAGTTGGCAGCTGCAGTTCTGGAGTACTCAATAGGCACCACATCGTCCTTGTTGCCGTGGATGATAAGGACCGGCTTGCCAAAGCCCGTCTGGAGGTCCTTGATGTCGATGTCTGCTGCAACCTTGTCGTACTCAGGGCTTATGGACATGCCAAAAACCTCTGTTTCTCCGCTCTCCAGGCGCTTTTTGGAATCATCCGGAATAACAAAAGCCGGATACCAGAGAATAAGCCCTTTCACATCCTCTGTATAGGCGCGTCCTACAATTGCAGAAACAAGGCCTCCCTGGGACTCTCCCTGAAGGTATAAGCTATCTTTGTCCACGTAGGACAGGCATTTTACGCTCTCCATCACGTCCACAAGATCAGATGCCTCAGTCATGACCGTCATCTCCTGCATTGTTCCGTCGCTTTGGGATTCAGGTCCGCCGCCGCAGAAGTCGAAGAACACGCATACTATGCCATTCTCAGCATATCCGTCTCCGTGATGCATAAGTTCCCGATAGTTTGAGCCAAATCCGTGTGCAAATATCACCGTAGGGAATGCACCTTCACCATCCGGTCTGTATATCAGTCCCCTGATGATGCGGCCATTCTCCTTGGTAACTTCAAGTTTTTCTTCTATTGTTTTATATGTATTCTTTTCCATACATACAATCTTACCACTTTTTTTGGTCCCTGGGGACGGAGTCAAGGGCTCATTTTTTGGCCCCCGGGGACGGAGTCAGCGGCTCATTTTTTGGCGTAGTCTGCTTTGCGGATGGCTGACCTGAGGATCTTGCCGTTGGCGTTGTGGGGAAGACTCTTTTCAAACTTCACCATTCGCGGATATTTGTAGATGGCGGTTCTCTTTTTGACATAGTCCTGAAGCTCTACAGCAAGTTTGTTGCCGGGTTCGTAGCCCTCATTGAGGACAACGCTGGCCTTGACAAGCGCGCCGCGGTTTCTGGACGGAAAGCCTGTAACAGCACACTCAAATACTGCCGGGTGGCGCATCAGAATATCCTCAACTTCCGAGGGGCCGATCCTGTAACCGCTGGACTTTATTACGTCATCGTTTCGTCCCACGAAGAAGAAATTCCCGTTTTCATCACGGATTGCCATATCCTTGGTGTGGTAGATCCCGCCTTCCCAGACTTCCCTGTACTGGTCATCAGCGCCAAGATAGCCCGAAAATACTCCGACCGGGCGTTTTCCGTCCCTGGGCACAATTACGATCTCGCCCTCTGTTCCCACAGGGACCGGATTATTGTCTTCATCAACAAGTTCCCCATGGTAAAGAGGTGAAGCCTTACCGATACTGCCCGGGACCTGCGCATCTTCAACCGTGGTACAGATCTGAA
>ODAI010618915.1_pt1 | contig 15882 bp, 10 predicted proteins | sample 1539321 | NCBI WGS metagenome assembly ODAI01 (sample SAMN02144231, study PRJEB22623) | gut metagenome | biome: sheep rumen | host: Ovis aries | place: New Zealand
AAAGCTTACCGACGAAAAGGGCAGGCCCCTTTACGCCAACATCACGACCTTCGGCTGTCAGATGAACGCCCGTGACTCCGAGAAGCTGCGCGGTATCCTCCGCGACGTCGGGTACACCGACACGGAGAACGAGGATGAGGCGGACATCGTCATCTACAACACCTGCACTGTCAGGGAAAATGCGGACATGCATGTCTACGGCCGTTTGGGCCATATGAACGGCGTGAAAAAGAAGAATCCGGACCTTGTCATGGGCCTTTGCGGCTGCATGATGCAGGAGCCCCACGTCGTCGAGAAAATCAAAAAGAGCTATCCCTTCGTGAACCTGGTCTTTGGCACCCACAACCTGGCCGATTTCCCGGAGCTCCTTCTTCGCGTCCTCACCGATGAGAAGCGGGTCATCGCCATCGAGGAAAAGACTACGGTCCTTCCGGAAGACATGCCCGTGAAGCGCAAGTACAGCTTCAAGTCCGGCGTCAACATCATGTACGGCTGCAACAACTTCTGTACCTACTGCATTGTGCCCTACGTCAGGGGCCGGGAAATGAGCCGCCGGGCCGGGGATATCATTGCCGAGTGCGAGCGCCTGGCAGCCGACGGCGTCGTGGAGGTCATGCTGCTGGGGCAGAATGTCAACTCCTACGGCAAGGGGATCGATGATTTCATTTCCTTCCCGGACCTTCTGCGGAGGGTCTGCCAGGTGGAGGGAATCGAGCGAGTGCGCTTCATGACCTCACATCCCAAGGACCTCTCCGACGACCTCATCGAGGCCATCGCGGAGAACCCCAAGGTCATGCGGCACCTTCACCTTCCGGTCCAGTCCGGGAACTCGGAGGTCTTAAAGCGCATGAACCGCCACTATGACCGCGAGCAGTATCTGGAACTGGTCAGGAAGATCCGGGCCAGGATCCCGGACATCTCCCTCACGACAGACATCATCGTCGGCTTCCCCGGCGAGACGGAGGAGCAGTTCGAGGACACCTTGTCCCTGGTGCGGGAGGTCGGCTACGACAGCGCCTTCACCTTCATTTACTCGAAGAGGACAGGCACACCGGCGGCCAAATATCCGGACCAGGTACCCGACGACGTGGCCCACGCGCGGTTCGACCGCCTGCTGGCGGCCGTCAAGGAAGGGGCGGATCAGGCCTGCGCCCGCTTTGAAGGGCAGGTCATGGATGTCCTGGTGGAGGAGACCAACAAGCAGCCCGGCTTTGTGTCGGGCCGCATTTCCCAGAATATAGTGGTCCATCTGCCCGGCGACGAGTCCATGATCGGCAAGATCCTCCCGGTCAGGATGAAGGAGTGCAAGGGCTTTTACTACATCGGCGAGCCGGTCTGATGGCCGCCATCTGATATGGAAGTAACGGGTCAGCGATCCTGACCTTTTACAGGAAAATGACAACAAGGAACGGACGGTGACCTATGGCTCTATCCCCCATGATGCAGGAATACAAAAAAGTGAAGGAGTCCTACAGCGACTGCGTGCTCATGTACCGGGTCGGCGACTTCTATGAAATGTTCTTCGAGGACGCGATCAAGGTATCCAAGCTCCTCGAGCTGACCTTGACCGGCAAGGAGTGCGGCCTGCCGGAGCGGGCGCCCATGTGCGGCGTCCCCTTCCATGCTGTGGACACCTACGTTTCCAGACTCATTGAGAAGGGCCAGAAGGTGGCCATCTGCGACCAGGTGGAGGACCCCAAGCTGGCCAAGGGCCTTGTGAAGCGGGAAGTGACCAGAGTCGTCACCCCCGGTACCAACATGGACACCAAAGACGACACCAGGAACAATTTCCTCATGAGCGTCGGCCGCACCTCCGACAGGTTCGGAATCGCCGCCTGCGACGTGGCGACCGGTGAGTTCATGGTCACCGAGGTGGATAACACGCGAAAGCTCTCCGACGAGATCATGAAGCTGGCGCCCGCCGAACTCATCTGCAACGAGTCCTTCCTCATGTGCGACCTCGATTTCGAGGACCTGAAGGCCCGCTACAACATGCTGATCGAGAGCATGGGCGACGCCTACTTTGAGGACGGCGCCTGCACCACGATTTTGCAGGACCACTTCCATGTGGGGAGTCTCGACGGACTGGGACTGGGCGGCTTCTCCTGCGGTATCTGCGCCGCCGGCGCCCTCCTGTCTTACCTCTTCGAGACGCAGAAGACGGACCTGTCCCACATTTCCACGATCCGTCCCTACCGGACAGAGGAATTTATGGTCCTGGACAGCGCCGCCATCCGGAACCTGGAGCTCATCGAGACCCTCCGGGAGAAGCAGAAGCGCGGCTCCCTCTTCTGGGTCCTGGACAAGACCCGCACCGCCATGGGCGCCCGCATGCTCCGGTCCTTCATCGAGCAGCCTCTGATCGACCAGGCCGCCATCACCAGCCGCCTGGACGCCGTGGAGGTTCTTTATAAAAATGAAATCACCTGCGCGGAGCTCCGCGAATACCTGAACCCGGTCTACGACCTGGAGCGGCTGGCAGCCAGAATCAGCTACAAGAGCGCCAACCCCAGGGACCTCATCGCCATGAAGTCCTCCCTGGCCATGCTGCCGCACATCAAGGCTCTTCTTCACGAGCTGCCTTGCAGCAAGTTCGACGGCTTCCTGGAGAGCTTCGACGACCTGACCGACATCACGGACCTCATCGAGCGGGCCATCATCGACGACCCGCCCCTGGCCATGAAGGAGGGCGGCATCATCCGCGACGGCTACAGCGCCGAGGTCGACGATTACCGGGCGGCCCGGACGGAAGGCAAGGACTGGCTTGCCCAGCTGGAGGCCGAGGAGCGGGAGAAGACCGGTATCCACACCCTGAAGGTCAAGTTCAACCGGGTATTCGGCTACTGCATCGAGGTCACCAATTCCTTCAAGAATATGGTGCCTGACTACTATACCCGCAAGCAGACCCTGGTGGGCGGCGAGCGTTACACCACGCCGCGCCTCAAGGAGCTGGAGGATAAGATCCTGGGGGCCGAGGACAAGCTCAATTCCCTGGAGTACCAGCTCTTCGCCGATATCCGGGAGGAGATCGGCGACAACCTGAGCCGGATCCAGACCACAGCCAGGATGGTGGCGGAGATCGACGTCATGGCCTCCCTGGCCGAGGTGGCCCGCCGGAACAACTATGTGCGCCCGAAGATCACCCTGGATGGCGTCATTTCCATCAAGGGCGGCCGCCATCCGGTGGTGGAGCGGATGATTGAAAATGAAGCCTTTGTCCCCAACGACACGACGCTGGACAACAAAAAGAAGCGGATCAACATCATCACCGGCCCCAACATGGCCGGCAAATCCACCTACATGCGCCAGGTGGCCCTCATAGTCCTCATGGCCCAGATCGGCAGCTTCGTCCCGGCAAAGAGCGCGGACATCGGGCTGGTGGACCGGATCTTCACCCGAGTGGGCGCCTCGGACGACCTGGCCAGCGGCCAGTCCACCTTCATGGTGGAAATGACCGAGGTGGCCAACATTCTCCGCAACGCCACATCCCGCAGCCTCCTCATCCTGGATGAGATCGGGCGCGGCACCTCCACCTTCGACGGACTGTCCATCGCCTGGGCGGTCATCGAGTACGTGGCGGACCGGAAGATCATCGGCGCCAAGACCCTTTTCGCCACCCACTACCACGAGCTGACCGAGCTCGAGGGGAAGATCGATGGCGTGAGCAACTATTGCATCGCCGTGCGGGAAAAGGGGGATGGCATCATTTTCCTGAGAAAAATCGTGCGCGGCGGGGCGGACAAGAGCTACGGCGTTCAGGTGGCGCGGCTGGCCGGCGTGCCCGAGGCGGTGCTGGCCAGGGCTGGGCAGCTCCTCAATGAGCTGTCCGACGCCGACATCACCTCGGCCATCGAGACGGTGGCCGGACCGGGGCAGAAGGCCAAGGCCAAGGCCGTCCACTACGATGAAGTGGACCTGGCTCAGATGTCCCTCTTCGCCACCGTGAAGGACGAGGACGTCCTGAAGGAGCTGGAGGAGCTGGACATCCAGAACCTGACGCCCATCGACGCCATGAATGAGCTCTACCGGCTCCAGAACAAGCTGAAGAACCGGTGGAAGGGCTGAAGATATGAGTGAAATACGTGTATTAGACCAGACCACGATCGACAAAATCGCCGCCGGCGAGGTAGTGGAGCGGCCTGCTTCCGTCGTCAAGGAACTGACGGAGAACGCCATCGACGCGGGGGCGGACCGCATTTCCGTGGACATAAAGGACGGCGGGATCCGCATGATTCGGATCACGGACAACGGCGGCGGGATCCCCGCAGACCAGGTGAGAAAGGCCTTTCTGCGCCACGCGACCTCCAAAATCACGGCGGTGGAGGACCTCCAGACCCTGAAGTCTTTGGGCTTCCGCGGGGAGGCTCTCTCCAGTATCGCCGCGGTGAGCCGGGTGGAGCTGATCACCAAGGAGGCCGACTCCCTGGAGGCCACCCGTTACTGCATCGAGGGCGGCCGGGAGCGGCTTCTGGAGGAAGTCGGCGCGCCGGACGGGACGACCATCGTGGTCCGGGACCTTTTCTACAATACGCCCGCAAGGGCCAAATTCCTGAAAACGGCCATGACCGAGGCGGCGCGGGTCGGCGCCTTCGTGGAGCAGCTGGCCCTGGCCAACCCTGAGATCGGGTTCCGATTCATCGTCAACGGGCAGACCCGCCTTGCGACGACCGGGAGCGGGAGCCTGAAGGACGCCATCTACAACATCTACGGGCGCGACGTGGCTGCCGAGCTGGTGGCCATCGACTACGAGGAGAACGGCATTCAGATCGGCGGCTTCATCGCCCGCCCGGCCGTCTCCCGAGGCAACCGGAACTTTGAGAATTATTACGTCAACGGGCGCTATGTGAAGAGCCGCGTTGTCTCCATAGGCATCGAGGAGGGGTACGGGACCCACCTCATGCAGCACCAGTATCCTTTCACCTGCCTCAGGATAGACCTCCCCGGCGACGGCGTGGACGTCAACGTCCATCCCACCAAGATGGAGGTCCGTTTTTCCGACGAGAAGGCTGTCATGAACGCGGTCTCCCACGCTATCAGCCGGGCGTTGGCCCAGGAGGAGATGATTCTCAGGACCTCCCTGAATCCGCCGGAAAAACCGGCCAAACAGGAGAAGGCGCCGGAAAAGTACGCTTCGCCCGAGATCTTCGAGCGCGGTGCCGGGCGGCCCGCTGCCAGTGTCCCTGGAAATGAAGACCGGCAGGAGAGCGGCAGCAGAGCAGACTATTCAAACCGTGACGGTCAGCGCTTCACCTTCCCTGCCCGACAGGCCGCCAATGTCTCCGGAAGTGAAGACCGCCCAGCGGAGCAGGAGGGCAGCAACAACACCAATGCCCCAGGCAGCGATGGTCAGCGCTACACATACTCGGCCAGAACGCCCGGCACCACCACCCTCCGGGAGCAGATGGCCATGAATTACGCCCGCCGCCTGGAAAAACTGGCGGCCTCCGGCGATGAGAACGATACGACTGTCAGCGGTGCAGAGCCTGGTTACCGGAAGGCAGCAGTTGCTCCGGCCGGCGGTACTGAGGAAGTGCGCGGTGACGCAGCGGGCATCCGGCCCGATGGCGGGACATCCTCCGATGTGCCTGGCAGCGGACCTGCTGAAGAGGAGCAGGCGCTCGTTTCCGGGACCTGGAACGGAGATCTGTCTGACCCTGCCGGGAAAGCTTCCGCCGGGACGGCATCTGCTTCCGGAACCGCACCCGATACCGGGAAGACTTCCGTCGGCAAGGCGCCCACCCTGCAGCAGCTGAGCTTCCTGCCGGATTTCCTTTCGCCGGAGGCGGCGCCCCTCAGGCGGATCATCGGCTGTGCCTTCGACACTTACTGGATCCTCGAGTACGGCGACAAGCTTTACATGATCGACCAGCACGCTGCCCACGAGAAGGTCCTCTTCACCCGCTTCTGGAAGATGTACGAGGATAATAAACTCACCGGGCAGATCGTCTCGCCGCCTGTTGTCATTTCCCTCAGCATGGAAGAACAGGTGCTGCTTGAGCAGTATATGGAGGCCTTCCGGCGGGTGGGCTTCGAGATCGAGCCCTTCGGCGGGAGAGATTACAAGATCAGCGCCGTCCCCTACACCTTGAGCGGGATGGGCGCCCGGGAGCTCTTTCTGGAACTCCTCGGGAACCTGGAGGTCAGCGACCGCTTCGAGGACCTGGACCGCTACGTCCTCAAGGTGGCCACCGAGGCCTGCAAGGCGGCGGTCAAGGGCGGCGACCGGCTCTCCCTGAAGGAGGCCGAGGCCCTGATCGACGAGCTTTTTGCCTGCGGAGACCCCTATCATTGTCCCCACGGGCGGCCGACGATCATTTCCTTCACCAGGGCGGACCTGGAGAAGCGGTTCAGGAGAATTGTGTGAGGTGGCGCGATGAGTGAGAGGAAAGAGCGAAAGCCCCTGATCGTCATAGCCGGCCCGACGGCCTCCGGAAAGAGCGACATGGCCGTTGAGGTCGCCCGCCGCATCGGCGGCGAGGTGGTCTCGGCCGATTCCATGCAGGTCTATCGGAACATGGATATCGGTTCCGCCAAGATCACCCTGGAGGAGATGATGGGCGTTCCCCATCACATGATCGACGTGGCGGACCCGACAGAGGCCTTCGACGTGGTGCGCTATGCGGAGATGGCCCGGGAATGCATTTCCGGGATCTACAGGCGCGGGCATGTGCCGATCCTCTGCGGAGGCACCGGGTTTTATATTCAGGCCGTGACCCGGGACATCGACTTTACGGAGACCGGGGCAAAGCCCGAGATCCGGCAGCGTCTGGAAACGCTGGCCACAGAGGAGGGAAATGAAGCCCTTCACGCCCGCCTGGCTTCTGTAGACCCCGCGGCAGCGGCCGAGATCCATCCCAACAACCTAAAGCGCGTCGTCCGCGCCCTGGAGTTTTACGAGGAGACCGGCATGCGGATCTCCGACCACAATGAGGCGGAGAAATTGCGGCCATCGCCCTACGACCTGGCCTTCTATGTCATGACCGACGACCGGGAAAAGCTCTACGAGCGGATCGACCGGCGGGTGGATTTCATGATGGCGGCCGGTCTCTTGGATGAAGTCGCCTTCTTGAAGGCCATGGGCCTCACCAGGGATATGGTCTCCATGCAGGGCCTGGGCTACAAGGAGATGCTGGACGCCATGGACGGCACCACGACTTACGAAGAGGCCGTGCGGATCCTGAAACGGGATTCCCGCCACTACGCAAAGCGCCAGATCACCTGGTTCAAGCGGGAGAAGGAGGCAATCTGGGTGGACCGGAGCGCCTTCGGCGGGGATGGCGGGGCCATGCTTGCCTTCATTTTAAAGGATATCGAGGAAAGGCTGGGAATCGTGGCTGGTGAGCCGCAGCATCCCTTCGCCTGAACCGGTGGAAACAATAAAGATAACAGGCCGGGGATCGCGGCAGACACGCCGCAGCATCCCCTCGCCTCAATTATAGGAGAGAAGACAGGGGAAGGCTGTGTCACGCGTCATTTTCGCCGGCGCCCCTGTTTTCATACATCTGCATCAGGAAGGATAGAAAATGGAAAACATGTATGAACGCCTGGGCATCGACCGGGACGTGCTCGCCTTCGGCGAGACCGTCTGCGGGGAGCTCAGGCAGCGTTTTGAGGAAATCGACCGGACGGCGGAGTACAACCAGCTCAAGGTCATCGGAGCCATGCAGGAATGCCACGTGAGCCAGGCCTGCCTGGGATCCACCACGGGCTACGGCTACAACGACCTGGGCAGGGACAAGCTGGAGGAGGTCTACGCGGCCGTTTTCCACACGGAGGCGGCCCTGGTGCGCCCCCTCATCGCCTGCGGGACCCACGCGCTGGCCATCGCCCTTTTCGGCAACCTCCGCCCCGGGGATGAGATGATCTCCATAGCGGGCAAGCCCTACGACACGCTTGAGGAAGTCATCGGCATCCGGCCCGGGCGCGGCTCCCTGGCCGAGTACGGCGTGACCTACCGCCAGGTGGACCTCCTGCCGGACGGCTCCTTCGACATCCCGGGCATCAAGGCGGCCATCGGGCCCAAGACAAGGCTCATCACCATCCAGCGGTCCAAGGGCTATGAGATGCGCCGGACCCTCTCTGTCGGACAGATCGCAGAGGCCATCGCCGCGGGCAAATCGGTCCGCAGCGACGTCATCTGCATGGTGGACAACTGCTACGGCGAGTTCGTGGAGACAATCGAGCCTTCTGATGTGGGCGCCGACATGGTGGTCGGATCCCTCATCAAGAACCCCGGCGGCGGTCTGGCCCCGGTGGGCGGCTATATCGCCGGCACCCGGGAGTGTGTCGAGAACGCTTCCTTCCGCATGACCTGCCCCGGCCTCGGCGCGGAGGTCGGTCCCTCCCTGGGCGTGAACCCCGCCTTCTACCAGGGCCTCTTCATGGCGCCGACCGTCACCGCTTCCGCTCTGAAGGGCGCGGTGTTCGCCGCCAACATCTACGAGAAGCTGGGCTTCGCCGTCCTGCCGGATGGGAAGGAGAGCCGGCACGACATCATCCAGGCTATCACCCTGGGCTCCCCGGAGGCGGTCGTCGCCTTCTGCAAGGGCATCCAGCGGGGAGCGCCTGTGGATTCATTTGTCGCCCCCGAACCGTCGCCCATGCCGGGTTATGACGATCCGGTCATCATGGCAGCCGGCGCCTTCGTGGAAGGCTCCTCCATCGAGCTGTCCGCCGACGGCCCCATGCGCCCGCCTTACAACGTATATTTCCAGGGCGGCCTGACCTGGCCGTCCGCAAAACTGGGGATTCTCATGTCGCTGCAGTCCATGAAAGCGGCGGGGCTCGTCCCTCTGCCGGCAGCCCGCTGAGACCTTATTCCGGTCAGACAGGAAATAAAAACCGGCAGCAGCCACAGGCGCTGACCGAATAAGGTTCGATTGCCGGCCGCTGCTATAACGGATGTGCTGCGCGGGAAGATTCCCGGAGATGGTCTGCCCGGACCGAGCTGGCAGCCGCCAAAGCTTCCCGGGAGATGGTCTGCCCGGACCGACCGCCGGCAGCCTCTACTAAAAGAAGTTTTTCATAACAAATGCCCCGCAGGAGAGCGGAAGGAGGACGTAAAAGCTATGGACAAACAGGGAAAATCTGTGATCGTGGTCGGAGGCGGCGCTTCCGGCCTCATGGCTGCCATACAGGCTGCCCGCTGCGGCGCCCGCGTCACCGTTCTGGAGCGGGAGAACAAGCCCGGCCGCAAGCTTCTCAGGACAGGTAACGGCCGCTGCAACCTGACCACCACCGGGTCCACCGCCGGAGTCTACCACGGTGAGGAGAGATCGTTCGCTGCCAAGGTGCTGGAGAACTGGACTGTGGCCGAGACATTGGCCTTTTTTGAGAGCATCGGAGTTCACACCACTTCCCGCGGCGGCTGGATCTACCCCTACTCCGACCAGGCGGAGTCGGTCCTTCAGGACCTTCTCATGACCGCTGAGGAGTGCGGCGTCCGCATCAAGACCCGGGAGGAAGTGCGCCGCGTCCGCAAGGTCATGGGCCGTTTTCAGGTGGAGACAGCTACCTGGACCTATGAGGCGGACGCAGTCATCCTCGCCTGCGGGACCCGGGCGGGCATAGCAGGTCAGGAAGATGCGGAAGAGCCGGCCGGCATCGCCGCGCGGATGGGTCATACCGTGATCCGGCAGCTCCCGGCCCTGGTGCCCCTCAATGTGGAGGATGCGGGCAGACTCGGCTGGGCCGGTGTCCGCGTGAACGGAAGCGTGCGTATCATTTCCGGGAGGGAGCTGATCGAGGAGGAGAGCGGCCAGCTGCAGCTGACAGAGTACGGCATCTCAGGCATTCCTGTCTTCATCGTGAGCTCCGAGGCCGTCCGTCTTCTGGACAGCCATGCCCCGGTCCACGCCGAACTGGACTTTTTCCCGGACGGCACTGAGCGGGAACTGGCTGAACTCCTTCATGAGCGGCACGCGAATCATCTGCTGCGCCCGTTAAAGAAACTTCTCGTGGGTCTCTTCCCGGAGAAGCTGATCCCGGCCCTTACGGCCGGGTCGCCGGATCTCATTTCCCTGGCGGAACGGGCCAAACATTTCCGCGTCCGCGTGACCGGCCACCAGGGGGCCAAAGCCGCCCAGGTCATGAGCGGCGGCGTGTCCACCGACGAGGTCGATCCCGCCACCTGCATGTCCCGCCTGGTGGAGAATTTGTATCTCACCGGCGAGATGCTGGACATTGACGGGGCCTGCGGCGGCTGGAACCTCCAGTTCGCCTGGTCCACAGGCGCCCTGGCCGGCAGGAGCGCCGGCAGAGGGGAGGACAAATGATCCGAATCAGCGACATCAAACTTCCCGTGGGCCACAGCGAGTCCGCCCTCCTCAAAAAGGCGGCCGCCGAGCTGCGCATCCGGGAGGACAGGATCCGGGAAATAAAGACCGTGCGCCGTTCCCTGGACGCCCGGAAAAAGCCCGACCTCTACTATATATATACCGTGGACGTGGCGGTATCCGGCCAGGTCCATGTCTCCGGCGGGAAGCGCCGGAACATCTCCGAGGCCCCCGATGAGCGCTATCACATGCCCGTCGGCGGGAGAGAGGTGCTCAACGAGCGGCCCGTGGTCGTCGGCTGCGGCCCGGCCGGCCTCTTCGCCGGTTACCTCCTGGCCATGGCCGGCTTCCGCCCCCTGATCATCGACCGCGGGGATCCTGCGGAAATCCGTACCAAAAAGGTAGAGGACTTCTGGCAGGGCGGGGGACTGGACAAAGAGAGCAACGTCCAGTTCGGCGAGGGCGGCGCCGGGACCTTCTCCGACGGCAAGCTGAACACTTCCGTCAAGGACCCCCTCTACAGGGCGGGATTTATCAAAAAGACTTTTGTGAAGCACGGCGCTTCTTCGGATATTCTGACGGACCAGAAGCCCCATGTGGGGACGGATGTGCTGGTGCCGGTCCTCATTTCCATGCGGAAGAGCATAGAGGAGATGGGCGGTGAGTACCGGTTCCGGACCAGGTTCGATGGCTACCGGACGGAGGGCGGCCGGCTGACAGGCATCTATGTGAACGGCGGGGAGCTGATTCCGGCCGGCGCCTGCGTGCTGGCTCCGGGCCATTCGGCCAGGGACACCTTCTTTATGCTGGCGGACCACGCCCTGCCCATGGAGGCCAAACCCTTCGCCTGCGGGGTCCGGATTGAGCACCCCCAGGCCATGATCGATCTCTCTCAGTACGGCCGGGCCAGGGAGGACCTGCCGCCGGCGGCCTACAAGCTGACCCATCAGGCAGCGGACGGGCGCGGCGTCTACTCCTTCTGCATGTGCCCCGGCGGCTATGTGGTGAACGCATCCTCCGAGGAGAGCCGTCTGGCGGTCAACGGCATGAGCTATTCCGGCCGTGGTTCGGCAAATGCAAACAGCGCCCTGCTGGTATCCGTGAATCCGGCGGACTACACGCCTGCCGACTGGCGGGGACCGGCTGCCCTGGCGGGCATCCCCTTCCAGCGGGAGCTGGAGGCGCTGGCTTATCGCGCAGGGCAGGGGAGGATTCCCCAGCAGCTCTTCGCGGACTTCCGGAGCGGAACTGCCAGCAGCGGCCCCGGCGCCTTCGCCTCCGTGAACAAGGGCGGCGGCGCCTTCGGACGGGTGGATAACATCCTGCCGGACTTCATGACGCGGGACATCGTGGAAGGCGTCCAGGCCTTCGGGCGTAGAATTGAAGGGTTCGACCGGGCGGATGCCATCATTTCCGGGACGGAGAGCCGGTCATCGTCGCCGGTGAGGATCCTCCGGGACAAGGAATACGTGTCGGCTGTGGACGGACTCTACCCCTGCGGGGAGGGCGCGGGCTACGCGGGCGGCATTATTTCGGCCGCCATGGACGGCATGCGGTGCGCCGAGGCCATTTCTAAAAGATTTCAAAAACTTGCCCCGGTCATGTACACCGATGCAAATTTATGTTATGATGCAATCTGACGCAGGATCCGGCCCGATCCGCGCGCATGCAAATGAAAAACATACTGCTGAGGGACAAGGCGGACCTGGAGAGGCCCTATGAAAAGTGCCTGATCTACGGACCTGGGGCGCTGACGGACGCGCAGCTTTTGGCTGTGCTCCTGAGGTCAGGGACCCAGGGAAGGCCTGTCTTGGAAGTGGCGGAAGCGGTCATGAGGAGGGCGCCGGGCAACAACGGCCTCCTCGGGCTTTGCTCCCTCTCCATACCGGAGCTCATGGAGATTCCGGGAATCGGGGAGGTCCGGGCCATTCAGCTGACCTGTGTTGCCGAGCTTTCAAGGCGGATCGCCGCCACAAGGAGGCGGGAGAGGATATCCCTCGACTCGCCTTCGTCCATCGCGGATTATTTTATGGAGACACTGCGGCACGAGGAGCGGGAGTCTCTTTATTGTGTCATGCTGGACACCAGGTCCCGTCTTCTGGGGCAGGAGCAGATCTCCCTGGGGACCGGCGACCAGGCTGTTTTCTCCGTCAGGGACATATTCCTGGCGGCTCTGCGCCACCGGGCCACGTCCCTCGTGATGGTCCACAACCATCCGAGCGGAGACCCCAATCCTTCGTCGGCGGACCTGGAGGCGACGGCAAGGGTCGGAGAGGGCGGAAGGCTTTTGGGCATCCGGCTCCTCGACCACATCATTATTGGAAACAACAGCTATTTCAGCTTCGCGGAAGCTGATTTGATCCTTCAGCCGGAGGAATAAATGATCATTCACAATGCCTACGGAGTCGATCTCGGGACCAGCTCCGTGAAGATATACAGCCAGAACACGGGCAAGACGCTGATCGAGAAGAACATGATCGCCGTCAAGAACACCCGGGAGGTCCTGGCGGTGGGCAACGACGCCTTTGAAATGTATGAGAAGGCTCCGGACAACATCTCCGTGGACATGCCGGTCAAGAGCGGGCGGATCGCGGACGTGGCCGAGGTCGAATTCGTACTCCACACCCTGCTTCGGCGGGTAGACAGACACCTGGGATATGCGCCGGCGATCTATTTCTCGGCGCCTGTTGTCATGTCCGAAATCGAGCGGCGGGCCTACTATGCCATCTCCCATGCGGGCAATCTGCGCAATCCCAGGGTCTACCTGGTGGACAGGCCCATCTGTGACGCCATCGCCATCGGTGTCCCCATCAGCCGCACCAAAGGTACCATGATCGTGGGGCTCGGCGGCCAGAACTCCGAGATCTCGGTCATCGCCAACGAGCAGGTCATCATCAGCAAGGATATCCCCATCGGGGGCCAGCAGATCAACGAAGCCATCATGAACGATGTCCGGCGGCTGGAGAACCTTCTGATCGGGCGGAGAACTGCCCGCCGGTTAAAAGCTGTCCTCGCGACGCTGGAGCCGGAGCGGAGGGATGCCCGCAAGGTCTACGGCATGAATACCCTGACCGGCAGGCCGCGGGAGGCTGTCATTTCCCAGGCCCTGGTCTCGGAGGCGGTGGAAGGCCGGATCCGGGCCCTGGCCCTGGAAATAAGGACATTCCTCGACAGGACGCCGCCGCAGATCCGCAAGGCTGTCATCGGAGAGGGCATCTACCTGACAGGCGGCACGGCCAGGATCCCCGGCCTTAAGCGGTATCTGGAGGACATCGTCGGCTGCGAGGTCAGGATTTCTCCCTACTATGAGATGTGCACCGTCAACGGGCTCAAGGAGCTGATCGGAGACAGGACCCTCCACAAGTGGGCCTATACGATAAGGAACAAGAAATGAAGAAAAAGCTGAGACTGAACATAAACCTGAAAAGCCGTCATGTTCTGATCATATTGCTTATCCTCTGCGGCGGCCTGGCTGTCACCACCCTGACCACCGGCATTGTGAAGGACCCGGTCCGGGGAGCCTTCGTGGACATGGTCGTTCCCTTTCAGAACGGCGTGAACAAGATCGGGACCAGGCTCTCCAAGGTCTTTTCCGGCTTCCAGGACGTCCAGAAGCTGTCGGAGGAAAATGAAGCCCTTCAGGCCAGGGTCGACGAGCTGATCATGGAGAACAACGCGCTTCTGCAATCGCAGACGGAGCTGGAAAGGCTGACAGAGCTCTACGACCTCGACAGGCAGTACACGGAATACAACAAGGTGGCCGCGCAGGTCATCGCCAAGGATTCCGGGAACTGGTACAACACCTTCGTCATCAACAAGGGCAAGAACGACGGCCTGGCCGTGGACATGAACGTGATCGCGGGCGGCGGCCTGGTCGGAATCATTACCGAGACAGGCGATAACTGGTCCGAGGTCCGGGCCATCATCGACGATTCCAGCAATGTCTCTGCCATGGTGGCTTCCACATCCGACACCTGTATCGTGAGCGGTGACCTTGCCCTGTTTGGAAGCGGAAAGATCGAGTTCTCAGAGCTCAGGGACCGCGACAACATCGTCATGGAGGGAACACGGATCGTCACCTCCAACATTTCCACCAAGTACCTGACAGGCCTTCTCATCGGCTACGTGGGAAGCGTATCCATGGATGCCAACAACCTGACCAAGTCCGGCACCATCATACCGGCCGCCGATTTCAAGAACATCCGCGAGGTACTTGTCATCACCGATTTGAAACAGACAAAGGAGAATTCCGATTGAGACGAAAAGCAGCCATGCTCTTCATCATAGGGCTCTTTCTTCTTCTGCAGACCACAGTACTTTCCAGACTGCCTTTCGCCATCGTCACGCCTGATATCATGATGATACTGACGGTGTCCATGGGCTTTATGCAGGGGAAAAAAGAGGGACTTCTGACCGGTTTTGTGAGCGGTCTCTTTATCGACATCATTTCCGGGAGCGTCTTTGGAGGCCATGCCTTTCTCTATATGATGGCGGGCTATTTCTCTGGCTTTTTCTGCCAGATCTACTTCGACAACAGTGTCCGGCTGCCGCTGGTGCTGGTCGGCGCCGGGGAGACCTTCCTCAATCTGGCCATCTATCTGTCGAACTTCCTCCTCAAGGGAAAACTGGCCTTCGGGAAATACCTGGCGGTCATTATCCTGCCGACAGTGGCCTTCACAGTCCTCAGTACCCTTATCGTCTATCCCATTCTCTATAAGATCAACCACCTGCTGGTGGAAAGACAGAAGGAGGCCAGCAGTTCCTTATGGATAAGAGAATAATCAAATGGTTCCGGCGGGTCAGGATCGGCCGCACGACCATCATGGCCCTGATCTTCCTGACCATGTCCTTCTTTCTGATCCACCGGATCTACGACCTGCAGATCATTAACGGCGCGGAATACCGCAACAACTTCTCCATGCAGACCACCCGGACCAGGACCCTCAAGGCGACACGCGGCAATATCTACGACCGCAACGGCAGCATCCTGGCCTACAACGAGCTTTCCTATTCGCTGACCCTGACGGACGCGGGCACCTATGAGACCCGGCGCGCCAAGGCCCTCTACCTGAACGGCGAGGCATACCGGATCTCCCAGATCCTGAAGTCCCACGGAGATGCCCTGAGCAATGATTTCCACATCGTGCTGGGGGAGGAGAGCGGGGATTACGAATTCGACGTCACCGGCGTCTCCCTTCTCCGCTTCAAGGCGGACGTCTACGGACAGGCCTACACCGACGACCTGAAGGAGGAGCAGGCCAATGCCTCGGCCGCGGAGATGATGAAATATCTGATTTCCGAGAACGGCTACGCCATCATCCGCGAGAACAAGCCCTACACGGAGGAGGAATTCCTGGCCAACGGGCTCCCGGTCGAGCTCACCAAGCAGGACATTCTGGACATCGTCTACGTCCGCTACCAGCTCTTCACCACCAGCTTCCGGAAATACGTCCCGGTCACCATCGCAACCAACCTTTCGGATGAGTCCGTGGCTGATCTCATGGAGCAGAAGGCCACGCTGACCGGCATAGACATCGTCGAGGACACTATCCGCGTCTACGACTCACCCGAGGCCTTCGCTTCCCTGATCGGCTACACCGGCCGTGTC
>ODAI011989397.1_pt1 | contig 15879 bp, 12 predicted proteins | sample 1539321 | NCBI WGS metagenome assembly ODAI01 (sample SAMN02144231, study PRJEB22623) | gut metagenome | biome: sheep rumen | host: Ovis aries | place: New Zealand
ACGAGGCGATTGTCGAAGGCCTTCTTTCGCTATGTTAACGAATATGAAAAGTTTTATGCATAAAAATGGCGGCGCCAATTTCGCGCCGCGCGCGCTTCAAGCCGCGCTTGTAATTTCTGTCGCTTTGCTCGCTTCCTGCCGTTCCACCAAATTTGTGGACGAGCGGACGCAAATAATGAGCGACGGTTTGGAAATCAATGCAAGCGACGATTTCTTTAAGATTTACGACGTTGATTTTTCGGATCCGTCCGCTCAAAGCCAAGGGCAAAAGGCCGCGGACAAGGATATGGACGGCGAGTACATTTTTATGCGCATGTATTATCCTGAGTACGACAACAAGGCTTCGAGCGTGAATATGCTGAAAAACCTTATAATCATGGCCGACCCCAATCCGGAGCTTGCGAGCCATTCCTCAATCGGCTTTGGGCTTGAGGACGACTTTTACGGCTTGACCTTGTATTCACGAAAGGACTTGAAAAAGGAAAGCTGCCTGTTTCCCGAAGAAAACTTGTACATGAAGCTTTGCAATCCCTACAAGTCAACGCAGACAACGCTGGCGATAAAAGTCACGCCCGAAGAATACAAAGCCGCGAAAAAAATGCTGGAAAAAGACTTTGCCGAGCAAAAGGTAAAGTATTGGGCAACGAAAAATCTTGTTGTTGGAATCGACGGCTTTAAGCGCAAGAAATTGCCGCGCGAAAAATCCAAGTTGGGAGGCCGCGATTTAAAGAAGGGCTACATCAGTTCCACAAAAAAGCAAAAGCATTTTGTCTGCTCCACTTATTTGGCTTATGTCTTGCAGTCGTGCGTAAAGAAAATCGACGACTTCTTTAAGGCAAGGAACATTGCCTACGACAAAGTTTCGCCGACGGACTTGTATCATATTCCGGGCATTAAGGTTTTGTTCACTTCGACTTGGGTGGATTACAAAATCGCGGCCAAGGAATTCGTTAATTCCAAGCCGCGTTTTTCAAAGTATCTTACTGATTAGGATAATCGTATTCAAAGTCTGACTGGCCGACCATTTCGTTTACGGTGTTGCCAAACTTTTGGGCGATGTTGTAAGTGGTTTGCTTGATTACGTTCTTTTTGTCGTCGTACTTGTAGAAGACTCTAGAGCGGCGCTTTCCGTCCGGTCCAAAAACGGCGTATTCGGTAAGAAGGCCTTCCGCGTTGTAGTTGTTTATCTCGCGGGCAATCTGTTCGTTCAATTGATTGTATGAATTGATTTCCGTAAGCTTTCCGTCTGGGGCGTAAACGAAAATTTTCTTTATGTCCAGCGTTCCGTTTGAAAAATAAGAGCAGTTTTCGATTAACTTTTGCTCGCTGTTGTACTTGTAGGTGTTTTTCCAAATCAAGTCGCCGCGGGAATTGTAGTAAGTTTCGTCAACTGTGTCCGTTCCCTCGTATTTGTAAATTGTCTTTCCAAGCAAGGCGCCTTTAGCGTCGTACTCGTTTTCTTCGCTTTTTTTTCCGTTCTTGTCAAAAACCGCGCTGACTTTCCAAAAGAGGTTTCCCTCTCCGTCGTAGCAGCTTTGCGAAGCGATTTGCTGGCCTGGGCCGTATTCGTAAACGATTTTGCTGGCCAGCTGGCCAGCGATTGAATATTCGGCGGACTCGATTTCCAAGCCCGCGTCGTTGAAGCTGTGCTTGTATTTTACTGCCGGGGTTCTAAAATAGTCGCCGAACTTTGTGATGATGGTGAATTCAGTCTGCGTGTAGCTTTTTGGCGCTCCGTTTGGCTTCATGAAAGGGGAATCGTCAAAAGCGAACGCGAAAAATCCCGCGGCAAAAACTAGGGCTGAAAGCAAAAGTTTTTTCATACGTTTCTCCAAAATCAACTTTATAATTGCCTTGATTATCGGCTAAAAACAGGAAAATTTCAAGGGGGGAATCGGACTTGGCTTGAAAATTCTTGATTTTTCCGCGGCAAACGGCTAGTATAAGGCCATGTATTTGACAGTTGCCCGCCAGCTTGCGGTTATGGCGATTATCGTGATTGTAAGCTTTATCTTTTCGCGCAAGAATGCTTTTGGAAAGGAAGCGTCGCAGTATTTGAGCCGCTTGCTTTTGTACGTAATAAATCCCTGCATGATTGTCTCAACTTTTGACGTGGAATATAGCGGCCAAAAGCTAAGGTCGCTGGGCCTTGCGATTGGGGTGAGCTTTGCCTTTCACCTTGCGATGATAGTTTTGGCCACGCTTTTGTTCGCGCGGAAAAAATCTTTGCAAGGCCAAGGTTCTTTGCAAGGCCAAAAATCCGGCCGCGACTCCCTTAGCAAAATCGCGATTGTTTTCACCAACTCCGGCTTTATCGGAATTCCGCTTATAAACGGCGTCTTTGGAGGCGAGGGCGTCTTTTTCCTTATGGGCTACATTTTAGTCTTTAACGTCTTGCTTTGGGTTTGGGGCGAATGGCTTATGACCGGAACGATGCGGCCGCTGAAGGTTCTGGCAAACCCAAACGTTTTGGCTTGCGGGGCCGGCCTGGCTGTTTTTTGCCTGCCGTTTAAAATGCCTTACGTAATCATCGAGCCTTTGAAAATGATCGGCGCTTGCAACGGCGCGGCCAGCATGATTTTGCTTGGCCTTTTGTTCAGCGGCTTTGGCGGCGCTAAAGAAAAATCAGGGCAAGGCCAAGAACGCGCCGCGCCCGTAAAGACGTTCGCAAAGCCTTTGGCGCGCGACGTTTTTTTGCGCCTTGTCGTTTGCCCCTTGATTTTGCTTGGCGCGACGCTTTTTGCCATGCAAGCCTTTAGTTCGGTAAGCCAAATACAATTGATAATGAGCGTGCTCTTTATCGCGGCCGCTTGCCCGGTCGGCATGAGCGTTTCAAGCTTTGCGGTCGTGTTCAAAAAGGACGCGGATTACGCAAGCCTTTTGGTGGCCGTCTCTAGCGCGGCCTGCGTTGTCACGATTCCGCTTTTGGTCGCGCTGTTGGAGCTATTCTTGCGCTAAGTCGGCCAGGCTCGCGATCCATTCGTTATGCGCCGCGATTTCCTTTGTGGTTCCGGCCTCTTTAAGCGACTGCATTTGCGCTTCTTTCTTTTGCTTGCGCTCTTTGCTTAGGCGGCGCGCTTGCATCAAAATTTCCGCGGCGGCAGGAGCCTTTATTCCAAGCGCTTGCGCGACGTCTGCCTCTTGGGCGGCGGCAAGCTTTTCTATCGTCATAAACTTTTGGGTCAAAATCCGCTCGCGCTTGGGACCGATTCCAGGCAATTGCGAAAACGCTGACACGACGTTTTCCTTTGTCCTAAGGCGCTGGTTTCGGCTGGTGGCAAAGCGGTGGGTTTCGTCGCGCACTCGCTGCAAAAGGCGAAGCGCGTCGCTGCGCTTTGGAAGCGTTATCGGCGTTGAGTCGCCGGGCTTGTAGATTTCTTCGTCGCGCTTGGCCAAGCCCGCCACCGGTATGTCCAAGTCCAGCGCCCGCAAGACGCCTTCGACCGCGTTGACTTGGCCGATGCCGCCGTCTATCAATATAAGGTCAGGCAATTCCGTTCCTTCATTTAAAAGCCTTGTATAGCGGCGCGTCGCGGCCTCGCGCATTGAGGCAAAGTCGTCGATGATTCCGTTTGTCGTCTTTAGCCTAAAGTAGCGGTAATTTTTTTTGTCGGGGTTTCCGTTGTAAAAGCTGATTAGCGACGCGACCGGGAATTTTCCGCCGATGTGCGCGATGTCAAAGCCTTCTATTCTAACGGGAAGGTTTTTAAGGCCAAGCTGCTCCTTTAGTTCCTGCAAGGCTGGAACGTCTCCGCGCTCGCGCAGGCGGCGGATGATGTCTTCGTGGGCGTTTTGCTGGGCCATGTCCAAGGCGGCCTTGTGGCGCTTGAAATTTTCCATAGGTTCCGCCACCAAAACGATTTTTGTCGGGCTTTTGAAATTTTCCTTTAGCCAGCGTTCCATAAAATCAAGGCCTTCTTGCGTCGGAACGTAAATCGCCGGCGGAAGGTCAGAGTCTTCGGTGTAATAGGCGTTGATGAATTCCGGCATAAGCTCTTCGTCTTCGTTAAGGCTTGTGACGCGGTAATTGTCGCGGCCTTGGACTTTTCCTTCGCGGATTTTAAGAACGGTGAAGCTGGCCAGCTCTCCTTCGCGCCAAAATGCGATGTAGTCCCGGTCTTCGGCCGAAAAGTCTTCGACAATGTTCTGGTTTTGCATTATCATCAAGGCCTTAAGGCCGTCGCGGATTCTGGCGGCTTTTTCAAAGTTGAGGGCGGCCGCGGCCTCCTTCATTTCCTTGGAAAGCTTTTCTTCGGTTTCCTTTCCTTTTCCCTCAAGCAGCTCTGAAATTTCTCCGATATAAGCATTGTAGGAGTCTTTGTCGATTTTTTTGCAGCAGGGCGCCTTGCAGCGGCCGATGTGGTAGTAAAGGCAAGGATAGTCGCGCTCCTTAAACTGCTTGCAGTGGCGAAGCGGATACAGCTTGTACAAGGTGTCGATGAACGTGTCCAGCGCGGTGACGTCAGGAAATGGGCCAAAGTAAAGCGAGCCGTCCTGAATCATTTGCCGGGTCTTGAAGACGCGCGGAAAATTTTCGTTGGTCACGCGCAAGACAGGGTAGGACTTTCCGTCCTTTAGGTTTATGTTGTAGCGCGGCGAATATTTTTTTATTAAATTGTTTTCCAGCAGGAACGCTTCGTATTCGTTCGCTGTTGTGATATACTCAATTGACTGGGCGCGGGAGATTAAAAGCCTTGTTTTTATGTCCTTGCTTCCGGAAAAATATGAGCTAAGGCGGTTCTTGAGATTTTTTGCCTTGCCCACGTAAATGACGGTTCCCTGCGGATTTCTCCACAAGTAAACTCCGCTGGAAGAGGGAGCCTTTAGCGCGGTTTGGTGTAATTTTTCTCGGTCCGAATTTGTTGAATTCATAGTTGGGGACAAGCGATGAACGCTGATAAAAAGATAATCATTTTTCTCTGCTTTTGTCTAGCCTTTTGGCTAATCTTGGGGTGGAATTGTTTTGCGGAAAGCAAGGCGATTGTGTTGGGCGGAAAAACCGGCTGGCCCGAGCTTTCTAGCAAGGAAGGCGTGACTTTTGGAACGGGCCGCTTTGGCTACGAGGCGCTGGAGCTTTCGACAAACGCGCGCTCGATTACCGGCGAAACCGACTTGCTTTTGGACTTTGAAACTTTTGACGACAAGAGCGGCCATTACGCCGCGCAAAGCAACTCGCTTTTGCGCTCGCCAAAATCTGTTATGGGCCATTATTCGGCCCTTAGCCGCGGAAACGGAAAGGGCTTGGTCTTGCGCGGAAACGCCGAAACGATTTTTGGCCGCTCGGGAGGAACGGGCTCTTGGACAATTGAGTTTTGGCTTTGCCCCGCCATCGCCGAAAACGGCGAAAAGGTTTTTGAATGGCACTCTTCAAGAATCGTCAATAACTACGTTTCGTTCCAAAGAATCGAAGCCTGCTTTTTCAACAACAGAATGCAGTGGAACTTTACCAACGTCTTTGACGGAATGACGGACAACAACGGCGAGGTCACGCTTTTAAGCTACTCGGCCTTGATTCCCAACAAGTGGAGCCACCACGAAATTTCCTACGACGAAGAGAGCGGCTTGCTTGAATGCAAAATCGATTCCCGCGTCGAAGCCTTAAAGTACATCACTGAAGGCGGCCGCGAAGGGAATACGATTTACCAGCCGGTCTTGGGCGAGGTCGCTCCGATAAGCATCGCTCCGGCCTACACAGGCTGCGTTGACGACTTTAGAATCTTGTCAAAGGTCACCGACTCGTCCCAGCCGCAAAATTTAAATTACGACAAGTACAAGATTGACGGCGGCCGCTTTGAAAGCATGCCGATTATGGTCACTCCCGGCTCCGTCATTAACAGCCTTGCGATTACCGACAACCAGCCTCCGCAAACGGAAATCCGCTACTACGTCCGCGCCGGCGACAACTTTTACAATTGGAACGATCCCAAGCTGGCGCCAAAATGGATCCGCGTAAAGAACGGCCAGCAAATCAAGGGCGTTCGCGGCCGCTACTTCCAAATCGCCGCCGACTTGTTTCCTGACGGAGCGGGCCGCCACACGCCGTCGGTTACGGAAATTAAAATCAATTACACGCAAGTGCCTCCGCCCACAGCGCCGTTTAGGGTAAAGGCTGTTCCCGGCGACGGAATGGTGGACTTGTCTTGGTCGTATTCAGTTGACGAAAACGCCGGCGGCTATTATATTTTTTACGGAAACAGGCCCGGCGAGTATTTGGGAACCGACGCAGACCAAGGGCCGTCGCCGATTAAGGTTGACAACATCACGGCCTTTAGATTGACTGGATTAAGGAACGGGGCTATTTACTATTTTGCCGTTTCGACTTATTCTAAAGAAGAAGAGCAAATTAGCGGAAACCTTTCAAATGAGGCTGACGCTCGTCCTGGAAGGAGATAGTTAAAAATGTCTGAAAGTAACTTGATTTTAAGCAGGGCCGATTCTGCGGTAATGTCGCGAGACTACGCGCTTGCAGCCCGCCTTTATTCCACCTTGCTAAAAGACAGTCCCAGCGACTTGGAGCTTTTAAAGCGCTTGGGAAACGTTTACATAAAGAGCGGCGAGGACAAGAAGGCGCAAGACATTTACGAAACGCTTTTGACGCTTGAGCCAAATAATCCCGACTTTCTTTTGACTTTGGGCGGAATCTACCGCCGCATAAAGATGTACGACAAGTCCATCGAAGTTTTGAACAAGGCTTTAAAAGCCGGCGCCAAGGAAGTCCAGGTTTACTACAACCTTGGCTTCACTTACAAGTTCCAGGAAAATTTCAAGGACGCGATCGATTGTTTTGAAACGGTCGTAACGCTGAACCCCAACGACGTTTTGGCTTACAACCACATGGGTTCGATTTACGAAAAGAAAAAGGATTACGACGCGGCGATCCAAGCCTACCAAATGGGACTTAAGGTTGACCCCAACCATCCAATCTTGCATTTTAACTTGGCGCACACTTACGAGTCTTCGGGCAACATCGACGGCTCGATCCGCGAGTACGAGGCCGCCTTGCGCTACAAGCCGGGCTGGAAGGAAGCCTACGTTGAGTACGCGCGCCTTCTTTTTAAGAAGGGAAGAATCAAGGAAGCCGAGAACGTAACCGAACAAGCGATTAAGGTAAACGGCGACAGTGCGCGCCTCCAGTCATTGATGGGCGACATTTACATGGCCGAGGATTTTTATGAGGGAGCTGAAGAAAGGTACAAGCTTTCGCTTAAGTCCGATCCAAAAAGAGTAAAGGCCTTGCTCGGCTTGGCCAAGGCTTACGAAGCGCAGGGAAAAAACGCCGACGCGGTTGAGGCGATTCAAAAGGCCAAGTCAATTGCCGACGACGACGACAGGGTCACCAAGGATTCTGTTTCAATAAACCTTAGCGCAAAAAAAATGGCTGCGGCCAACAAAGACCTAAAGGTTTTGATGGACAAGGACCAAGACGATTTGGAAACCCTTGACCTGGCCGGCCAGTACTACATTTGTTCCGACGAAGAGACTCGCGCCGACGATTGCTACAAAAAAATCGAAAGCTTCGACCCGGCGTACAAGGCTCACCTTAAGAACGCTTCCAAGCGCTACAGGCAAAAAGGAAAGTTGGAAAAAGCGCAAAACGTTCTAAAGGAATACATCAGGCAAACCGCTCCCAGCAACGCGACAACTTATGTCGCTCTTGGAAAAATCGAAGAGGATATGGGAAACCCCAACGAAGCGTTGGCGGCTTACAACCGCGCCTTGGAGTTGGGAAGCGAAAACAAGATGGCAAAAACCGCGTCGTCAAGAATCGCGGCTTCCATCGGAAAAGAAAACGTTCAGACTGACGTTGACCTTGGCATGGATGAGGACTTGAACGCGGGCTTTGACGAAACCGACAGCGTTCAAATTGACATGGGCCAGGAAGAGAATATCGTCGAAGAAAGCGCGGAAGATGAAAACGAGTTGACTACCGACGACTTTGACTTTGACGCTTTTGGAAAGTCTCCGCTTTTGGACGACGAGCCGGAAATCGATTTTGGCGACATCGCCGACACGACAGACGAAGAGGAAGCGGAAGACGAAAAAGCCAACGACATGGACCTTTTGGGCGACGAGTCGACATTAAAGGATAAGCCTGAGGAAGAAGAGGAAAAGCCCTTTGACTTTGACTCGGCGCTTCCTGAGGACATGGCTTCTGGAGAGGCTTCCGCTCCAACCGAAAAAGAGGAGCCGGCCTATAATTCTGAGCCCGCATACGAGCCTCCGTATGAACCGCAGCCTCAGCCCCAGCGCTACGAACCGCCGCGCGACTACCCTCCGCAAAACTACGCGCCTGATCCGCGCGCCGACGAACGCCTGCGCGAATTGGAAAACGCAAACCGCGACTTAATGAACAAAATGACGCAAATCGAAGACAACGCCAAAAAGGCCAGCGACTCCGCCGAAAAAGCTTGGTACGCCGCGCAAAAGGCCGCCGACAACGCGCAGGCTATAGAGCAAAGCCAAGACGAGTTGAACGAAAAGATGGCCTTGATGGCCGAAGAAGCTGCGAAGAAAGCCGCCGAAGCGCTTGAGGAATACAAGGCCGAAAAAGAGGCGGAAGATGTTCCAGAAGATCCGCAAGAATCGGAAGAGCCTCAGGAGTCCGCGGAAGACGACGGCCTTGACGATTTGTTTGACGACATTCTTGGAACGTCTGTTCCCGGCGAAGAGGAAGCGGAAGAAGATGCCGACGAAGACGCGGCGGACAAGTTTTCTGACGATGATGAGTCTTTTGTGGACGCGCCAGCTTCCGAGCCTGTTGTCGAGGAAGAGCCTGAACCGGAGCCAGAGCCTGTACCGGAAGAAGACGTGACCGAACAATTTGCCGGCGAGGAGTCCGAACCAGAACCGGAAGCAGAACCTGAGCCGGAGCCGCCGACCTTTGACAGCGCCGTGCAAAAGGCCACCCAAATGATTCCCGCGATTGAGAACATCCTTAAAAAGGACGGCTCCGACCGCGATTATTCGGCCGAGATAAAGCTTTTCAAAACCTTGCGCTCCCTTAGCGAATCCCTTCCCGAAAGCGAAAGGAAGGAATTCTTGCAAAGCCGCACGCGAGTCACTTTGGACTACTTGATTTCAAAGCTGGAAGGTAGGCCCGGCCTCTTAAAGACTTCGCGCGCATTGAGAAAGAGCGGCGCGCTGTCGGACTACGTTAAAGAGGAAGACGTGTCTGCCGACTATTCCCAGGACGAGCTTGCGCGCATCGTTGTCACCGACATGAAGGCCTTGGCCGGCTTCTTGGAAGAGGACGACTTGGTCGTCGCCTTGAACAAACTGGCCGACAATTTCTTGGGCAGCCAAGAATAGAGGCTCGGCCAAGATTAAATTGAACACAATTTACTTGCATTATTTTTAATTTTATGCTATGCTAAAAAAATGCAAGTAAATAAGAACGACCCGGAGCTTTTGCGCCTTGACAAGCAGCTTTGCTTTGCCTTGTACGCTTGCTCGCGCGAAATCATAAAAGCCTACAAGCCGATTCTTGATCCCTTGGACTTGACTTACACAGAGTATGTCGTTTTGATGGCCCTTTGGGAAAAGGACAAGGTTCCCGTAAAAGAATTGGGCCAGAAAATTTTCTTGGATTCAGGAACGTTGACTCCGCTTTTAAAAAAGATGGCGGAAAAATCTTTGGTGGTCCGCGAGCGAAGCCCCAGCGACGAGCGCAGCGTAATCATCAGCCTCACTTCAAAAGGGAAAGGCTTGGAAAAAAAGTGCCGCGAAAATCCCGACAAATTGATATGCGAAGCCAAGCTGGACCAGGTTGACGGCGACGCGCTTATGAAAAACCTTCACAAAATGCTTGAAAATTTTAGAGACGGCGAGCAGTCTTAGGCTTCCGTAAAGCCGCAGCCCAAGCCGTTCATCAATTCGTAAAAGCGCGGGAACGATACGCTCGCGCATTCCGCTCCGACAATTTCAATCTTTTCTCCGGCAGGAAGCGCAAGTCCAAGGCAGGCCGCCGCCATAGCGATGCGGTGGTCGTCGTGGCTTTGAATTTGCGCGCCATGCAATTTTTGGCCGCCGTAAATCGCAAGCCAGTCAGGGCCTTCCTCAACTTTGGCGCCGGTTTTTTCCAATTCCGCTTTAAGCGTTGAGATGCGGTCGGTTTCCTTGCGGCGGCAAACGGCGGCGTCTTCGATAACCGTCTTTCCTTCGATAAAGCAGGCGGCCACGGCAAGCGCGCAAATCGCGTCAGGAAAGCCCGAAATCGGAACGCGCAATGTTTGGCCGGGAAGATTGAGCGCGCTTAGGGGCTTTCCGCCGGTAACGGTAAGAGTGGCCGCCGCCTTGTCGCAAACGATGTCGGCGCCGACCGAGCGCAAGACGCCGACGATTTTGTCGTCGCCCTGGCTTCCCGAAAAGTCAACGTTTTGAATCGTTATTTTGCTGTCCGTCAAGAGCGCGGCGATTAGCGGAAAGGCCACGCCTTCCCAATCGCTGGGAATGGCCAAGTCCTTGGCCTTAAGCTGGGCGGGCGGCGTTACGGAAATTGGTTTAAAGTCGTCCGACATTTGGCCGCTAGCGCCAAATTCTTCAAGCCACAATTTTGTCATCGTGAGGTAGGGCGTTTCTTTTGGGTCGGACAATTCGATTTTCAAGCCGCCCGGCAAGCGCAGCGCGGCCAGCATCATTCCGGTTATGTACTGGCTGGAAATCGAGCCTTCGGTGCGGACGACGTTTTTTCCGTCGGCTTTTCCGCGGACGATCAAGGGGCAAGTAGTCGCTCCGGGCACCGCGCACCAAGCGTCGGCTCCCATTTGCTTTATCACGTCGGCCACGTGATGGACGGGCCTTTTTCGGATGCTTGCGTCTCCGGTAAATACGGACGTTCCTTCAAAGGTGGAACAAATCGGCGACAAAAAGTAAAGGAGGGAGCCGGAGTTTCCAACGTTCACCACGTCGGTCGGAAGGTGGATGTCCTTTCCCGCGCCGCTCACAGTCCAAACCGAGCCGTCGCCAAAATCCACGCCTGCTCCCAAAAGCGGAATCGCGCCCGCCGCGCTAAGGCAGTCCGCGCTTTGAAGCGGATTTGAAATCTTTGACTTGCCTTCAGCCAAGGCGGAAAGAATAAGGGCGCGAATTGTGTGGCTCTTTGAGCCCGGCACCGTGATGGCGCCCGAAAGTTTATGCGGCGTGGAAATAATGTTCATGGAAATGATTTTAATGAAAAAAAGCCGCGCTTGCAAGACAGGCGGCGGCAGTCCGCAAAGCGCGGGCGGCAATCTTTATGCCTTGCGGACAATTCATTTTGTCACTATACTGTTCCCATGATTAGACTCGCGGCATTTTTGGGAAACATCGGCTCGCAATACGAGCGCAACAGGCACAACACGGCGTGGCAGTTTGCAAGCGCGCTTCCGTTTTATGGGGAACTGAACTGGCAGCAAAAATTCAAGGGCGAATGGGCGGCTCTTTCTTTTGACGATTTTTCGCAAAAGGCGGCGCTCCATTTCCCCCAGCTTTTGAACAAAGAGGGAACGCTTGTCACGCCCAAAAATCCGCCCGACAAGATTTACTTTTTAAAGCCCGGAACTTTTATGAACCTGTCCGGAGAGTCGATTTTGGCCTTGGCACAATTCTTTAAAATCGAGCCGTCTGAAATTTTGGTCTTGCACGACGAGCTTGAGCTTCCGATTGGAACCTTCAGCTTAAAGTGGTCGGGCGGACTTGCCGGTCACAACGGCCTTCGCTCCACAAAAGAAAATTTGGGCACGGCGGACTTTTGGCGCCTGCGCTTTGGCATTTCAAAGCCGGCCGGCGTCAACATCGCCGACTATGTTTTGAGCGACTTTAAGGGCGACGAGGCTATAACGATGAGCTTGGTTTACGACAAGGCCGGCGAGCTTTTTTGCCGCGCCCTTTTGGCCAGCGATCCCCAGCGCCTCCTCCCGCAATGGGCAAAAGTAAAGGTGGACTAAGCCGCTCGTGTTGGCGGACGCAAGACCTTAATTGTTGTTTCGAGCGGTTTCGCCGCGTCCTAGTCGGACGCTTCCTATTTATTCTCAAGCGTTCGCGACATTCTGCCGATAATAAAAGCGATGCATTTTAAAAACCGTGATGTCAAGGGGAATTATGAACAATACTGTTCGCACTTTTATTTACAAAATCGGCGACGTTCAGGCTGACAGAAAAATTTTGTCCATCATGCGCGAAGGCTGGAGCATTTCGGCGGTAACGCCTAATGGTTCAGTCCGCATTACAACCTTTTGCAAAGACGCCGCCCCAATCGCGTCCGCAGTTCCTGCCCGCGGCTAATTTTGTTGAAAAATTTCAAATCCTATTGTATAATTGAAAAATATGCAGGCAAGCGACATTTTTTTTCTGACAAACAATAACAAGACTCTTTCGAGCGTTTACGAGCAAAACTGCCCGGCGGAGCTTTCCATTCCGCAAGGGGTTGAAAAGATAGACCGCCGCGCGATGGCCGACGCTCCGGTAAACCGCTTGGAACTGCCCGACAGCGTGACGGAAATCGGATACGAAGCCTTTGCCGGCTGCGACGCGTTGCAATTTGTCCGCTTGCCAAAACATCTTGAGCTTGTCGAGCCTGGAATTTTCAGCGGCTGCCTTTCGCTTGAAAAAATCGAAATGTGCGACACAATCAAAGCTCTTTCGGAAAGCATGTTCGAGCGCTGCGCGTCGCTTGTGGAATTTCCTTTTAGGAACGGAATTCTGGAATTGCCGCGCAACGTTTTTTCGGAATGCGTTTCGCTTGAATCCGTAACGCTTCCGCCTAGCGTCGCCGTCATAAGAAGCGGCGCCTTTGGCTATTGCGAAAATTTGGAAACGGTTGTCTTGCCCGCCGGCCTTAAGTTAATAGAAGACGACGCTTTTAGAAATTGTACAAGCCTTTCTCGCATCCGTTTTGCGGACGACAATCCGGCCTTTTTTATTGACGACGACGGCTGCCTTTTTGCGCGCCGCGACGACGGAAGCCTTTCTTTGATAAAAGTTCCCGCGACCGCGCGGCAAATAACGATTCCGCAGACTGTAGTCCAAAGCCACAGCGAAGCCTTCCAAGGCTGCGACGCTTTGGAAAAAGTTTTCATCGACTGTCCGCTTGTCGAGCACCCGATTTTTGTCGCGCTTAAGACGGAGGTCGTCGCGGAAATCATCGACACCAGTTCCGAAGAATACCAAAAAGAAGCCGCCGCAAAAGAAAGCGCCGAGGCCGCCATCGTAAGCCAAGAAGACATTTTTGACGACGAGGACGGCGGTATAGAAGACAGCATTCTAGACGACGTTGAATCGTCGGAAGAAGAATCCGAACAAGAGCCGCCCGCCGAAGAAGTCGTTGCCGAAAGCGCGGATGAATCCCATGCCGCCGGCGAATCCCCGGATGACGATGGGCAAGCCCAGAAAGCGGGCGGCTCCGACGACTTGCTCGCCGACATTCTTGGCCAAAACGTTGGCTCCGGCGACGGCGAAGATTCCGAAGACGAAGAAATGGAAAGCGTCCGCATAAAGCCCGAAGAGCTTGACGACGCTGTTGCCCGAGGCGTTCAAGAAGTGGACGAGGCCGCATTTGCCGCCCGCGTCGCCGACGCGCAGGCCCACGCCCACGACGGAGAAGGCGAGCCTGAGATTGACGACGAGCCGCAGGCGGCTGAACCGCAAGAGCCGCGCTTTGTTTATGGAATGGAAAGCGTGTCGGAATCTTTTGAAGTTATAGACGAACGCTCCCTTTACCCGGACAGGCCGGAAGAAGAACTTGACAAGCACGAGCCTAACGAGCTTGAAGACATTACGACTTTGGTTGTGGTGACTGAAAAAGTCACGGAGCAAAAAACGGTTTCGCCCGAGGTCAAGGATTTTTGCGTCGAGCTTGCGCGCGCCCACGAGCTAAAAAGAGTTTACTTTTTTGGCGGCCTTGGCTTGGACAACGACGAGTTTTTGTTTGGCTTTGGAAAGTTCGCCATGTACAGGAACGTCGTTTACGCCGCGCTTGCAAGCGACGAAGGCGGCCTAAGCAAGGAGATAAAAAACTTTGGCGAAATCGCGGAACTGCAGTCGCCGGTAACGCCTTTCCAAAACGCGGCCGCCCCCAACGCGCTTGAGCTTGAAAAGCCCTTTAAGATTTACATACAGGATTCTTTGGGAGGCGCGGCTGGCGAGCCAACAGTCGCGGCGGCTCCAACGCCTTTGGCCGAGCCAACAGTTGAAGAGCCAGCCGTTGAACTTTTGCAAGCCCAAGAACCGGCCGCGCCTGAAGTTGAAGCCGAGCCGACAGTGTCGGACGAGCCTGCCGTTGAGGCCGGCCCGCGCGTGATTCCTGGCCAAGGCTTGATGGAAAAAGCCCTTTGGATTTTGAACAACGATTGACGCTGTAAAGACAAAAAAAATCCCGCTTAGAGCGGGATTTTTTTTGCGCTTATGTCTTGTTGGGCCAACCGCTACAAGTTGGCTTGAACCGGCCGGCCTTTGATAAAGGCGTTGAAAAGGTTCGCCACGTATTCGACAAGCGAGCCGTAGCTCTTCTTTTCTTTTTTGCCGATCATCTTTGCCAAGTCGTTTCTTGTAAACTCTGAGCGCTTGTTTCCGCTTGAGTAGGCCACAGCCAAAACTTTTTCCTGCGAATTGTCAACGGCCTCTTGGGCGCGCTTTTGGATTTCTTCCTTGTCGCGCTTTTTAAGAATGTCGTTGTTGGCGATCTCGTAAACGACGGCGTTAAGCTCTTGCGGAAGCAAATCCATTTTAGCCGCGCGGATAAAGACCGCCTCGGGCTTTTCGTTTTTAAGGGCGGCGGCCACTTCTTCCTTGCTCATGTCGTAACGCAAAAGCGCGGCCTTGGAGCCAATCGCAAGAACGCTGTAAAAGCTTTCGATTGCCTGCGGAGAGTCGTCGATGAAAATCGCGACGCTCTTGGGCGTTTTTCCGCCGACGCGCAAAATGTTTGAAGTCTTAAAAACGTCCCAGCGCATGTCGTTGTAAGAGATTTTTTTGTCGCCGCCCAAAATCATCGCGGGCTTTTTGGCGAACTTTTGAAAGTTCTTGGCAAAAATCTCGGGCAACGAGTATATAGTCTTAAAAAGGTTTTTCTTTCCCATTTTATTTTCCTCTATCTATTAGACAACTTAAGGGGGAATTTGTTGCGCCGAGCCAAGGATTTTGCGCAAAAAAAAGCCCGCGCCTGGCGCGGGGCTTTCCGCCCGTTGAGGGCGGTGGTCTTGGCCTTTAAGGTCTTTTGCTTTACAAGCGCTGCCAGTCGTGGTCTTTGGCGTTCTTTCCCATGACGGCGACGATTTTGCTTCCGTCGCGCAGCTCCGACACAGGAACTGTGGCGCTTTCAAAAGTCTTTCCGTCAACTTCGATTGAAACGATTCCCTTGCAAACATGCTCAGGGTTTTTGACCTCGATGCTAAGGTTCATTCCGCGCCAGCGGCGTTCCACCTTAAAGCCGTCCCATTTTGCCGGAACGCAGGGGTCCAGCAAAAGCGCGTCGTATTGCGGACGGATTCCCAAAATGTATTGGGTAATCGAGTAATAGTTCCAAGTGGCGGCTCCGCTAAGCCAAGAGACGCGCGTGTTTCCGGCGCGGGGCGAGAATGTGGAGTAGGTTGTTTGTCCTACAACATAGGGCTCGCTCTGGCGGATTTCGGCCTTGTCGTTGTAGGCCGGCGGAATCGAAGCCTTGCTGTATTCAAAGGCTTGGTCGCCGTTCCCCATCAAGGTTTCGGCGATTACGCCCCAGCCCTGGGTGTGGTTGAAGATTCCGGCGTTTTCTTTTATTCCTGCGTTGTAGACAACCGATGTCATTATTTGGCGCGGGGCTTTGACGAAGGGCGGAGCGCAAAGCATAAGGCCGTAAGGCGTGGCAAGCTTTTCCTTGACAGTCTTAAGGCATTCGCGGGCCTGCTCTGATGTCGCGGCGCC
>ODAI013174904.1_pt1 | contig 15879 bp, 16 predicted proteins | sample 1539321 | NCBI WGS metagenome assembly ODAI01 (sample SAMN02144231, study PRJEB22623) | gut metagenome | biome: sheep rumen | host: Ovis aries | place: New Zealand
CAATATGTGATCCCGGGCAATATCAGCAGCCAGTTTGTCAGCGGACTGCTCTTTGCACTGCCCCTTCTGGAGGAAGACAGCACGATCCGTCTGCTCCCGCCCATAGAGAGCAGGCCCTATATCGATATGACGCTGCATGCACTTGCGCAGTTCGGCATCAGAGCTGCTGTCGAACCTGTCATTGCAGCTGCTGCCGCACCGGCAGATGGAAAGGAAGCCGGCTCCCTGAGCAGGCTCCCGGCTGACGCAGGCTCCCTTCCGGTTGAGATCCGTGTTCCGGGCAGGCAGAGGTACGCGCCCCGGAATCTGGAGGTCGAAGGGGACTATTCCAGCGCGGCTTTTTTTGAAGCACTTACTCTTCTGGGGGGCCGTGTAGAGGTGGACGGACTGAAGGAAGACAGTCTGCAGGGAGACAGAATCTTTCGAAAGTATTTCTCACAGCTGCAGAAAGGCTTTGCGGATGTGGATCTGTCAGACTGCCCTGATCTGGGGCCTGTCCTCATGGCTGCGGCAGCAGCACTGCACGGCGGCAGATTCAGGGGAACCAGGCGCCTTGCCTACAAGGAAAGTGACCGGGGAGCCGCCATGAAGCAGGAGCTGGGCCGGATGAATGTCCGGGTGGATGTGTCGGAGAACGAGATCCTTGTCTGCCCGGGTATAAGCCGTCCCCGGGAGATCCTGGACGGACATAATGATCACCGGATCGTAATGTCTCTGGCTGTCCTGCTCTCCCTGACTGGGGGCTCGATCCGCGGTGCGGAAGCTGTCGAAAAAAGCCTGCCGGATTTTTTCGACAGGCTGAAGAAACTGGGGATTCATATTTCTTTTTTGAACGGAAATTAACGCGGCTGTTTCCTGTGAGACAGAGCGTGGTTACTTTCCTTTCAAAACGGACTTCGGAATGGGGACTATATTTCCGGGGTGTCAGGATGTATTATTTTGTTATCCTTCTGTTTGAGCAAATCTTGATTTTTCGAACTGTTGTGGTTTGGTTGGGACGCATTCAGTTCAGGAACTGCCTGAGAATGCCTGATCAAAGGAGATTGTAAAATGTCATCACATGGAAAAAAGATGCTTGCGCCGGTGATCATCACGATCCTGTTTCTACTCTATCTGCTCATCTATGCGGTGATGCTGGCGAAGGTTGTCGTGGCAGAACCCCTGGCGCTCATACTTGCAATCCCGCTTGTACTGCTTGGGGTCGGTATGGTTTATGTGTTGTTTGCCCGGATTCGGGAGATAAGGAGCGGTGAAGAAGATGATCTTGACAACTACTGAAATGATCTGCGGAAAAGAACTTGAGATGCTCGGACTGGTCAAGGGGAGCACGATTCAGACGGTAAATGCTGTCCGGGATATCGGGGCCGGCCTGAAGACACTGGTGGGCGGAGAACTGACAAAATACAACGAAATGATGAATGATGCCAGGGCCCTTGCAACAAAGCGCATGGTCGGGGAGGCAGAGGCAATGGGTGCAGATGCAATCGTAGCTGTCCGCTACAGCTCAGCTTCCGTCATGCAGAGTGCAGCAGAGGTGATGGCATACGGCACGGCAGTGAGGTTCAAAAACTGATTTTTTTACGGCTGAAAAGGAAATACTATGGAAAAATATACTGAATTGGAACAGGCGCTGCGTGACCCGTCACTTGTCATAATAACGGACAATATAGCCTCACAGACAGAACTCAACCAGATTTACGTCAAATATAAAACCCTTCCGAAAAAACAGAGACGGTTCTCCAACTATTACTCAAACGAATTCCTGGGTCATACTGTACCGGAAATGTATGTCCTTGTAAGGGATAAACTGATCGCTGAAACCAATATCTTTGAGGACATGCAGCTGCCCAGCGATAAATATGTGGTTTCAGAACCGGATCTCTACTACAAGGAAGAGAGTTTCAATTCCGGCAATACAAATATTTGTTTTATTCTCGGTCATTCGGGGAGCGGAAAATCCCAGATGGCAAGAACCCTTGAGGGAGATGCAATAGATCATATCGAGCTCGACGACCTGCTTCTGGTCAAAGACCATTTCACAATAGATGATCTGAAGGGCTATTCTGATATGTTCTACAGTTTCTTCAGCGGTGAAGGGGCAAAATACTATATCGGTGCAGAGGAGAGAAACAGCATTCCCAAGGAAGAATATGAAGATAAGCTGTTTATAGACTTCGTTAAGTTCGCATTTGATTATTCAAAGCAGCACCGGGAAAAGAAATTTATCGTAGAGGGAATCTGGATCTACCTCTATTTCGATGACCCTTCCCTGTTTGAGGAGTATGCGGTTTTCATCAAGGGAACATCTTTCCTCAAGTCCAAAATCCGTGCCATGAAAAGGGAGATGCAGAGAGACAAGGAAACTCTGCAGGACAGGAAGCTGATGTTTGGAAGAGAGACCAGAAACTATCTTCTTGATGAGGATAAGATCGATATCTACCGCAGCTATTATGGTGATAAAGCCGAAACAATTTTCAGAGAAGAGACAGATGAAACCGCCAAAAAACGTGAAGAAGTGATCAATGAGATGAAGAGCGTCGACAAATGTTTCGTGGACGGCGACGTAGACGGAATAAGGGCGATCATGAAAAAAGCGGAAGCGAATACCGAATTATCCAAGTGGAATAAAATGAGGATCATCAATGAATGCAAATCAGCTCTGCTCGACCTTCATGTACTTCCCATATAAAAGAATCGCTGTAAAAGAATCGCTGCGCGGCGGCCTGCCAGGGCTGCTGCGCAGCTTTTTTCTTCTGCCGGGGCATGCCGCAAAGCGGTTGTTCTGCTGTGTCCGGTCGGCCTGCTGCAAATCTGTTGTCCTGCTGTCCCGGCGGCATGCCGCAAAGCAGCTGTTCTGCTGCCCCGGCAGCCTGCTGCAAAGCGGTCGTCCTGCTGTTCCGGCGGCCGGCTCTGGCAAAATGATATGAATTGTACTATACTGCTTATTGTATTATTGTAGTCAGAGCCGAATGTGTTTCGGCCGGTAATGTTTTGATATTCTGATCAAGGGGAACAGATTAATGGCAGGAAACGAAAAAACCTCAAATGCAGCTATCATCGCAGTGATTCTGCTCGTGATCGCGATCGCGGCAAACTTTTTTGTCGCAAGGCAGTTTAAAGGAACAACAGAGAGCGCACCGATGTCCCAGTACTGGGCAGAGGGATCGGAACCCGCCCAGGCATTAAAGGATTATGTGGCCAAGGTCACGGATCCTTCCGACAAGGAGAATTTCATTCCTGAAAAAGACCGTATCGCGGTGTTTGACATGGACGGCACACTGGTATGTGAGACCTACTATACATATTACGATACCATGATGTTTATCGAATTCTGCCTGCACGATCATCCGGAACGCGTCTCCGATGAGCTGAAAGAGATCGCCGCCTCCATAAAGCCCGGCTATGTGGCAGACGAGACACTGGCAAGAAACTTTGCCAAGGCCTATGCAGGTATGACAGTGGAAGAATTTCGTGACTATGTAGTCGAATTCGGACAGAAGAATACCGCAAGTTTTAACAACATGAGATATATCGACAACGCCTACCTTCCCATGGTGGAGCTGGTAAAATATCTCTATGAAAACAAATTCACGATTTATGTGATCAGCGGAACAGAGCGCACGACCACACGCGCGATCATAGCAAACTCTCCCTACAGGGATTATGTCACACCCAATCATGTGATCGGCACCGATTTTGAGGTCAAGCAGAAGGGTCATGAAACCGAATCGTCCAATATGAATTTCAAATATGAGGACGGGGACGACCTGGTATTGACCGGCGGCTTTATCCAGAAAAACCTCAACGGCAATAAATCCATTTATGTCGAGAGAGAGATCGGGCAGCGCCCTGTACTTGCTTTCGGAAACAGCGGAAGCGATACCAGCATGATGAACTACACCATTGACAGCAGGAATCAGTATCCGGCACAGGCCTATATGGTTGTCGCCGATGATGATGTCAGAGAATGGGGCACTCAGAACTGGGAAGAGAAGTCGGCAGATTACGCGGCCAAAGGATTTATCCCGGTTTCCATGAAAAATGATTTTGCGCAGATTTATCCGGAAGATGTAACAAGAGCCGAGCAGCAGTACGTGCCGGCTGAAACTGAAGAAGAGGAAGAGGAACTGGCACCGGCAGCATAAGGATGCCTGAAAAGAAACATTTGTCATAATGCAATAACGGCATGGCCAGGGAAGGGATATCCTTTCACAGCCATGCCGTTTTTTGCATTTTCATATTTTTATATTTTCATATTGAGCAAAGAATACCGTTTGATCGGCGGCCCCCCGTGTGCCTTGGGATGGCTTTTGTCCGGAGTGACAGTGAAAGTGTAACTTCTGCAGATGCTATTAACGAATTATAAAAGACTGTTAAATGCAAAACGTGGCTTATTAATTTTTGCTGTGCTAGAATTCAATGCATAAAGAGGACAGAGAGCTGACTTTATAAATCTGATAGATCAAAAAACAGACAGATGAGAGGAGAAAGGAAATGAAGACATTCCAGACCTTTATTATAACTGCTGCAATATGTATCGGGACGGGTTTATTCTCTGTTACAGGCTGGGCATCGCCTGTTCCGAAAAATGCCATGAATAACAGTTGGGACAGCCATCAGGCAGAGGCCAAAGGCCAGGGTTCCGCTTCAGATGACGGAAGATCCGTGCGCATTCCCTCCAATTCTCATTTTATCAAGGGACATTATTACAAAATGTACAATATGGATTATACCTGGACGGAGGCTTCCGAGTACTGTACTGCCCAGGGCGGACACCTGATGACGATCACCTCCGCGGAGGAGCAGGCAATTCTGCAGAATCTCGGACTTAAGAGCGGAACAAATTACTGGATCGGCGGTACCGACAGCAAGAGAGAAGGCCGTTGGAAATGGGTGACGGGTGAAAAATGGATCTATACGGAATGGGCTGACGGCGAGCCGGATAATTCCCAGCTGGATACCGGCATTGATGAAGATTATCTCCAGGTAGCTGTTGACTGGGATTACGGATGGAACGATTCTGCGGAGTGGCAGGACAAAACAGCAGGAATCGGTTTTATCTGTGAGTGGGAACCGAACAGCAATGCAAACAGTGAGAACCCTGATCCGGACGAGATGAACTTATTCAAAGGACTGCTGGAAATCCTTCAGCTTTGACAGCGGGGTCATATGCAGTCAGAAGCAAATCTGAAAACAGACAATAAAGGGGGTGTGAGGAAGCAGAATGTTGTTTCTTCACACCCCCTTTTATTGTAAACTCCACCTCTGGCCAGTATAATAGAGATATACGAAAGTCCGATCGTATCAGAGAGAGGAGGTAACTGATCATGGCAGAAATGACCGGGGAAAACATGCTCATCTTCAAGTCACCGGATAGTGAATGGGGAGAATTCTGCAATCAATATCCGTCTCCGTTTACCTATATGGGAATTGGATTTGAGACAGTTGAACAGTTTCTCTATTACATGAAGGCCGTCTTCGGACGGAGCAAGGCCACTGCGGAAAAGATCCTCGAATGCGGCGGCAATTCTTCCGCTCTGCAGAAAGCATCCAGAAAGCAGCGCGCCCTGGAAAACAACAGCTGGGACTCTGTCCGTTCACAGATCATGCGCCTTGGTATGCGCCAGAAGTTCCTGCAGAATCCGGAACTGCGGAAAAAGCTGCTGGGAACAGGTTTCCGCCTTCTTGTGGATGTCTCAAAAGAAGGCCTGCTTGACCGCCTGCTTTCGAGCTCTGATGACTGGGTCCGCGATCCCGGCAAATGGAAGGGCAGGAATGCAACAGGAAAAGCTCTGATGCAGGTGCGCACAGATCTTCGCTGTGCAGACCGTCTTGTCGGACCAGATGAGGTATATGTTTTTCCGGAAGAGCCTTTCATCCTCAGCACACCTGTCGGACAGATGTCCTTGAAAGAGATCTCTATGCTTCCCGGTGCACGGGAATCTGTACGCGCATATGCCGATACAGCCCGGCAGTATCAGGAGCTGTTCCTGGCAAATACCAATGACTTTGTCAGCCACAGTAATATTTCTCTTGCTATGATGGAGCGGGCCATCGCCAGTAACAGGGCGGATATCGAGAGAGCGCTCAACCGTGCCAGGGCGGGAGCAGAAGCAGAAGAAGGCGCAGTTCTCGAAGCGGAACCGGATACTTCACCTGAATCCCCCGAGGATAAGCTCCCGGATGACATCCCTGCAGAGGGGTTCTATGAACTTCTCTACGATCTGGATGAAATGATGAAACTGGGGATTCTTTAAGATTATATTCTTACAAAGATTGTATTCTTATAAAGATTGTATTCTTACAAAGACTGCATTCTTATAAAGATTTCATTCTTAATAAAGAAATAAAGACTGCATTCTTGCAGCTTTGTACTTTACGGTGAGTGCTGCTGACTACGGGCCCGCCGCTGATCGGATATGCGGCAGGCCCCTTTCTTCGGATGAGCGAAAAGATACTTCAAAATGAGCGGCAGTGTTGAGGAAAAATCAAGATGAATGAGACAAGACCCTATGTGGACTGGAAACTTATGAATGATTTCATGATCGACGTATTCGAAAAATACGGCGTCCCCAGAGAAGATGCTGCAATCTGTGCGGATGTACTTCTTGAAAGTGACCGCCGCGGAATCGAGAGTCATGGCTGCAACCGCTTTAAACCGATCTATCTGGACCGCATAAAAAACGGAACGCTTCTTCCGAAGACAGAGCTGGAAATTGTGAAAGAGGGCCCTGCGACCGTCGTCATGGATGCCCACAATGGTATGGGCATGGTGGCAAGCCACAGGATGATGGAGATGCTGATTGAAAAGGCCGGCAAGTATGGAATGGCAGGGGGAACGATCTTCAATTCCACCCATTTCGGCATCGCCGGCTATTGGACCGGCATGGCGGCAAAGGCGGGAATGATCGGTATATCGGGAACCAATGCAAGACCGTCAGTAGCACCGACCTTTGGCGTGGAACCTATGATGGGGACGAATCCGCTGACATTTACCATGCCGACCGACGAAGCCTTCGACTTCAATCTGGACTGTGCCACCTGCATCATCCAGAATGGAAAGATCGAGTTTTATGACAGGATGGGGAAACCGACCCCGGAGGGCTGCGTGATCGCAAAGGACGGCAGCGTTCCGACGGATTCCGGAACGATCCTGAAAGAGATGCGCAAGGGCAACGTCGCCCTGCTTCCCCTGGGCGGGAGAGGTGAGGCAACAGCCGGCTACAAGGGCTACGGCTTCACAACGGCCGTGGAGATTCTTTCTTCCGCGCTGGCAGGCGGCCCCTTCATGAAGGCCCTGAGCGGTGTCGCGGAAGACGGCAGTCCTCAGATGTATCGTCTGGGACATTTCTTCTTTGTCATCAACCCTGAATTTTTCATGGGGCTTGAAACCTTCAGGAAGACCGCAGGTGATATCTGCCGCGGGCTTCGCGCTTCCGCGAAGGAACCCGGCGCAGAGCGCATCTATACTGCCGGTGAAAAGGAATGGCTGGCCTGGCAGGACCGCAAGGACAAGGGGGTTCCTGTCGGCGAGTCTATTCAGAAAGAACTGATCCAGCTGCGTGATGAATGCGGTCTGACACAGTATGTTTTCTCCTTTGAAAAGAACTGACTTATGTGGTGGAAATGCCATCGCGGATTGTCCGGTGACGGTGCTTTCGTAAGTGACGAAAGCCGGCCGGCCGCTCTTGCGTGTGTGACAGTTTAGTGACAATTCCTGCGATATAATTGCATCACAGAAACAAATAAAAGAGGTCGGATACAAATTGAGAGTACCGAATTGAGAGTACCTATTGAAAGGAAATCCGCCCCATAAGACAGATATTTTGAAAGTTTTGAAAGGAGAAAAGCAATGAGTGAAGATATCAAGAAAATCAACAATGCAGAACTGGAAGCTGTTACCGGAGGCAATGATGGGATTACCCCCACAGATAAGATCCACAACCTGGCATATTTTACAGAGCATACAGTGGATCACCTGCCCGCAGGAACCGGACTGGTCATGACAACAACACACAGCGGCAGAGGAAGCGTAATGCCCGGACATTATTTCCGCAACGGAGATACGATCCTGATCCACAGCCGCTACTGGGAGGGCGGATGCTTCCTTGCATTTGACAAGGGCGAGTTCGGCTATGTAGATGCTCAGTACGTAAGATAAAACGTAACGATAAAACTGCTCCGGACCGGGACAAGGCACAATGAAAAGAAGCGGAAAAGCACAGTATGATATGTCCGGGCGGAGCTGTATACGGCAGTCCTGTATAATGGAGGGATGCTATGGATGAAGAGAGAATGCAGGAAAAAGCAGAGAAAATCGCTGAAGAAGATCTCGACCAGGTTTCGGGAGGAGCTTTCTGGTATGATGCGATCCAGGTGATGGGAAGTATCCGAAAGAAAAAAGCAAACGAGCAGCAGGTCTCTGGTGAAGAAACTGCAGTAAAAAATGAATTGGAATCCGGCGCTAAGAGCAAACTGCCGCAGGGAGCAGATGAGATCAAGAAAAGACTGGACAGATTTGCAAGGGGCTGATAAAAACAGAAACAGAGAACAGGAAACAGCAGATCGCAGGGGCGCTTTTCCCTGTAATCTGCTGTTTTTATAATCTGCTGTTTTTATTTCTTCATCTCTATTCTTATTCTTCATCGCGCAATACCCGCCGTCCCGGCTGCAGTCCCGCGATGAAGAGGAAGCGATGGACATGAAGAGGAAAGACTTCGACAAACCTCAGGTAGGGGTATGGGGAGAGATGCTCTGCCGGTACTGGTAAATTGCCCGGATGGCATCTTCATACCGGTCTTCCGGCACACCGATCAGGAGATTCAGTTTTCCTGCGCCCTGATTGATCGTGATCAGTTCTATCCCCTCCTGGGTGAGTTTTTCCAGAACACGGACATTTGCATCACTGGATTCGGTTGCTTTTTCTCCGGTCACCGCGATCAGGGAGAGGCCGTCCCGGACGCCGATAAAATCGGGATGCAGTGTATCGCGGATCTCGGTAAACAGTTCTTCCTTACAGCTGTTGAGCAGGCTGCTGCGAATGACAAGGGTGATGGAATCAATACCTGTCAGACAGTATTCAAAGGGGAGTGCTCTTTCCTTCAGGATGTCGAGCATGAGCGCGCTGAATCCCGATCCGTCACTGACCATTACCTTTTCGATCTGGACGACAGACATTCCTTTTCTGCCCGATACACCGGTCACAGGGTTCTTGGTGACGCCCGAGGGAAGATGACGCATGATCGTGGTTCCCTTGTTTTCAGGCATATTTGTGTTTCGGATATTGATGGGTATCTCCATCTCGGAAGCGGAGAGAACAGCGTCCGAGTGGAGCACGGAGGCGCCCATGTAGGAAAGTGTCCGCAATTCCCTGTAGCTCATATAGAAGACGGTTTCCGGATGTTCGACAATTCCGGGATCTGCCGCATACAGTCCGGATACGTCTGTCCAGTTTTCGTAAAGGTCCGCGTTAACAGCGCAGGCCGCCAGGCTTCCGGTGATATCCGACCCCCCTCTCTCAAAGGTATGGATCCTTCCGTTCATATCGGCGCCGTAGAAGCCGGCGATCACAGCCCGGTTGAGGGGGAGGAGAGAGGCGCGCATTGTCCGGCGGGTCATGAGACTGTTCAACTGGCCGTCCTCATCAAAACACACGCACCATGCGGGGTCCACGAAGGTGAATCCGAGGTACTGCGCCATGATCTTTGCAGTGAGATATTCGCCTCTGCTGGCAGCATAATCTCTCTGCGGATCCGTCAAAAGAGCCTGTTCAAGAGTACGGATTTCCTCATTCAGCGGGAAAACCATTTTCAGGCCGTCTATGATCTCGCGGAATCGCATGCGGATCTGTTCCAGTTCTTCCGCAAAGGATTTCCCGGCGCTTGCCTTCTCGTAACAGTCCAGAAGCAGATCTGTCACTTTCCGGTCTTCGGGGAAACGTTTACCCGGGGCAGAGACGACGATGAAGCGCCGCTCGGGATTACTCCGGATAATACTGCTGATTTTGCGGAGCTGGGCGGCATCCGCGACGGATGTGCCTCCGAATTTTGCAACAACTATATGCTCACTCATGACCGTTCGCCTTTCCTCTTATTGTGTTCTGCCGGCATGGCGCTTTCGTCCGGACGGGGCGAAACATTTGCGGAGCAGCCGGCATGGCACGATATGTCTGGTAAATCGATATTATACCATTGAAAGTTCGTCCTTCCAAGGGCGAGACACAAAGCGAACGCATTTAGCTGTTATAATTCAGATATTGAACTGAGATAAACGCTCCGCCGGGATGCCCATGCCTGCGGTGCGGAAGATGTTTCCTTGTCTTTGCAGGATAAAAGACAAGGAAACCTGCAGGCGAGAACCCATGCTGTGCACGGAACCCATGCTATGCACGGAACCCATACTGTGCACGGAACCCATACTGTGCACGGAACCCATGCTGTGCACGGAACCCATGCTGCGCACGGAACCCATACTGCGCATGGAACCCATGCGCAGCATGGGCGCAGGATTCGCGTGCGGGTTTTGAACAGAGAGAAAGCATTGAAAAGATTGAAAAGAGAAAGGAAAACAACAGCGATGGAAATCAAAAAGATCAGTGAGGAACAGCTTGAGCAGGTCGCCGGAGGACTCTACGGAGGCGGTGCAGGACAGTGGGGTTCTGCTATGGTCAAAGCGGCCGGCGGTCTCTGCTCCTTCTCCAAATCGGGCGGAGCCTTTGTGCGGAGCAATCAGTTTACTATTCCTGCAGGGGAATACATTACGGTGGATCTGGGCCGCAGGTCGGGAAACTATATTATTGCGTTTTATAACGACCAGGAAGCCTGGGTTGACAGCAGGGGCCTGGAATTTATCTGACATTCACACAGAAGCCATTCGGGAGGATGAGCCATGGAAGAATTACATAACCGGAAAAATCCGGCTCTCAGTGCAGGGGAACTGGAACAGGTGACGGGCGGAACTGCATGGAATGATGACATCGAGGCGATCGAGAATATCCGCAGGCCGGAGGATCCGGCTGACGACGGTATTGTCAGGGAGCCGTCCGGGAAGAAAGCTCCGGTATCGGCGGCCGGCCTTATGGACAGACTGGCGCTGGGAATGGACCGGATCAAAGAGGATTTGACTTCGAAGGCGACCCGCCGGTAATGCAGGTCCCGATCGCGGGTCTTGCGCGATGAAGAAGAAAAAGATTTGTTCCCGCCGAACTCCTTCTGGAATATCAGGGGCAATAAGCATATAATGGTATATACACGTAATAAAGAAAAACATATGATGATTTATTCTAATCATCTTATACCGGTCGATAGTTTCAAATGTACAGAGTAGATCGATCATGTTTGAATGGGACCGCCTTTTTTGACGCGTGACAATTCAATTGCCCAAAGGAAGGAGAAAGCCGAAATGTTTTGTATGCAGTGCGGGAAACAAATGCCTGATCACTCCTTGTTCTGCCCTGTCTGCGGGACGCCGACGCCCAATGCAGCAAGGAAAATGGAGAAAAGGACCGACAGCGGGCCGGAGAAAAGGCAGGATCAAGCCGCTATTGAGAAAGAAGCTGTTGTATCCGGTGCTTCTGCAGACCGTCCTGCTCCTGAAGCGTCTCCTGTAAAACCTGAACAAGGTGCAATTAAGCCCGAACAGGATTCTGCCAAACCTGAGCAGAAGCCGGTTGAGCCAGAACAGGGCTCTGCCAAACCTGAACAAGGTGCGATTGAACCCGAACAGAATGCAGCTGAACCTGAGCAAAGTCCGGTCGTATCCGAACAGAATGCAGCTGAACCTGAGCAAAGTCCGGTCAGGCCCGAACAGAGTCAGGCCCGGCCTGAACAGGATTCTGCCGAACCGGACAGCTTTTCCAGGACAATAGACCTGACGGCCCTGGAGAAAAGCCCCGCACCGAAGCGCATGCAGGGAAGCCTGGCGCAGTCTCCGGAATACATGCAGAAACTGGCTGAAGCGGAAGAGAGAATGAAAGGGGGTCCCGAAAAGGGCAAACCTGAATCGGAGAAGGTGATCTCAAGAGTATTCGATGCAGATACCACTGTTACAGAGCGCATTGATCCGATCGACTCCGATCCAAAAGACCGGCTTGCGGGAAAACCCGGCAAGAGCGGATCCGTGCCTTCCTCTGACAGGAAGGAGAAGTCGGGGCGCGGAAAATTCCTGGTTATCGGCGGAATTGCACTCATTGCCATCCTGGTATTCGTTCTGGTGAATGTTTTCAACCACAATGCCAAGGTGAAAAAGTACAATGAGGCCGTTGCGCAGCTGGAGAGCAAAAACTACGAGGAGGCTCTGACATTATTCTCGGATCTGGGTTCCTTTGAAGACTCGGAATACATGGCTTCTTTTGCGCAGATGGAAATCGACTATCTGACCCTGGATGATCTTGTCGCAAAAGGAGATTATTCCCGTGTAATTGAGATTCTGAACAGCCGGAGTGAATTCTACAGCGATTCGGACACGGGAAAACAGGCGGCTGCGCTTGCCGGTGAATACGAAAAAGTATCACAGGCATATGCGGCAATGAAAGAAGGAAATTATTCACAGGCGGAGAAGGATTTTGACTCCCTGGATACGCTGAAGACCAATTACGGCAAAGACAAATGCCTCTGCAGTGCATACGTTGCGGAGAGTGAGCACAACTGGGTAAATATCATTACCAATCTGTATGCGATTCAGAAGGACGATACGTCGCTTGGTTTCCTGGATAATCCTCAGAGTGATGAGGAGACCATGATCAGTGAGGCCTACAATTCGGGAAAAGAACTGGATCCGGATAAGGTGGCAGAAATTCTGCAGTCGGAAGACACCGAGATAACGGCACTGAAGGATACATCTGTCAACGGCCTGCGCTACGACCATGCCAAAAAGCTTCTGGCTGACGGTAAATATGAAGACGCCATGAATGCTTTTGAACCACTGGGAGATTTCCTGGATTCTGCGTCCTGCTATGAGGAGGCCAAGGCATCTTATGAGGCCTGTGAGGCAACCTATCAGGCCGGCAAAAAGTATTACGACAACGGAGAGTATTACAAGGCGCGCAAGGAATTCCTCAGCATCAGCGGTTATAAAAAGGCCGATGAAAAGGCGGAATCCTGTATCCAGTCCATGCCCGAAAACGGAGCACTGAAAACCGGCAACGGCGGAATTGCATTTACGATCACGGCCCCTGACATTGATTACAAAGTTTTTGTGAAACTGTATGATTCCGACGGGAACGCGGTCGGACAGGTATTCCTGCATCCCAACAACAGCTCCACAGTCAACATGGCAGCGGGCACATATACCATCAAGGTCGCTTACGGCAGCGAGTGGTACGGCGAAAAAGACCTGTTTGGAGATGAGGGCATCTACTATCAGCTGTTAAACGGCTCCAGTAACGATTTCAACATGGAAAACGGATATACCTATACTCTGGATCTGCTCAAATCGGCAGACGGAAATGTCGGCTCAAAGAGTCTCGGCGGCGCAGAGAACATGCAGTAAATTCTATTTATGTAAGCTTTTTGGATTCCTTATTCTTTTTTAACAATTTGGGAATTGGGATTTTAGAATCATGGTGTATGATTACTCTTGTAAGCGGAAGAGAGGAAATGTAAGCCAGAGGACAGGATGATGGCACTTTCCTATTGGACCTCCCACTTCAAAAAATAGATTTTTCATACTCCCCCTTTATGTGGAAAAGCCCTTCGCATCGGCGCTGATCCGGACCGGTAAAAGACCGGAATCGGAACCGTTGCGAAGGGCTTTTCTTTTCAGGGAAGGACAGGCGCAAGGATGTTCAGGTCAGGCGCCGGGAATATCCGGGGCAGCCCGGGGACCGGCCTGGGACAGCGGCGGCCCTGACGGCCCTGCCCGGGACAGTGGATTATGTCCGGCTGCATCGTATTTATATAAAGGAATGGACAAAGGACCAGTACATTTCATCAGTACATTCCCCGGCAAAGGGGAGGCAGGCACCGGCCAGACACCGGGAGGTGCCGGGCAAAGTAGTGCTTGATTCCCGCGGAATGTATGCGATAATTAGAAGGAATCAGGAAGGCAGACCATAGGAAGAGCATTGAATGCTGTGAGGCGAGTACTGCCTGGTTTTATGAAGTGAAGGAGAAATAAAATGGATAAGAATGAAAAACAGATTTCCGGAATGCAGCAGATGTCCCCGGACGATCTGGAAAAGGTGACCGGCGGAGAGACCAGAAGAGTGGTTACAAAGCAGGTCTGCCCGATCTGCGGGGAAGAGATTACGGTGCCTCTTGCAACACATATGAAAGGACACCCGCTTGTTCCGTGCCCCGTATGCGGGACTATGATGCCCTCCGGCCGCAATTCCAGATGCTATAGCTGCGGCTATATCAGCAGCGAAGCAGACAGCGAACTGAAGGTAGAGGATACAGGAAAAATCAAGGCGGTTTCATCAACGATCTTCCTTGATTCCAAGTGCTGAGACGGCGGAATGATTCCGGCACGGATTCCCGCGATTGTAAAGGGAAGCAATTGTAAAGCGGCGAAATTGTGAAGCGGCGCAATTGTAAAGCGGTACAATTGCAAGGCTGCGCAATTGCAAGGCGGCGCAATTGCAAGGCGGCGCAATCGTAAAGAGATTAAAAAAGACTGCAGGCAAAGGAGAGAAGTCCTTTTGTCTGCAGTCTTTTTTTGCTGTCTGTTCGCGCAGGACCCGCGGGCGGGTCCTGCATATTGGATTATCTGATCAGGCAGTGACCGGATCTGTTACTGTGTCATTTCCACATACAGTGCGCGGTATTTCTTTGCGGAGTTCTCCCAGGAGACATCCTTGGCCATATCGCGCTGTACCATCTGATCCCAGCGCTCGCGCTCTGTGAAGTAAACGGTCTTGGCTCTGTTGATGGCATCCAGCAGGAGGCCGGCCTCATATCTGTCGAAGGTGAAGCCGTTGCCTTCGTTGGTGTACTCATTGTAGGGCTCTACAGTATCCTTGAGGCCGCCGGTCTCGCGGACGATCGGCACGGTGCCGTAGTGCATGCAGATCAGCTGTGTCAGGCCGCAGGGCTCAAAGAGGGAAGGAACGAGAAGGGCGTCGGAACCGGCGTAGATCTTGTGGGCTCTGCCCTCATCGTACATGATGTTTGCACAGAAGCTTCCCTTGTACTGATACTCATATCCGCGGAAGGAGTTCTCATACACGTCGTCGCCGGTGCCCAGAACAACGACCTGGGTGTTGCCGTCCATGATGGCGGGAACGATGGCGTTGATGAGATCCAGGCCCTTCTGGTTGGTCAGACGGGAGATGAGGCCGATCACGAACTTGCCTTCATCCTGCTCGAGGCCGAGCTCTTCCTGAAGGGCGAGTTTGTTGGCTTTCTTCTTCTCAATAACTGTGTTGATGTCGTAAGGCGCTGCCAGCAGGGCATCGTTTGCGGAATCCCACATGCCGTAGTCGATACCGTTGATGATGCCGCGGAGCTTGCCGGAGTGATAGCGCAGGTGGGCATCCAGATTCTCTCCGAAGAATTCTGTCTGGATCTCGCCGGCATAAGTTTCGCTGACGGTGGTGATCATATTCGCATAGGTCAGACCGCCCTTGAACATATTGGCATCGTTGTAGCCCTGTTTGAGTGCGTCTTTGTTGAAGACGTAATCCGGCAGACCGGACCAGTACTGGATGGTCTTAATATCATAGATACCCTGGAAGCGCAGGTTGTGGATGGTGATCATGACCTTGGAGCGGCTGATCGGTGTATTTCCGAAGAATTCGCGGAGATAGATCGGCACGAGGCCTGCCTGCCAGTCGTGGCAGTGGATCACATCCAAGTGCCAGTCAATAAAGTAAGGAGCCACAAATGCAGCCTGTCCGAAAAAGCAGAACTTCGGAATATCATCGATCAGATTCGTGTACGG